>Ga0209023_10003224_pt1 | contig 19631 bp, 17 predicted proteins | sample LakOneMetagenome_FD_187468 | JGI IMG/M metagenome (GOLD analysis project Ga0209023, IMG submission 187468) | Freshwater and sediment microbial communities from Lake Erie, Canada (SPAdes) (version 2) | ecosystem: Environmental > Aquatic > Freshwater > Lentic | place: Lake Erie, Canada...
GGTCAGCGAGGAGACGTCGGTCACCGACGTCCTGAACAAGGTCACCTCCGGGCAGGCCGACGCCGGTGTCGTCTACGTCACCGATGCGGCCGGCGCCGGCGACAAGGTGGCCACCGTCGACTTTCCGGAATCCGCCGACGCCGTCAACACCTATCCGATCGCGGTGCTGAAGCAGAGCAAGACCGCCGACCTGGCGCACAAGTTCGTCGACCTGGTGACCGGTGAATTCGGCCAGAAGGTGCTGGCGAAGGCCGGCTTCGCCAAGCCCTGACCGTCCCCTTTGTTCGCCGAGCACGAGGTGAGCCGCTGCGGGCGAGCTACTTCTGTTCGTAGGTGCCGTGGATGGTGGCGCGCGCGATCGCGTTCATGAACAGGTTGAAACCCAGGAACGCCGGTGAGGCGTCCTCGGTGAGTTCCAGCTTCTCCACGCCGACGGCGTGCACCGCCACGATGTAGCGATGCGGGCCGTGACCGGCCGGGGGTGCCGCGCCCAGGAAGCGGCGCAGTCCGGCGTCGTTCACCAGCGTGAGCGCTTCGCCGGGCAACAGGCTGCCGTCGCCGATGCCGGCGGGCAGATCGGTGACCGTGGCGGGCAGATTGGCCACCGCCCAGTGCCAGAAGCCGGACGCCGTGGGTGCGTCGGGGTCGTACACGGTGACCGCGAAGCTGCGGGTCTCCTCCGGGAAGCCCGACCAGCTCAGCTGCGGGGAGACGTCCTCTCCCCCGGCCCCGAAGATGCCACTGACCTGAGCGTTGTCCAGCGGCTGGCCGTCGGTGATGGATTTCGAGGTCAGCGTGAAGCTCGGCAGCTCGGGCAGGAAGGAATACGGGTCATACGGAAAAGCCATGTGCGGGTTGTCCTTTCGGGTTAGCAGTGCTTCAGGAAATGGGCCAGTACCTGGGTGCCGAACAACAGTGAGTCGACGGGTACCCGCTCGTCGATGCCGTGGAACAACGCGGCGAAGTCGAGGTCGGGCGGCAGGCGCAGCGGGATGAACCCGAAACACCGGATCCCCAGCCGCGCGAAGTGCTTCGCGTCGGTGCCGGCTGCGAGCATGTAGGGCACGGTCCGCGCGTCGGGGTCGACGGCCAGCAGTGCGGCGTTCATGGCCTCGACCAGATCGCCATCGAAACTCGTTTCGTACGACGGCAATTCGGTGATCCATTCGCGGACGATGTCGGGGCCGATGATCTCGTCCACCTCGCGCTCGAACGCGGCCTGCCGCCCCGGCAGCACCCGGCAGTCCAGCACCGCCTCGGCGGTGGCCGGGATGACGTTGGCCTTATAGCCGGCCCGCAGCATCGTCGGGTTGGCGGTGTCGCGCAGGGTGGCACCGATGATGCGGCCGATGGAACCCAGCTTGGCGATGCTGCCCTCGAGGTCCGGCGAATCCGGGTCGAAGGCGTGCCCGGTCTCCTCGGCGACAGCGCCCAGGAATTCCGCGACGGCGTCGTGCAGGACGATCGGGAACTGGTGGCGTCCCAGCCGGGCAACGGCGTCGGCCACCGCGGTGACCGCGTTGTCGTCGTGCACGAACGAACCGTGGCCGGGCCGGCGGCGCGCCGTCAGCCGCATCCACAGCATGCCCTTCTCGGCCGTCTCGATGAGATAGAGCCGTTTGTCGCCGCCGTCTTTGTGCGGCACGGTCAGGGAGAAGCCGCCGACCTCCCCGACGGCCTCGGTGACTCCCTCGAACAGGTCGGGCCGGTTGTCCACCAGCCACTTGCAGCCGTACTTGCCGCCGGCCTCCTCGTCGGCGACGAACGCGAACACCAGATCGCGCGGCGGCACCGTGCCGTCCCGTTTGAACTGGCGGGCGACGGCGATCATCATCCCGACCATGTTCTTCATGTCGATCGCGCCGCGGCCCCACACATAACCGTTCTCGACCGCGCCGGAGAACGGGTGCACGCTCCAGTCGGCGGCCTCCGCGGGCACCACGTCGAGGTGGCCGTGCACCATCAACTTGCCCCGGGAGCTGTCGGCGCCGGGCAGCGTCGCGAAGACATTGCCGCGCCCCGGCGCGCCGGACTCCACGTAAACGGTCTGGTACCCCACCTCTTCGAGCTGCTGGGCGACCCAGTGGGCGCAGTCGGCCTCCCCCTTGGTGGTTTCCAGCTCCCCGGTGTTCGACGTGTCGAACCGGATAAGGGTGCTGGTCAGGTCGACAACCTCATCGACGGCCTCCACGGATGCGCCGGCTCGAGTCACGTCCTCTTAATACCAGCTCGGTTCGGTCGCAACGCGGCGAGCGCCGTCACAGCAAGAGCTACCGCGACCAGTGCACCCAATGGGCTAACCTCACGGTCATTTTCGAGCACTAGTTAGACTGAGTGGTACTACGTGTCTGGCAGGCCAAGGGGGGCGATAGCGAATGACCGCCGTCGGACCTGCGCGGGCTTCAGCAAACGAAAAGCTTTGCTATTCGAAATTGTTCCGACATGACACCGGCTACCTGATCCCCCGGTGCGCGTATTGAAGCACCGCCGCTGGTTCGACGGCGACGAGGATCCGGTGGCCGCCGGGTCGCCGATCGGCAGATATGACAGTGCGTCCGAACGGTCCCGGATCATCGAGCACCACCCCGACGCGATCTGCATCCACCAGGACGGCGTTCTGGTGTTCGGCAACCCTGCAGCGGCGCGGCTGTTCGGTACCCGTTCGGTGGGCGAGCTCGTGGGCATGGATCTCGCGCGATTCGTCCCCAACCGCTCGCTGGTGTCCATGCTGGCGCGCCTCGCTCCGTTGCGCAGGCCTGGTGACGTCACCTCGCCGGTCAGCGCGATCCTGCACCGACTCGACGGTTCGGCATTCCATGCCGAAGCGGTGTCGGTGATGACAGTGTGGCAGGACCGAGTCGCCTATCAACTGACCCTGCGCGGTCTCGGTGATCACCATCGGCCGAGCGATGCGGTCGCGCTCCAGGCGATGCTCGTCGAGCACGCGAACGATGCCGTCATCGCGGTCACCGGATCGGGCATGGTGACCAGTTGGAATCCCGCCGCGGAGCGCCTCTATCGACGATCGCCGGAACGCGCACTCGCCCAACCCGTCGAACGCGCTATCGGCGTGCCCGTCGCGCTCGGCGACATCGTGCGGGACGGCGGTGTCCTGCACACAACACACTTTGCGCTCGATGGGACCTCCATCAACGTCCGGATGTCGGTGTCGGCCTTCGACGACGGTTTCGTGGTCCAGTGCTGTGAGGTATCCGAATCCGAACGTGCCGACCGCGACCTTCGCACCGTGATGGAAGCCCTGCAGGAAGGTGTGATGATCGTCGGGCAGAATCGTCGGCTCCTCGGCATCAATCCGGCGGCACGCGCCATCCTCGGCCTACCCGGCCCGGACGATGAGCTCGACGATGCGGCGTTCCTGAGCGAGTTGGCCGTGTACGACGCCGAGGGAACCCCGCTCGGCAGGGACCGAGGCCCCGTCGAGACGACCTTCCGGACCGGTAACCCGATCGTGGGCCGCCTGGTCGGTGTCGACCGGACCGACGGTAGCCGGCTGTGGCTGATGGCCAGCTTCCAACTGCTCTACCCGGACGAGCCGGGCACTTCGCCGCAGTTGATCACGTTTGTCGACTTCACATCACAGCAGGCCACCACCGAACGGCTGGAGTATCAGGCCGCGCACGACATCTTGACGGGCCTGCCCAATCGAGCGCACCTCACCGAGGCCGTCGGCACACTGCTGCGTGGCTCCGAGACACTGTTCGCGCTGCTGTTCATCGACCTCGACGACCTCAAGTCCGTCAACGACACCCTCGGCCATCACATCGGTGACGCGGTGATCCAGGCCTCCGCACAGCGACTGCGCGAAGTCGTTCGCGGACAAGACGTCGTCGGGCGTTTCAGCGGCGACGAGTTCGTGGCACTAATCGTCGGGAACGTCGACGAGCAGACCATCGAGAGCATGGTCACGCGCATCAGACACACTCTGACCCGACCCCTCGAAATCGCCGGCATGACACTGACCATCGGCGCGAGCATCGGTGTCCAGCATGTCGAACCGGACGACACGCGGGACCCGGCGGCGCTGCTACAGGATGTGGATACGGCGATGTACGCGGACAAGCGCCGGAACCGGCGGGCGGTTACCATCACCGGCAGCGGCATCGACCCTGGTTTGGGCGAGGATGCCCCGATCCGTTAGCCTTAGCTGCCTCGCTGAGCAGTCTGGGCGGCCGGGGTGCAGGTCCGAGTGGCGGAATGGCAGACGCGCTAGCTTGAGGTGCTAGTGCCCTATTAACGGGCGTGGGGGTTCAAGTCCCCCCTCGGACACATTTGGCGACACGACTCAGGTCGGCAGTCGCCGTGACTCGCCGAAGATGCGGGTCGTAGTCGAGACGCAGGCCCAAGCTTGCGTACACCTCGGCGCGCTCAGCTCCGGTTGCCGCGCCGAGGATGACCGACAGTCCGCCTAACTCCTTAACTAACTCACTGATCTCGGCGGCACACATGGCGCGGGGCCGCTCCACTCGCTCAACGCGTGCCCTCAGCTCGTCGCGCTCGGCGGTACGTTGACGCAACGCAGCAGTTAGATCCTCAACGGCCACGCCAGACTCCACGGCGGTGATCAAGGCAGCCACTTTGGCATTCGCCTCGCTCAGCTGGCGCTGCAAGGCGGCGTAGCCAGGTCCGGCCGCCGGGTCCACGTCTTGCCCGCGTGCGAGGTCTTCTGGATCGGCCAGAGTGGCGATCCATTCGTCGAGTCGCGCTGTCACTGCGTCTTCGCGGAGATAGACGGTGCGCGGATGATCACTCAGGTCCACAGGTACAGAACGTGACTTGCCGAACTCACAACGGTAGAGGATCCGCGTTGTTTGCTTCCCCGGCCGGGCGGCGCCCTGCATTCGCCGTCCACATGCGGCGCAGAACAGCAGCCCACGCAGCGCATACGGCACTGTCGATTCTCTGCTGCACACGCGACCGGGACCACGCCGCGCCTGCATCCGGAGACGAACAGCCTGCGCCAGCTCATCAGGGATCAGCTCTTCGTGCGTGCGTCGATCGGGTGCGATCCAGTCGGCCCGATCGCGCCACCGCATGCGAGTCTCATATCCCGCGGCGACATCATCGGGGTTCAAAAGGACCTCATACTTCTCCTGCTTGCCCCAGACACGGATACCGCGGTACGCAGGGTTGTCGAGAATGGCGCGGATCGCCGAATGGGACCATCCACGTGGGTCACGATGCCGGTTCCGTGCCGGGTCGTATTGGCTCGGTGATGGCACTCCATCGTCGGTGAGCTGCTGTGCGATGAAGCGCAAGCCAGCACCATCGGCATACATGCGATAAATCCGCTCGACGGTCGGGGCGGTCTCGGGGTCAGGCTCCAGGCGGTGAAGACGCTGCCCAAGACTTGCCTTGGCGGGGTTTGGGTGCGGGCCGGCATCGACGAGTTGATAACCGTACGGTGGGCGACCGCCGAGGTATCTGGTTGTGTCCTGCGCGAGTGCCGACATCGCGGTACGCACGCGCATCTGGATTCGCGCACGTTCTCCCTTGCTCATTCCGCCAAAGAGCGTCATCACGAGGTCGTGTGCCTCGGATCCGGGATCAACCGCTCCGCCAACTTCAGGCACCCATAGGCCGACCCCGTAGTGCGTGAGCACCGGGAAGGTGAGCGCAAATTGCGGTCCGTAGAACGCGCGAGCAGGTTCCCCGATCACGACGGCATCGAAGCCACGGTCACGAGAAGTGACATCTGCGAGCAGACGTGAAGCCTCCGGCCTGCGTTTCCAGGGAAGCGACCGGCTCTGTCCTATATCGAAGTAGTCGGCGGCGAGGACGCCGCCATGCGGACTGATCAGATCGATGGCACGACGTTTCTGCCAGCTGCGGCTCGCCTCCGGATCTTGGGCGTCCTCGGTACTCACTCGGCCATAGAAGGCGAACCTGAGGCTCATGCCACTCCCCTCCCTGATCTAGGCGTCCGGTCCCGCATAGCCAGTATGACGTTTACCAGCGCGCGGTTGGCCTCGCGCGGGAGCCGATACCGGTTCGGCAGGTCAATTTCAACACCTCCCTCTGACATGTTCGGAGCATCGACTCGAACGTCACACTCGGAGCGAGCATGTGTCGTAGTCGGGCATCTTTCAGCCATCGCTTGCCCCTAGCGGATCCCATTGTTCGTTGTGGGCTTGGCGACGTGCTTCTACCAGTCCGATGAGGCGGGAGTGGATGCGTTGGAGGGCCGCGGAATAGACGAGACTGCGATCGCCGAGGCTGCCGAGGCCGGCACGTTCGAACTCCCACGCCACCAGATCATCGCGACCGGCGAAGTCACAGTTGGGATCGTATTGGTATGCAGTGCTTTTCAAGCGTTCTTCACGCGTCCAAATGGCGCGCTGTTCGCGCAGCACGGTCATGGTAGTGGAATAACGGCGGGATTTGCTGGTGATGTGGCCGCGGAATCCGAGGGTGTGCAACCACCGCCCGATGCCGGACAGTCCTTTGTCCGCGAGATCGCTGATGGTGGTCAGGATGGTCCGCACATGCTCTGACACGTCCAGGTCGGGTATGGCTTCCGTAGATAGGCGGCGCGCGCTGATTCCGAGGTCTACCAAGGATTTGGTGACATACTTGGCGAGATAGCGTGCCACCAGCCGGCCAGACATGGACCGTCCTGAGCCTGACCCTGGTTCTGGTTCTGGTTCTGGTTCTGGTTCTGGTGGAGCACTTTTCACTGGTTTTGCGGATGCGGCGAGGGGTTGGGTGTCGATCTGTGTGCCGAAACGTATCGTCCGCGCATCGGTATCAGCGGTCGGATCGTCGATGGTGAGCGTGACGGTGCGGGCGGCGTGTTGGATGATGGTGGCGAGTTCGACTGCACCGATGGGTGATTCCCAATCGGTCTGATCGGGGTCGTCTTGGGGGTCCAGGCGGATCAGGGCGTGGATGTGTGGGATGGCGCGGGCTTGCAGTTCGACGATTTTGATGAAGCTCACCCGCACCGCATCCGGATCCACACCGGTGGCTTTCAGTTCTTTGCGGAGGGTGCGCCGCATGGTGATGGTGAAGCGTCGCCACAGTTCGGGAAGATGCCAGGCGAACAGGACATGCCCGGCATAGTCGTAGCACTCCGGACAGAGCGGCTGACCGACCCGCTCGTCGCCATGATCATGGGACATGCTGCACCACAATTGTTTTCCATGCGGGCAGCGGCGGTAGCCGCCGATCCGGTGCTGGTCTCGGCATACCTGCGCTTTCTTGTCCCCCGACGTCGTGGCGGTGTGGACGGCCCCGAAGCTGGGGGCAGTCAGGGTGAGGAAAACTTGCGGATGATCGCCCACCGCGGTGGGCATGCCGTGGTGGCCTCCCGCAGCGCCGGCGTGCACGAGTTGCCAGGTGTCGCGGGCGTAGAGATCTGAACACGACGGGCAAATGTGGGCGCGACGGTTGTTGCACCGCGTCCACACCACCCGCTGACGCCCGTACTCATCGGTACCGATCAGCTGGATGGGGTGAGCGCAGAATCCGACGGATTCTGCTCGTCGCCACCAGGATTGGTATCCCATCGACGCGGCCCGGCGCACCATCTGCTCGACCACTCGGGTGGTATCAACTGTATCCGGAACACCCGGCAGGGCAAGCTGCGCCGATGTCATGGAGCTATTCACCGCTGCCCTCACTCACGGTGTGCCCGGTATCGGTGTTGTGTGGCTGGTGGGTCTTGTTCGGTCGGCTCGGGGGTCGGCGGAAGCGAGTGGCCAGCGCGGTGATGTCGTGGTCGGTGACGTGGAAGGCCCGCACCCGCTGGGCGTAGGCGGTGCCGTCAACCATCATGTAGCCAACACCCGGTGTCGCGTCGGGGATGCGGTCACATTCGGCGCCGGCATCGCGTGCTCCCTGTCCCAGGACCATAGTGGTTTGGGTGGCTTCAGTCAGGCGCAACCCGATCCGCACCGTGAACAGCTGCCTTAACGGCAGGGTGTCTTTGGCGGGGTCTTGCACCGCGGCGACGACGCTGATGCCGACTGCGCGGCCTTGCGAGAGCAGGAGGCCCAGGAGTTGTTCGATTTCGGTGCGGACCTTGCGGTCGGTCACATACGCACTCAGTGCTGCGATTTCATCGATCACTACCACGAACAACGGCTCCGACGTCGTGGGAGTGTGTAGTCGGGTGTGGCCGCGCAGACGATTCGCCCGGGCGTGCATCACCGTGACGAGCTGGCGTAGCAGCTCCAGGGTGGTGTCGGTGGCGTCGTGGGTGAACACGGTGAACAGGGGTGCTCCGGCACCGAGTTCCATGCCACCTTTGGGGTCGATGACACATAACCGCACCAGTCCGGTCTTCACCGCGGGGGCGATGCCGGCGATCAACGACCACAGCACTGAGCCTTTGCCTGCGCCGGTTGCCCCGGCGATCAGCACATGGTGACCGAGCAGCGGCACTTGCCACCAATGCCGCGTTTCGGTGATCCCGACCCGCACCAGCGCCAGGTCCACCGGGGTTGCCGGGGCGGGCATGGGCAGGACGATCGGTTCAGCGAGCACGTCTGCCCGCATTAAAGTGATGCGCAGTTCGCCAGGCGAGGTGGCGGTGATGCTGATGCGGTCGGCGCGCCACGCGGCGGCCAGCGCGTCGGACTGTTTATGCCAATCTGCCACGGACTGGCCGGTGACGATGCGCACCGCCAGCACATCGGTGGTTTTACCGATTGTCACCGTGCGCAGGGTGGGAGTGAGGGTGCGTCCGCCGAGTGTGGCCGTCAGGCCGTGCAAGGTGCAGGTCGATTCCCAGGTGCGGGTGTAGCGCGACCACGTGAGCCAGCGCCGCCGTACCGGTTCGGTCACCCAGGCGCGAAATGACCCCGGTTGGAGCCAGGCCCAGCCCGCATACCCGGCACTGCACACGATCGCGCAGATCAGGCCCACGCGTGGGCCGTGGCTGATGGCAAGCACGAGGCTGGCGATGATGGGCACGCTGATCGCCGGGAACAGCACCGCCCACCAGAGCACATACCCGGCTGCGGTGAACAGCGACATGACCAGTTCTCCGAACCAGTCGTCATCGCCTGATCCACTGTTGGTGGTGTTCTTATTGTTCGATGTCATGAGAGATGCCCTCCGTGAGCGTGTGGTCAACAGCAATGCCCGGGGTGGCGGGGTGCGGTGATCGGTTCACCGCACCCCACACCCGCTTGGGGTTACTTCTGCGGGCGTGTCTGCTCACTCGGCGCAGCACCACTGGCGGTGGCGGGGGTGAGGGCATCAGCGCGGAACGCCACCCCGCTGCGATCACCTTGGGCCCACGGGATGGCCACCAGACCAACCACCGAAACAGACTGCGTGACTGTAACTTTGGGGTCTCCTGCCACGGTGACATTGAGTACTTCGCCGCCGGAGTCATCCAGCGCGAGGACCTGGGTGGCGTACATCGGCATCCCGGTGGCGGTGTCGACTTTCGGGGCGCCGGTTTCGAAGTTCAGCCGTGGCTCCGGAGCGCGGGTGACGATAAAACGAGTTCCAGACGTATCGATTCTCAAACGCATTGTCCTACTAGTCCTTTCGTGAGATGTTGACGCCGGTCCGGCGCTGGATTCAGTTCACGTGGACATCACGGACGTTGCGAGAGACATGTGCCGACATTTCCGACACATCCACGGGCATTTCGGACACGGCCGGACATACCCACGGACATCACACCGACACTATCGCCGCAGGGTGGCGGCAATCGCATGGCAAACTAGACACCACGCGCTGAAGGATGGATACGGACGACACGGGAAGATGTGCGCTGACACGATGGACGAGCAGGACGGCACCGAGGCCGCCATCACTCCCAACGATCGCCTCGCGCAGCGGCTACAGGCCAAAGGTCTGTCCTCGCAGCGGTTCGCCACCGCGGTGGGTGTCGATATCAAGTCGGTGCGACGCTGGCTGGCCGATAGCGACTACAGAATTCGCGAACACAACGCCCGCAGCGCCAGCGAGGTGCTCGACTGCACTCCGCATGACCTGTGGCCCAAGCAGTACCCGGCCGCTACCGCCCGTGCAGTGACAACAGCGTCTGCGGGTGGGCCATTCACCGCGACCCTGTATGCCAGCCGTACTCAGCTGCCGATCACGACGTGGCAGCAGCATTTCGCCGACGCCACCACCGGCATCGACATCCTCGTGCTCGCGGCCACGTTCCTGTTCGACACCCTCGACGGATTCCTCGACACCCTGCTCGCCGCCGCCGCCCGCGGTGTGTCGGTGCGGTTTCTCGTCGGGGATCCCGACACTGCGACCACGATCTTGCGCGGTGAGGAGGAAGGGATCGGCGAGGCTGTCATCGCCCGCTGCCGCACGTCGGTGGAGTTGCTCGCCCCTCACGCCTGTACCCCGGGGCTGGACATTCGCACCCACGACACCGCGCTCTACACGTCGATCTTTCGGGTCGATGACGCCATGATTGTCAACTTCCACATCTACGGCTCACCCGGGCGCAACAACCCTGTGCTGGTTCTGTCACGTCACCATGAGCCAAGGCTCTGGACCACCCTCGAAGACGCTTTCACCCAGGTCTGGAACCGCGCCAGACCGCTGACCGCGAAAGGCTGACCCCCGATGCGCACCGACTACTACAATGACCCCAACGCCCCGGCGCCCAACAGTGTCGTTCCGTCCGCCTCGGCCATCGTCACCGACGAACAAGGTCGTATTCTGCTGATCAAACGCCGCGACAACACCCTGTGGGCGTTACCCGGCGGCGGACACGACATCGGCGAAACCATCGCCGACACCGCCGTGCGGGAAGTCAAAGAAGAAACCGGGCTCGACGTCGAAGTCACGGGTCTGGTCGGTGTCTACACCAACCCCCACCACGTGGTCGCGTTCACCGATGGCGAAGTGCGCCAACAATTCTCGCTACTGTTCGCCACCACGGTGCTCGGCGGGACCCTCGCCATCGACCACGAAAGCACCGACATCGCCTGGACTGCCCCCGACGACATCGCTGGCCTGGATATGCATCCGTCGATGCGACTGCGCGTCGAGCACTACCTGCAACGCCGCGACAGCCCCTACCTCGGCTGACCGCTGGGCTACAGCCAGTCGCGTACTCGCCGGACCGCCGCCAACAATTCGTCGCGGCCCGCGTCGACCGCCCGGTGCACCGGGTCCTCGGATCCATAACGCGCCAACACGTCGCGTAGTCGATCTCGCGGTGATATCGGCGCCCCGTCAGGTCCAGTCGTCAGATCGCAAAAAGTCAACGCATCAAGGACATTGCTGGGCGGATCGCTGAACGCGGACAAACCCGACAAGCCCCGCTCGGCAGCCTCCGCGTGCGCTCCGGTATGAAAGGCCACCAAGGAAGCGACCAGCTCCCCGAAACCCGCCGATCGCACGAACTCCGCTCCATCAAGGGGATGAAAACCGGTCCGGCGCACCGACGGTGCGTAACCGATATCGTGCAACCACCCCGCCGCGACCAGACAGTCCGCCGTTTGAGCATCGAAACGCCGGCTCAACCGCTCGGCAGTCGTCGCGACCCCCCGGACATGCGCCAACCGCCGCGGCTGCTCAGCCAGCCGCGCCTCGGCCTCGCGCCGTGCACGCTGCGCCAAAACTACGCTCACAACCGCCAGCCTACGAGCCCCAGCACCATGCCGCAGCCCCGTCGCGGCTGATGGCGCAGATCCTGGACACCCGCGACCCGCAGGAACCGGCGGCCACCAGCAGGCTTCGCTACGCTCGCTCTGCTCCCGTCCGCTGGCGCTCCCGTCCGCGCCGCTCCCTGCGCTCCGCCCTCCGTCCGCCGCCACGCATACATGCACCCACGACCGGCGCCGGAACTAAGTCGCAGGCCACAGGGCTGGCATCACGACGAGGCGCAGCTGCCCTCGCTGCTCGCCGCATCGAGACGCCGCGAGCGGCAGGCCGGACCAATAGCCTGACCGTCGCTGACCTGCGATGTGAGAACTTTCTTTACTGGTATCGAGACACCTGCTCGATACAGCGGCGAAGGCGTACCGCCGCTAACAGGAAGAAGTGCAGGTCACGTTCAAGAGTTTGGAGTTCCACGTGGTCGGCGTGCCGCTTGTTGAAGCGTCGGTCGATGCGTCCTGATTGGAGCGCCACGGCGTTGATCCAGTTGGTTGCCTCGGTGCGAAGACGCTCGACAATGACGCCCTCTGATGGGGCATTGCGTTGACGTTCCGTTGCCCTCATTCTGTCCCTGCTGTGTGATCCATGGGGTGCGTTACACCGGGGAGGAAGTGGTGTCGGGGGCCGCTGGCCGCGTGCGGCAGAGCGATGAGGTGTGTGCCCGAAACCGCGGAGTCCGGTTGTTGGAGGTGGCTTCCGATCAGGTTGACGAGTGTGGCTGCGACCGCTACGAGGTCGGCTGCCGAGCCGTGGAATGTGGGGACCGAGCAGCCCCTGGTTGGTATAAGTTCGTCATCGCTGGGTTCTTGCCACAGCGTGTGGTAGAGCTCAAGTCCGCTGTCGCCCTGGATTGTTCGGCCAGCGTCTTGATCGATGCTGGAAACTGTCGCTGTTGCGCTTGCGGCGCACAGCACGGCTAGGCCGAGCGTGCCAGAGCGAGCGTCTGTGGCGACCTGAGCGATCAATGCCTTTCGCGTCGGCGCAGTTGCCAACGCATCGAGACAGCTCGTGATGCCGTTGTTCACTGTGGCGTCGATGATGAGATCCGCTGCCAGGCACGACGTGTGGTCTTCTGGGAGGTGCCCTTCTGCGACGGTGACCGTCAGGTCATCACGGATCGCGCGGAGCCGTCCAGCGAGTGCCTCGGCTTTGGAACGGCCAATGTCGTCTTCGACGTAGTTTTGTCGGACGAGCAAGCCGCCGGTGACGATGCCAGGTTCGCACACGGTGATCTCCGATGCTCCTGCGCGAGCGATGAATTCGGCGATCCATGATCCGAGCCCGCCGCAGCCCCAGATGTGGACAGTCTTTCCTTGAAATCCGTTCACGGGGCGGCCGTCGTCGCGACGGGTTGTCACTTCGGGTCGTTCGTCGGACATCCTGCACCACTCAATCGGGATTTCAGTGTTGATCTTCGCGGGGTCGAGAACAATCCCCACACCCCGTTGCTGCGCGACCTCGCGGAGCGCATTCGCCGTTGGGGTGGGGAGCCGTCCGCCCAAGAGGTGGGGTGGGCCTCCAGCGGGGTGCGGCACGGCGAGGACGAAGTATTGCTCGGCGTCGTGGTGATTTCGTAACGCACTCGCCAGGAGGGCGGTGAGGAACGCCGGCGATTGCGGTGCGATCCGGGGAGCCCGTCCTTCGAGGCGGTCAAGGTAGGGGTCGTCCAGGAGAGCAAGCAGTAGCGCGAATGTGGATGCGGCACCGAACGGCAGCGCGGTGGCCAGGGTAATTACCGGTACGCGATGCCCGGCAGCTCCAGGCGAGTACGTCAGGTCGTATCGGTGCGTTGACCGGGCGATCAGGTGAGCCGTTTGGTGGCGCTTCGCCGGTCCGGGTTCTCGGGTAACGATCGTCGGTGTGTCATGTGCCTGATGCGGCACTCCGCCAACAGCGTGGTACATGGCGGTGGCGGCGTGGAAGTTTCCGGCGGCCGCGTCGACGAGCCAGTCCCAAAGGCGGGTGAGTAGGCCGGCCACACCAAGCGTCGGCTGCCATTCCCGTGAAGGATCCAAATAGATGCATAGTCGTTGACCCGCGAGCACATGGGGGTAGCCGAGAAACCGAGTGTGATCAACGTCGATAGCCGGTAGCGAGTACGAAGAGGGGCGAAGCTGAAGGATGAACTCCTCGGTCTCTTGAAGTTGCAGGCCACCCGGATGATGCGGGATGGCGGCCGTGCGTAGCGAGATGCGGAGCGACGCCTCGCCGCTAGCGTCGAGCGTGGGTCTTCCTCGGACCTGGATTTCGTTGGGACGTTGTTGCGCTAGCGCTTTGAGTTCGGCGAGGAGATGCTTCTGCCAGCCCGTCAGCGTGGGCTGGTGGCGTCTGGTCACCCTGCCCGACCAGAGCGCCCCACTGTTGAGTCCGCGGCAGAGGTGGCTGCTGGAAACTTCGCGCTAGCGGTTGTTGTGGCCGGCGCCTTGAATCCGTCGCCGAAGATGTTCTGCCACAGCTGGACACTGCGGTCTTTGTCTTTCTCCTCGTAGGCCGCTTCGATGTCGGCGGCATGCACGTGGATTCGGTCACGGAAGTAGCTGTAGGTCGCCTGAGCGCTCTCGGGGTCTGGTCCCCACCGGTGGTCGAACGTCACGCCGGAACCGGACGGGTCGGCGATGGAGGGCTTGATCGGGTTCGCTTGCAACCAGGTGTCGAGGTCTTGCACGACATGAAGAAGAGTTGTGGGGACGTTGCTGTAGTAACTCGGGTCCAGGAGCTTGCGCAAGTCTGTTACCTGCTCCCCCAGCATGGTGGTCAGCAGGACTGAACGTGTGCCGGTGAACGAATTCTTGTGATCACGAAGGTATTTCATGAGTCTGATCACTTTGCGTAAGTTCCCGCTGGCGATAGAGTCCTGTTTCTTCATCCAATCGGTGAAACCCTGCGGGTTGGTCAGCTCCCACTCGTTGTCGTCGCGGTTGACGATGACCTCTCGACCGTCGGCCAGGTTGAGGTGAGGGACGATGTCGACGTGCATGGAGTTGGCGTAGACGAGCCGCGCGCAGCGGCACTTACGTGAGTGCGGCATGGTGCCGTAGGTGCTGTGCCGATGCAGGGCTGCGTAGACCTCATCGATGTAGGTCTTGGGGTTGTCGGCCCAGTCCGGGTTCTGGCTCATGTCGAGCATGAAGTCGGCGTCGAACTCGTTGTCACCGACGGGGTTGATGATCGTGCGGTGTGCCCAGGAGCCTTGCGGCGTCTTGCCGGTGATCAGCGCACCGATTTCGACGTCGGCTTTGAGTGCCTTATAGATGGCTTCGACGCGCTGGTTGAGTAGGTCCAGTTTGAACTGGCTGAGATTGACCGTGTCTTTCAGCAAGACGTTGAAGTGGTCAGCGAGTTGCATTGGGGGCCTCCGTGTGTGAAATGCTGCCCGGATCGTCGCGGTGTCGGCGTCCGTTCACCGGTGTGTATGCGGGCGCCTGGTGGTCAGCGAATTTCGCGGTGTAGCTAGGGCTGAGTTCTCGGCTGACTGAGGCAGCGAGGCCGGCCACGTCCTTTGGGTCCGCCGAGTCCAGTGCGTAGAGGCCGCCGGGCACTAGAGCGTCGAAGCGCGTGTAGTTGGATTTGCCGATCAAGTGTTCGGCGAGGCCCTGTCCGCCACGGCTGCTGGCGTTAAGGATCAGCGGGGCAATCGGTCTTGCCCAGTGTAAGAGTCCGCCGCGGTCCAAGCGCTTGGGGTGATCGGTCAGCTGATCAATGGTGCCGACGTTGAGGACGGTAATCGCGTCGAGAGGAACACCGAGCATGCTGACGGCCTCGGCGATCGCGACGACAGCCGGGTTGTTGGCCCATACTCCGCCGTCAATGAGCCTGTGTCCGTCGACGTACGCCGCGGGGAAGTACAGCGGCGCCGCCGAGGTCGCCAGTGCAACGTCCACCATCGGTATGCGCCAGTCGCGGGTCAGCCGTGTGTGGTGCGGAGTCTTGAAGATGTGCACGGCCCCGCGTTGTACATCCCACGCGGGAATGACGAGTCGCTTCGTGCTGTCGCCAAGGAGTCGGGCTCCGAGGACGCCGGTCAACGCTTGCCGCAGCGCCTCTGCGTCATAGATGGGCGATCTCAGCTGCCGTGGTCGGCGCCATCCTCGCCGCCTCGACGCCGGAAAGACTTTCTCGACCAGTTCTTCGTAGTGGGAGACAATCTCCTTCGGCGTGAGGCCCGCACCGAGACCCAGTGCGACGATGCCGCCCGCCGACGTGCCAGCAATGAGGTCGAAGGAATCGGTGATCCTAACGCCCAGATCCTGCTCCAGACGTGCAAGCACATGCGCAGTGAACAACGCCTTGGCGCCCCCTCCATCGAGAGCGAGGACCTGGAAGCGCTCGGGGCGCGGGCCAGCCGCCTCGCGCTCGGCTGCTGGATAGACCTGCGCGGCGAATTCGCCAGGTCCCGGCGAGGACGTACCATTACCAAGGTTGGCAGGCGTCGCGGGAACTACATCCATGTAACTAGACTACGCCGCTCCGCCGACAACGACCTAGCCGTTATTGCCACCGGCGTGGGGACCCGCGCAGCCAGCAGCCATGTCAATGCTCCGGCTCAGCATTTGCCGGCTCCGTCGAGACCGAAACCGTTTCGCTCGGCGTAGCCGCACGGAAACGAACGACTGTCTGCTGGTGCGTCATCGCGACACGATGGCGACATGGCGCCGGAGCAGCGCCCGCACTCTGGCCGGCACCCTCGTCGGCGGACTGGAGATCATCTGCGCTGCCACACGCGCAGCGTCGCCGCGCTCGCCGGCCTTTGTGATCTTGGGGTCGCCCAGGCGCCACGGCGAAGCGTGGTAATCGGGTTGTGACGCGACGATCTCCAGTAGTGTCTCGATATCCTGGAGGTCACGTTCGGAGTCGCGAACGGTACGTGCCAGCATCTTCAACACGAATGCTGCCTCGACGTCGGGAACCGGAACTTCGAACTCAACCGTGTCGCCGTCGGTGAGTCGGGCTGTGACGGCGACTTCGATCGGCGGTAGGGCGAGCGCCAACCGCAGCCCTGGCGCTCCGTCGAAGGCTCGTTCGCCGATGATCCGCTTGCCTGGTTTGGCTGCGGTGGGAACTAAGAGGTCGACCGCTTGCTCACCCCGCTCGTAGCGGTTGCCGCACTCAGCGGTGTACCCCAGTGCGGTGAGTCGATCGTGGAGGTTCCCGGTGGACGCCACGTTGACGTCGATCCCGGTGTCTGCGTCGGAGGTCAGTCGCGGTATGCCCGACACGTTGTAGACGTGCCGCAGCAGTCGCACCATGTGACCGCCGATGACGCGGTACTCGATGTCGGCAGTGACTGCGGCCACGTCGCGCAGTGCACGCATTCCGTTGTCGTCGGCCACCGCAGTGCAGGCGATTTGCACCGATGCTGTTCCGGTCACCGGTGCACGATCCAGTCGCTGAGATGCTGCGGTGCACCGTCGCCAAGATCGGCACCGCCGCTGAGGTCCTGAAGCGCAATCACTGGATCCACAGTGATGATGTCGGAACGCTGCGTATCACGAATCCGCCGCCACCAGGCCGCGGTCGTCCAGACGGTCGGGTCGGCGGGAACCCGCACAGTCAAGGTCGCTTCCTCGGCGGTGGCCTCCACCAAACCGAACTCGGAGAGGTCGACCAGTTCTTTGGCATAGACCAGACCTCTGGTTGGTACCCGCCACGGTCGCAGGACGTCGGCGGCGACCTCGCCGCCAGCAAGGATCGGCACGGTGAGCTCGGCGCCGAGTCGGGTCGCACTGCGCACCTGCTCCACTACCGGATCCATTCCATACCAGTACGTTTCGACAAGTCCGCTGTCCGCAGGTACCAATGCCAGTTTCACCAGGAGCTCCCGGCGCGCAGCCTCGGTCATCGGCGTGTCCGGCAGCGGATCCTTCTCGGTCATTTTGGACACCGCCTGCTGGCTAACTCCGATGGCCGCGGCAATGTCGCGTTGGCGGAGGTGACCGCGCGTAAGCACACAGACCCGTTCAGCCGCCCGCCGCCGCCAGCTGCGCTCGCTGGCGGCGCGGGGCGGCCGTCCTGGTGTTGGCGTTCGGTAGGTTCGCCCGGAGAGCACCAGTTCGCCGGTGCTGCCGACGCTGAGATCCACGTCAGCCTGAGCCAGGAGCGCTGAACGTGCCTCATCTGAGATGGTCTCGCACACCACGAATACGCGGCGGCCTGGATGGCGGCGCACACGACTAAGGACTGCGGCCGGAGATGGCACACGTTCTGCCAGAACCAGGTCCGCTACTACGGCGCGGCCATCGATTCGGTATGTGATGCTGTGTGCATCACCAGTCACCATCCGCACGCCTGCGTCGACCAAGCGGGCAGGAATCGAAGCAGAGAGCACGTCTACTACTCTACTCAGTGACTACTTGTCAAACAACCTATTGTCGATAAATAGCGTTCTGGTTGTTTGACTTCGACCAACCAGTGGCGTAAAAACCGTCCATTGATCCGTCATACGCTGGTGGAGTTTAACGGGTCTAGCGTCGAGGAACCTGAGCAGATAGGGCTACTCTGACGTTTTCGCGGCGACGCCGGTAGCCCAGGCATCGCTGACAGCCGCTGACTCTTAATCAGCGGGTCTGGGGTTCGAAACCCTGACGGCGCACCATGCAAACGCACTGCTCAGGCAGGGTTGTTGTCGTTTCGGAGTGTTTGCTGCCTGTGACAGATGTGACCGATGTGACCGAAAGGTCTCCATATTGTCCCCGCGCTGCGGGAGCAGACCCACCACAGCAAACGGCGCGTCGGCGTGACATGTGAGACCGCCGTCCTAAGGTCGTGCCGTGTCTAATATGCCTCCCGACCCCGATGCATCTGACTCACGCGAGGACGGTGCACCTACCAAAGAGGCCTGTGCCAAGCTCTATCAGGAAGTGGGTCTGCTGCACGATCAGGTGACAATTTCGGTCACGCGGCCTGACTGGCCGTCGTGGTCATGATGGCTTCGTATTCGACGGGGGTCAACCGGCCGAGGGCGCCTTGGCGGCGACGTCGGTGGTAGGTGCGTTCGATCCAAGTGACGATGGCGATCCGCAGCTCCTCTCGGGTGGCCCAGCGGCGGCGGTCGAGGACGTTCTTCTGCAGCAGGCTGAAGAAGCTCTCCATCGCCGCGTTGTCGCCGGCCGCGCCGACACGTCCCATTGGGCCGACCATGCCGTGATGGTGCAGGGCCTGGACGAACTTTCGACTTCGAAACTGCGACCCTCTGTCCGTGTGAACCACGCAGCCGGCGACCACCCCACGGCGGCCGACCGCGTTGCGCAGCGCGGCGGTCGCCAGGCGTGACTTCATTCGGGAGTCGATCGAATAACCCACGATGCGGTTGGAGAATGCATCCTTGATCGCGCAGAGGTAGAGCTTGCCCTCGCCGGTGTAATGCTCAGTTATGTCGCTGAGCCACAACATGTTTGGCGTTTCAGCGGTGAAGTCGCGCTGGACCAGATCGTCGTGCACCGGCGGTCCTGGTTTGCCGTTCTTGTCGCGCTTCTTGCCGAACACGCTCCACAACTGCTGCTGTGAGCAGATGCGCCAGGCGGTGCGCTCGGCCATCGGCTCGCCGGCCTCACGGGCCTCCTCGACGAGGTAGCGGTAGCCGAACTCGGGGTCCTCGCCGTGCGCGTCGAACAGGGCGTTGGCGCGGTATGCCTCGACGAGTTCGGCATCGGTGATGGGATTTGCCCGCCAGCGGTAGTAGGGCTGGCGGGCGAGCTTGAGTACCCGGCGCGTCACCGCGACGGGAATCCCGTCGGCGGCGAGCTCACTTACGAGCGGGTAGACCCTTTTCCCGGCAGATTGGCCTGCGACAAGTACGCCGCTGCCCGCCGTAAGACTTCATTCTCTTGTTCCAACAACCGATTTCGGCGTCGTAGCTCGCGCAGTTCAGCGGAGTCATTGGTGCTCTCACCCGGCTTGGCGCCCTCGTCGACGATAGCGTCCCGTGGAATGGTGGACTTCGGATCTGGCGTGGTTCACGCGTTGTGATCAACGAGTCACGTTGAACGCTAGGCGATTTGGTGTTGTTTGGCAAGTGCTGCCGCGGCCTG
>Ga0209023_10003225_pt1 | contig 19627 bp, 19 predicted proteins | sample LakOneMetagenome_FD_187468 | JGI IMG/M metagenome (GOLD analysis project Ga0209023, IMG submission 187468) | Freshwater and sediment microbial communities from Lake Erie, Canada (SPAdes) (version 2) | ecosystem: Environmental > Aquatic > Freshwater > Lentic | place: Lake Erie, Canada...
CCGCCGTCGGACAGGAACATGCCGTACTTCTTCAGCGTGCGCAGGATCACCCGCACCGACTCGTTCGGACTGAACGCGTTCACGTTGAACGACTGCTTGAGCTTCAGGCGCGAACCGTAGGGCACGGCGTTCGGGTTCGTATCGGACGTGGCGAGCGTGCCGTGCGAGGCAGGGTGCACGTACTTGTCGTTGGCCATCCGGTTGTTGCCGAGGATGAAGCGGATCGCGTGGCCGAGATCGCCCTGCACCTGCGCCGCGGCCCATACGTCGTCGGCATTGAACAGCAGCGGGGCGATCGGGAAGCCGGCGCCATCGGCACTGGTGCAGTGCTCGCCGCGACCGTAGCGCGGGTACGTCTTGGTCAGGTCCCAGCGCAGGCCGCAGATCGAATGCATACCGGTCGAGTCGGCGGACTCGGTCGCATACGATTCGTACAGGATCTTGCTCGTGTCGTTGACCACCAGCAGGTGGCAGTCTTCGTTGCCGGCATCGCAGAACGCCAGCGAGGGTGGATCCGTTCCTTCGATGCCGCCGACGGCAGGCACCGGGAATGGCGAGCCGGGCGCGTCGCAATCAGGCGAGTAGTAGTCACCCATGATTTCGGGGGGCAAGGCGACGATCGGCCGGGTAGGTGTCGACGCGTTCGCATGCAGCACGTACATGCCCCAGTCGATCTGGAAATCGAAATTGCGATCGTCCCCCCAGCCTAGGCTGGAGAACGCCGCAAGGTGCGTCATCATCGCGGCGGAGTTCGTGCGCAGTTGCGCATTGCTGACGTCGACGTTCCAGATCGCATTGGGCTGGGTGAAGCGCGGCAACGGCGCTGCGATACCCGACACCGGCAAGGCCAGCAGGCCGATCAGTACCCATGTACGGTGCATGTCGATTCCCCCGCAAGAATGCGCGCATCCTCGCCCGCCCGGTTCCGGAAAACCGCGCACTGTGTCGCAGGTGTGATCGTACTACCAGACCAGATCGGCCGGCACGTCGTCCTCGGGGGCCGCGTGCGGATCGCACACCAGCACCAGCGAATCGGGATCGATCGCCTGCGCCGCGAGGCCGGTCTCGCGCGCGACCAGCAGGTAACGACCGGCGACCTGCACGACCGCGAGTTCGCCGCCGTTGAGGCGTGGCAACTGCTCGGCCGTGACGTAGATGCGCCGGATCTTGTTCGCATGCGGGAAGTGGCGCGGAATGTCGGCCGCCGCATCGTTGAGGGCCTTGTCGACGAGCAGCGCGGTGAGTTTCTGGCGGCGCTCCTTGCGTTCCTTCCCGCGCTGCTCCGCCTCGCGCTGTTCGCGTTCCTTCTCCTCCCGTTCGGTCTTCTGACGCAGCGCGTAGGCCTTGGCGAGATCGATCTCGCCGCGCTCTCCCGGCTTGCGCGGCGGCCTCTGCTGTTGCGGCCTCTGCGGCTGTGGCGGCCTCTCGCCGCGCGGGGGCTGTTGCCGGCCGGCAGGTCCAGCCTGCGGCGGGCGCGGCGACTTCGGCCGCGGCTCGGGCTTCGGGGGCGGGGCGAAGCCCGCTTTCAACAACTGGTCGCGCAGGGAATCGGACATGGCTTGGAACCTGGACGGAAAGCATCACGGCCGAAGCCGCTCCCACAAAACCACAATGCACCAACAACGGGAAATCTGCTTCTCATGAAGAGTGCGGCCACGGATGGCCGCTCTTGACTGCTCGGATCAACGGTAGCATCAGGCTGTCCATTGCCTTGATTCGTGCCGCGATCACGGATGATCGCACTAGTAATGCGGCGGAGGCGGCTCGTCGTGCGCATCCTGCGCCAGCGAACCCCGTACCGCGACCAGCTCGCTGCGCAGGCGTTCCATCAGCATGCGCAGCTCGTACAGATGGCGATCGTGCGCCGCGACGGTGTCGTTGAGGACGGCCATCGTGTGGTCGACGTACGAGAGCCGGACTTCCAGCTCGGTGAGGCGCTCTTCGAGCGAACCGGACATCGCAGGCTACCCCGGCAGCTTCTCGATCAGGTGGCGCCCGTGGCGCGCACCGATCGCGCCTTGCGCCTCGCGCAGCGCCAGCGCCAGATCGGCGGCGGCCATCTCGCGCACGAGTTCGGCAAAGCTCGTCTTCGGCGTCCAGCCCAGACGCTCGCGCGCCAGCGTCGGATCACCGAGCAGGGTTTCCACCTCGGCCGGACGGTAGTACTGCGGATGGATGCGCACGATGACATCGCCGGCCTTCAGCTTCAGGTCGGCACGAGACACCTTCGCGACGATCGCATGCTCGTCCGCCCCACTGCCGCGGAACTCGAGTTCGATGCCCATCTCGCGCGCCGACAACACGACGAATTCACGCACCGAGTGCTGGATGCCGGTTGCGATGACGTAGTCGGCCGGCTGGTCCTGCTGCAGGATCAGCCACTGCGCCTCGACGAAATCGCGCGCATGGCCCCAGTCGCGCTTCGCGTCGAGGTTGCCGAGATAGAGGCAATGCTGCAGGCCGCAGGCGACGCGCGCGAGGCCGCGCGTGATCTTGCGCGTGACGAAGGTCTCGCCGCGGATCGGCGACTCGTGGTTGAACAGGATGCCGTTGCAGCCGTAGATGCCGTAGGCCTCGCGGTAGTTCACGGTGATCCAGTACGCGTACAGCTTGGCGACGCCGTACGGCGATCGAGGATGGAACGGCGTGGTTTCGCGCTGCGGCGTCTCGCGCACGAGGCCGTACAGCTCCGAAGTCGAGGCCTGGTAGAAACGGCAGCGGTCGCCGAGGCCGAGGCTGCGCATCGCCTCGAGGACGCGCAAGGTGCCGATGCCGTCCGCGTTGGCGGTGTATTCCGGTTCCTCGAACGACACCGCGACATGGCTTTGCGCGGCGAGGTTGTAGATCTCGTCCGGTTTGACCTGCTGGATCACGCGCAGCAGGCTGAGCGAATCGGTCAGGTCGCCGTAGTGCAGGCGCACGCCCGCGCGCGTGTCGTCAAGCTCGTGGTGCAGATGGTCGATGCGCTCGCTGTTGAACGACGATGCACGCCGCTTGAGACCGTGCACCTCGTAGCCCTTGGCAAGCAGCAGCTCGGCGAGGTAGGCACCGTCCTGACCGGTGACGCCGGTGATCAATGCGCGTTTGTGTTCCATCGTTCCTGTACTTGTCGTTCGCGAAGAGGCGGGATGGTAGCAAAAGAAGGACTGGGGGCTGCGAGGGCCAAGCCGTCAGCCTGCGCCGACCACGCTGCGGCCGCGACCGATGCCGTAGTAGGCCAGCCCGAGCGCCTCGACCGCCTTCGGCTCGTAGAGGTTGCGGCCATCGAACACGACCGCGTGCTTGAGGGTGGACCGGATCCTCTCGAAATCCGGGCTGCGGAACGCCTTCCATTCGGTCACGATCACGAGCGCGTCGGCGCCGTCGAGCGCGGCGTACTGGTCGCACAGGAAGAGGTCCGCACGCGCGCCGTAGATGCGCGCGGTCTCGTCCGCCGCCTCCGGGTCGTACGCGCGCACGCGGGCGCCGGCAGCCCACAGTTGTTCCATCAGGGTGCGGCTCGGTGCCTCGCGCATGTCGTCGGTGTTCGGCTTGAACGCGAGGCCCCACAGCGCAATCGTGCGTCCGCGCAGTTCACCGTCGAAATGCCTTTCGAGCAGGGCGAACAGCTTGCGCTTCTGCGCCGCGTTGACGGCCTCGACCGCGCTCAGCAGGCGCGGTTCGCAGGCGTGCGCGCGCGCGGTGTATTCGAGTGCCTTCACGTCTTTCGGGAAACACGAACCGCCGTAGCCGGCGCCCGGATAGATGAAGTGGTAACCGATGCGCGGATCGGAACCGATGCCGCGGCGCACCTGTTCGACGTCGGCGCCGACCTGCTCGGCGATGTTCGCGATCTCGTTCATGAAGCTGATCTTGGTCGCCAGCATCGCGTTCGCGGCGTACTTGGTCAGCTCGGCCGAGCGCACGTCCATCAGCACGATGCGCTCGTGGTTGCGGTTGAACGGCGCGTACAGCGCCTTCAGCGGCTCGACCGCGCGAGCGCTGTCGGCACCGATCACGATCCGGTCCGGGCGAAGGCAGTCCTGGACCGCGTCGCCTTCCTTCAGGAATTCCGGGTTGGAGACGACGTCGAACTCGACGTTCGTGCCACGCGCGGCAAGTTCGGCCGTGATCGCCGCGCGCACCGCATCGGCGGTGCCGACCGGCACGGTGGACTTGTTGACGACGACCACATGCCGGGTGAGCGCGCGTCCGATCGTGCGCGCGACGGTCAGCACATGCGAGAGATCGGCGCTGCCGTCCTCGTCCGGCGGCGTGCCGACCGCGATGAAGATGATCTGCGCATGCGCGATCGCGGTTTCGGCGTCGGTGCTGAAGCGCAGGTGCCCACTCGCGTGGTTCGCGCGCACGAGCGGTTCGAGGCCCGGCTCGAAGATCGGGATCTCGCCGCGTCCGAGGCGCGCGATCTTGTCCGCGTCGACATCGACGCAGACGACGTCGTTGCCGACCTCGGCCAGGCAGGTGCCGGTGACGAGACCGACATAGCCGGTTCCGAAGATCGTCACGCGCATGTGCTCGCCTTCCTCGATTCAGGGAACGCGGATTTTAGCGCATGACTGGCATCCCCCTTGGACATCGCCGGAATCTGCTCCTGCAATTCGACCCACAGGGATGTGGGGAGTGTCCATGCATGGGGGAGCATGCACGGACCGACCACAGGGATGTGGGGAGTGTCCATGCATGCCGGGAGCATGCACGGACCGACCCACAGGGATGTGGGGAGTGTCCTCTGGCGCCGGGAGCGCCAGAGGACCCGGCATTCCGTCCATCCATGGACATCGCCGGAATTTGCTCCTGCAATTCCGGCATTCCGTCCATCCATGGACATCGCCGGAATTTGCTCCTGCAATTCCGGCATTCCGTCCATCCATGGACATCAAATGCAGAAGGCGCGCCGGATCCCGACGCGCCTTCGCGGTACACCCCTTGCGGGAATTACTTCTTGTCGGTCGCCTTCGGCGCCGGCTTGGCCACCTTCGGGGCAGCCGCCTTCATCGCGGCGCCCGGCTTCATCGCAGCGCCGGCCTTGTCGGCATCGGCCGGCTTCTCCGACGCCTTCTCGATGTCGAGCAGTTCGACTTCGAAGATCAGCGTCGCGTTCGGGCCGATCTGGCCCGGGCCGTTCTCGCCGTAGGCGAGGTCGGACGGCACGAACAGCTTGTACTTCGAGCCGACCGGCATCAGCTGCAGGCCTTCGCTCCAGCCCTTGATGACGCCGTTCAGCGGGAAGGTCGCCGGCTGGCCGCGGTCATACGAGCTGTCGAACTTGGTGCCGTCGATCTTGGTGCCGAGGTAGTTCACCTTGACCGTGTCGGTGGCCTTCGGCTTCGCGCCGGTGCCTTCCTTCTCGACCATGTACTGCAGGCCCGAGGCGGTCGTCTTCACGCCCGCCTTGGACTTGTTGGCGGCGAGGAACGTCTCGCCTTCCTTCTTGTTCTTGTCGCTGGCCGCCTTCTGCTCGGCAACGCGCTTGGCCTGCAGCGTCTTCATGAACTCCTGGCGCACCTGCAGCGCTTCTTCCTGCGAAAGCGAGGTCTTCTCGCCCTTGAGTGTCGCTTCCAGCGCCTGCTCGACGACCTTGATGTCGATGTCGTCCTTGATCTGGGTCAGCCCGCGACCGACGTCCATGCCGACCATCGTGCTGATGCTGTTCTTGTCGACCTTGACGGTCGGAGCCGCCGGCTTGGCTTCCGCCTTGGGGGCGTCCTTGTCCTGAGCGATCGCGCCGATCGCGAAACTGGCCGCGAGCGCGGCAACAAGGGTCTTCTGCACGAAACGCGTCATGTCTGCTCCTGAAGGTTTGCGAATTGTCTTGCCGGTGAATGCCCATGGGCGTCACGGCGTGACCGGACCCGGCCATATGCGGGGCCGCGTATTGTGAACACGGCACCGGACGTTGGCAAACGGCGGCCATCCCCGCGCCCGGAGCGCCGCCCGCCCTCTGGGCCGGGCGGATACACTCTCCGGATGCTCCGCTTTGACAACATCCACCTGCGTCGTGGTTCCCGACTTTTGCTGAACGGCGCGAATTTTCTTGTTCATCCCGGGTGGCGGGTCGGCCTGACCGGGCGCAACGGCAGCGGCAAGAGCAGCCTGCTCGCCCTGATCGGCGGCGAACTGGCGCCGGATGCCGGTGATTTCGCCCGCCCGCAGGACTGGACCCTCGCCCATGTGCGCCAGCAGGCCGAGGCGCACACGCATTCCGCGCTCGACCACGTGCTCGACGGCGACGCCGAATTCCGCCGGGTCGAACGCGAGCTGACGGCCGCCGAAGCATCGCATGACGCGGCGCGCCAGGCCGCCCTGCACGAGCGCCTGCACGCGATCGACGGCTACGCGGCACGCGCGCGCGCCGGCGAGCTGCTGCATGGCCTCGGTTTTGCCCATGCGGACGGGCAGCGCGCCGTGGCCGAGTTCTCCGGCGGCTGGCGCATGCGCCTGAATCTCGCGCAAGCCCTGATGTGCCGCTCCGACCTGCTCCTGCTCGACGAACCGACCAACCATCTCGATCTCGACGCCGTGCTTTGGCTGGAGGAATGGCTGCGCCGCTACGCCGGCACCCTGATCGTCGTCTCGCACGACCGCGAATTCCTCGACCGCGTCGTGAGCCATGTACTGCACATCGCGGATGGCGGCGCAGAACTGTTCGCCGGCAGCGTCAGCGCGTTCGAGCGCAATCGCGCCGAGCGCCTTGCGCAGCAGCAGGTCGCGCACGAACGCCAACAGGCCGAACGCGCGCGCCTGCAGCGCTTCGTCGACCGCTTCAAGGCGAAGGCGACCAAGGCGCGTCAGGCGCAAAGCCGCGTCAAGGCACTCGAGCGGATGACCGAGATCGCCGCGGTGCGCGCCGAATCGGGCATCGAGTTCGAGTTCGCGCAACCCGATGCCCTGCCCGACCCGCTGCTTGTCCTGGAGGACGCCGCGGTCGGCTACGGGGAACGGCGCATCGTCGAACGCATCCGCCTGTCGTTGCGTCCGGGCGACCGCATCGGCCTGCTCGGGGCGAACGGCGCCGGCAAGTCGACCCTGATCAAGACGATCGCCGGTGCACTCGCGCCACTGGACGGTCAGCGACTGGAGAACAGGGGCCTCGCGATCGGCTATTTCGCGCAGCACCAGGTCGAGCAGCTCGACCACGACGCGACGCCGGTGCAACACCTGCTGCGCCTGCAACCGGCGCTCGGCGAGCAGGCCGCGCGCGACTTCCTTGGCACGTTCGGCTTCGCCGGCGAGCGCGCGCTCGCCGACGTGCGCGGTTTTTCCGGCGGCGAGAAGGCGCGCCTCGCGCTCGCCCTGATCGTGTTCGAGCGGCCGAACCTGCTCCTGCTCGACGAGCCGACCAATCACCTCGACATCGACACGCGCGAGGCGCTGGCCGAAGCGGTGCAGGAATTTGCCGGTGCAGTCGTGCTGGTCGCGCACGACCGCGGTCTGCTGCGCGCCGTGTGTGACGACTACCTTCTGGTGCAGGGCGGGCGCGTGCAGGCGTTCGAAGGCGACCTGGACGACTACGCGAAACTGGTTCTGCGTGCGACCGCCGCCGATGCACTCGAAACTGCGGGCAGCAGCGATCCGCGCAAACAGGCACGCCGCGACCGCGCCGAGCAACGCGCGCGCAGCGCGCCCCTGCGCAAGGAAGTCGAGCGCATCGAGAAGCAGCTCGCCGCGCTCGAACGCGAACGCGCCAGCGCGCACGCCGAGCTGGCCGATCCGGCGACGTACGCCAACGGCAATCCGCGTGCAGCGGCGCTCACGCTGGGCGTCGCCGAACTGGCGCGACGGATCGGCGCACTCGAGGAAGCGTGGCTCGAAGCGCACGCCGCCCTCGAGGCGGCCGGGATCGACGCCTGACCGGTGCTACCGCGTGCGCTTCGACGCCGGCAGATACCGAGCCGGAACGTCGCTCGACGCATGCCACTGCTGTGCGGCATCCATCGACCATGTGAGGTGGCGACCGGCCAGCTGCGCCGGTCCCGCGAACGTGAGCGTGATCGCACACGCGTCGTCGTCGGCAGGCCCCACCTCGATCGATGCGATCACCGCGTCGGCACGCGCGTTGGCAGCCTCGACGCCACCCTCGCCGTTGACCGGACAGCGTTTCTCGGCCGCGCGGAATTCCAGGACCTCCGGCTTTACCGCATCGGCAGCCACCAGCGCCTGCGCCACGCGCGCGCGCATCGTGTAGTCCTGATAGGCCGGCAACGCGATCGCGGCGAGAATGCCGATGAAGGCCACGCCGCCGAACAGGCATACGACGAGCACGATCACCCAGGTACTCGCCGAAGAGGGCGGCTTGGCGACGCCGCGCCGCGCCGGCAATGCCGGTGGTCCGGCCGCGACGGCGAGGCCGAGCTGGCTGGCGACCGTCGCGAGAGGCACCCAGCCAGCCAATCCTTCGCGCCACACCAGCGTGTCGGCACCGACCCGGCGCTCGCGATGCGCAGTCGCGAGCCAGCTGCCCTCGACCGGACCTTGCTGCTGGTTGTGGCTGTCGGCGTAGAACCACTGCTGCGTCATCGTCGATTCCTCGTTGGTGGCCGTCACAGGCGCGCGGCGCGCTTCATCGCCAGGTAGTGTTCGACCAGTGCCGCCGGCAATTCGGCACAGGTTACATCGAGCACGTCGGCGCCCTGTGCGCGCAACATGCGGTGCGCACGCGCGCGCTGTTCGAGGTACTGCGCCATCGCCGCGGTTTCCAGCGCGTCATCGAGCGTGCGCACCGCGCGCTCGCGCAGGCGGTCGAGAACATCCTCGCGCAGACTCGCGACGCAGACCAGGTGTCGCTTCTGCAGCAGCTGCACCGCCGCCAGCAGGTCCTCGATGTCCTCGTCGCGCGCGTTGGTGACGAGCAGCACGAGCGAGCGTCGCGGCTGCCGCGCGCCCAGCAGGGTCGCCGCCGCGAGATAGTCGGTCGCGACCGCGCGCGCGTCGAGGTCGAACAGGGTGTTGAGCAGCGTGTCGATCGTGGCGAGGCCGCGATGGGGTGCGACGTAGCGCGAATCGCCGCCCGAGGCGAGCAGACCGACCGCGTCGCCCTGGCGCAGTGCGATGTAGGCGACCATCAGTGCCGCATTCAGCACATGGTCGAAATGGCTGAGCGCACCGTCGCGCGCGAGCATGCGCCGGCCCGTGTCGAGCAGCAGCATGACGCGCTGGTTGCGCTCGTCCTGGTATTCGCGCGAAATCAGTCGGCGCGTGCGCTGGCTCGCCTTCCAGTCGATCTGTCGCATCGAATCGCCGAGGCGGTAGTCGCGCAGCTGCTGGAATTCGGTGCCTTCGCCGCGTCTGCGCCGCACGTGCGCGCCGACCGTGCGCGATGCCTGTTCGGCGCCGACGAGGGCGAGCTTCGCCAGTGGCGCGAAGTTCGGATACACGCGCACCTGCTGACGCGGCGGCAACACGCGCTGCTGCCGCCACAGGCGCAGCGGCGAGACGATGCGCACCGCACAGCCGTCGAAGGCGAAGGCGCCGCGCGCCGCCGGCGTGACCCGGTATGCGACGTCCAGCGTGCGGCCGGGTGGCAGCACGACGTGCCGCTGCAGGCCGAACACGGGCCAGTCGCCCGGATGCAGATCGTGCACGTCGAGCCGCAGCGAACGCCGCGCGACATTGTGCAGGCGCAACTCCACCCTGCGCTCGACGCCGACCGGGACGACCGCCGGCAACTCGCGCGCGACCTCGGGCGATGGCAGCGCGCGCACGCGGCGCGCGTCGAGGAGCCCGAGCGCCGCCAGCGAGAGGCACAGCACGCCCAGCACGCTGGCCGGCAACCAGTCGAACGCGACCAGCAGCCCGGCGCCGGCGAGCAGCGACAGCAGCGCGACGAGGAACGAGGTCGGCCTCACGCGCGCGGTGCTTCGACCTTGAGCAGCAGTGCTTCGAGCACGTCATCGACGCGGCGGCCCTCGATCTGCATTTCGGGCGCGAGCGCGAGGCGATGGCGCAGGGCGGGCTTGGCGATGGTGCGCACGTCGTCCGGGGTGACGAAGTCGCGGCCTTCGAGCACCGCCTGCGCCCGCGCCGCGCGCACCAGCGCGAGGCTGCCACGCGGACCCGCACCCATCGCGATCCCGGACCAGTCGCGTGTCGCACGCGCGATCCGCACCGCATAGTCGAGTACCACCGCATCCACACGCACGAGCGCGGTGCCCAGTTGCATCGCGAGGATATCGGCCGGGGTCGCGACGGCGCGCACGCGCGAGAGGTCGAAATCGCTTGCCGTGCGCCCGGCACTGACGCTGGCGACCATGCGCACCTCGTCGGCGAGCACCGGGTAATTCATCAGGACCTTCAGCAGGAATCGGTCGAGCTGCGCCTCGGGCAGCGGATAGGTGCCTTCCTGCTCGATCGGATTCTGGGTCGCGACGACCAGGAATGGCGGCTCCAGCGCAAAGCTGCGCGATTCGATCGTGACCTGGGACTCCTGCATCGCCTCGAGCAGCGCCGCCTGGGTCTTGGCCGGCGCGCGGTTGATCTCGTCGGCCAGCAGCAGGTTCGCGAACACCGGGCCGCGCCGGATGCGGAAGGTTTCCGACTTGGGGTCGTAGAACGCATGCCCGCTGACGTCGCTCGGCATCAGGTCGGGCGTGAACTGCACGCGCGCATGCGTGCATTGCAAGGCGCTCGCGAGTGCGCGCACGAGCAGCGTCTTGCCGAGTCCGGGCACGCCTTCGAGCAGGACGTGACCTCCGGCCAGCAGGGCCACGATCAACTGGTCGAGGATCTCGCTCTGGCCGACGAACGCCTGCGCGATCTCGGCACGGATCGCGTCGCACCGCTCGCTCAAGGCGGCGCCGGCCAGCGGTCGGATCGGCGACTGGCCGGTCTGGTTTTCGACGAATTCCTGCGTCATGGGCGGGTTTCCAGTTCGTTGAGTAGCTTGATCGCGGCAAGGAATTGCTCGGGTCGGCGCAGCTCGCGCGGTTCCAGCGCGAGGCGCACTTCTGCCAGCGGGCGACCGCAGCGCGCCGCGACAGCCGCAATGAGTGCCTCGCCATCGAGCGCGGCGAGCACCGGATCGTCGCGGCGCAGGCGTTCGTCGAACGAGCGGCGCAGCGGAGCGTACAGCGCACTCGCGCGTCCACGACGGAACAGGAACTCGCCGCTGGCTGCAACATGCTCGCGCAACGCACGCCGGCTGGTCGCGATCGGCGGCAGCAGCGGGCCGAAGCGCTGGCTGCGTGCCCACAGCCAGGCCAGCAGTGCCAGCAGCGCGGGCAGCCACGCCGGCCAACCGCGCTCGACCAGCAGGACATACAGCGGCGGCACCTCCACCGCATACACGATATGCACCTTGCCGCCGCTTAGCGCCGGTGCGAGCACCTGCCAGGCGAATGGCGCGATGCCGTCATCGTCGAGCCGGTCGTTGTGCAGGAAGTCGAGGTCGCCGGCAACCAGCCAACCGCCGTCGCCGCGTGCGCTGCGCCCGATGACGTAACCGTCCTTCGCGTCGCCGACGAGCAGGTCGAACGCGTCGACCTGCTGCGCATCGATCCGGAAGCGGAAACGGAAGCAGTTCTGCGCCGCCTTGCCATCATGCGCAGCGGGCCAGGACAGGCAGTGCAAACCGGAGACCACCGAAAGTCCGAGCGCATCCAGCAGCTCGCCCGCGCGTCCCTCGTCGCCTTGCGGCAGCGCGAACACCAGCTGGCCACCGGTTTCGATCCATGCGAGCAGGTCGCTCGCCTGCTCGTGCGTCAGCGTGCGCACGTCGGCACCGAGCAGGACGGTATCGTCAGGCGCCAGTTGCATCGCCGGAAGATCGAGATCCGCGCGCGCCGCGACCTCGATGCCGCGTGCCTTGAGGGTCTGCTTCAGGGCATAGAACGGGTTGTAGCGTGCCTCGCCGTGCAACGGCGCGGGAATGTCGTCCTCGACGCGCTCGAAGGTCGTGAACCACCACGCGGCGAGCGCCGCGAGCAGCATCGCCGAGGCCAGTCCGACGAGAACGACGCGCTGCTTCATGCCGCGACCTTCGGCGCCTGCGCGCTCCACGCCGCGAGCAGCAGCTCGATTTCCTGCACCGACGGCGCCTGCTGCGCGTACGCCGCGGCCTGCCAGCCCCGCACGACGCGCGCGAACAGGTCCGCATGCCGCGCGTCGCCAAGCGAGCGCGCGTGGCGCAGGCACTGAGACTCGGTCGCGCCCGGCGGCAGCGGCGTGCCGAGCGCATCGGCGAGACGCTCGACCGAGGCGCGATACAGCAACGCGAGCGCGGCACGCGTGCGTCGCTGCTGCAGCAAGGCCCGCACCGCCGCAGGAACATCGGTGGGCAGCGCCTCCGCGGGGGCGGGGTCCACCGCGCGGATTTCCTCGAGCGACCGCAGCGCCGCCATGCGATCGCCGATCCACGGCAACCAGCGTCGATGGTTGGCAAGCAACAGCGCGAGCACGACGGCGACGAGAATCCACAAGCCGTAGCGCGCAATCCAGCCGATCGCGCCGCCGAACGCGCGCATCCAGGCCGGAAACTGGTTCTGCGTCGCCGGACCCTCGACCTCGGGATTGCGCCGCTTCCAGATCCAGGCGCGCGCCTTCGGACTCAGGTCATCGCCGGCATAGGCTTTGCGGACCGCCTCTTCGAACGCGGCGCCGTCGTCACGGTAGTGCTCACCGAACAGTTCCGGCAGCGTCGTTTCCTTGCGAACCGTGTCGCCGTCGCTTGTTGCAGGCATTGCCTGCGCAGATTCCGGCGACGACGCGGGCGCCGGCTCGGCCGCATGCAGCGGCGCCTGCAAGGCGATGAACGCCAATGCCAGCATCGCGGCGGTCGCGAACCCAGCGGTCAGACGCGCGGCGATGCGACGGAACGCCAGTTCGATGTCCCAGCCCTCCAGTTGCATGCGCCGGTTCAGGTACAGGCCGAAGCCGGCGCCGACATAGAACGGCTCGACGATCGTCATCGCGATCCAACCGCACGCGTTGAGGAGCCATTGCGCCCAGGCCGGCGGACTCTCGACCATGGTCCGCCACAACGCGCGCGCCGATTCGGACAGGAACTCGACCGGCACGAACATCAGCGCGAGCAGCACGATCGAAACCGACAACATCATCTCGAAGTTGGCGCAGATGAGCGTCAGCATCACGCTCGGCGAGCCGCCACCACGCCCAAGCACGCGCACGCGCTCGCCGCGCTGCGCGCCACCGACGCCCTCGAGCAGATCGACCGCAAGCAGCATCGCGCGCCCGGGATGCAGGCGCCGCCAGAAAAGCCACGGCACGATCGCGCGCCAGCCCCAGGTGCGTTGCGCATGCAGCGTCTCGCGCAGGCGCGGCGCTTCACCGAACACCGCGCGCGAGAGCACGAACAGCACGATGCGGTCGAACACCGGCTTCAGCCACCACAGCAGCAGCGCGGCGAGCCACGCAACGTGGGCAAGGCCCGCGACAAGATTGAGCAGCGCGAACACCGGCAGCGTGACGATAACCCACGCCAGCCAGATCGACCGCGCATGCGTGCGCACCAGTGCGATGCCGAGGTCGCTCGCCTCCCACGCGGCGCGCAGGCGCAGCGCGATGGTCAGGTCGTCCATTCGCATGCGCGACTCCCCACCCGGCACGCGGTCCTGCGCTCACTCCGCATCGACCTGCCCTCGCCCACCTCGCCACAGCCACAGCAGGATGCCGAGCCAGAGCGCCGCGCCGGCGCCGAACTTCAGCGCCGTCGGCACCCACACCAGCGACGACCAGTAGGCTTCCACGAAGGCCGCGAATACGAGCATGGCGAACACGCCGAGCACGAGCTTCGCGCCGACCATGCCGGCCTCGACCAGCGCGCGCGCACGCGTGCGCCGCCCGGGCGCGATCAAGGCCATGCCGATCTGCAGGCCCGCGCCGCCGCTGATCACGATCGCGAGCAACTCCGGTGCGGAGTGCCCGACCACGAAGCGCCAGAACGGTCCGCCATAACCGATTGCGGTCAGGTGTCCGGCAACGCCGCCGATGACGACGCCGTTCATGACCAGCACGAAGATCGAGCCGACGCCCGCGAGCAGCCCGCTCGCGAACGTGCGGAAGCCGATGCTCACGTTGTTGTAGATGTAGTAGCCGAACATCATGAGGTCGGAGCCGCTTTCGCGGCCGATCCGTTGCCCGGTCGAGTTCGGGTCGTACATCTGCTCGAACTGCGCGAGCTGGGCCGGATCGAACAGGGTGTGGACGAGCTCGGGGCGCAATTGCAACAGCACCAGCGTGCCGAGCAGCGGCACGAAGAACAACGCCGACGCCGCGGCCATCGCGCCTGCCTGCGCACGCACGAGGCGCGGAAAGGTGGCGGCGAAGAAATCGACGATGCTGCGCGCACGCGGCGCGCGTGGCCGGTAAAACACCGCATGTCCGCGTTCGACCAGGTCACGCAGGCGCTGCACCAGGACGAGGCTGTACTCGCGCCGCTCGGCCAGCGCGAGGTGCTGGCAGATGCGTCGATAGGCCGCGGGAAAATCGCTGTCTCGCGGCATCTCCTCGCCATCGCGCATGCGCTCCTTCGGTTTCGGTCGTGCGCGCGTCGCGAGCCAGCGCTCGAAACCGCCCCATTCCTCGTCGTGGCGCGCCTGGAAGACGTCCTGTTTCATGCGCGCGCTCAACCGCGACCGAGGAAGGCGCAGGCCATGCCATGCAGGCGCTGCACCGCGAGCGCGCCGCGCGTTTGGGTCAGCATCGGCAGCAGCGCCGCCAGCTCCTCCTGCCGCTCGGGCGTCAGCTGCGCGGAGCGTTCGGCGAACTCGATCACCGCGGCGCGCTCCTGCGCGAGCAGCGGCAAGGGCACATGCACGATCGGCACGTTCGGCGCGCCGGCATGGCTGGTCGATGCGTCGACGTACACCACGAGCGTACCCGCGACGAGATCGCCGAGGCGCCGCCCGCGCGGGTCGATCAGGCAGGACGCGAGGCCGAATGCATAGCAGAACGGCAGCATGTCCACCGTGCGCATGAGATTGCGCGCGATCGATGCGATCCAGGTCACCGGGGTTCCGTTCGCATTGACCACGCGGAGGCGCATCACGCGTTTGCCCGGCGTCTGGCCGTCGCGCAGGACCTCGAACAACACCGGATAGAGCCACAGCGCGGCGAACAACGCGAGCAGGTAAAGGCCCATTCCGCTCGAGCCGAGCACCCCGATCACGACGGCGACGGCCCACATCAGGCCGATGCGGATCATCAAGTCGAACAGCCAGGCCGCCGCCCGCGCCATTGCGCCGGCCGAGCGCAGCTGCAGCGCGATGCCTTCCGGCGTCTCGACCAGGGTCAGCGTGTCGAGCATCGCCTGCGGTCAGGCCTTGACGACGATCGTGTCGGCGAAATGGTCATGCAGGCAGCGATAGTCCTCGCGGAAGATCAGCAAGGCGTCGATCAGGGCGAAGAGCCAGCCCAGCATCGGTATCGCGCGCAGCACGATCATCGGCACGGAACGCGCGAAGACGATGCGCAACAGGCTGCAGTGACCGCCATCGGTGCGCACGATGCGGATGCCCAGCCAGCGCTTGGCAATCGTCTGGCCATGACGGTGGAGCCATACGAGGTTGAGGACGATGACACCGAGCAGGCCGGCGAGGACCACCAACGCGACCAGCCCGGCGACGGCGCCCATGGCGGCCTGGTCGCCCGATCGCTGCATGGCGGGTAGCGCGATCGCCGCGCCGATCGCGACGAGCATGATCGGACCGCCAATCACGAGCCCATCCAGGATTGCCGCCCCGAGCCGGGTGCCGCGATCGGCCAGTTCGTGGTTCGCGGCGTCATGCACGTCCTGAACTCGCGCGCTCGGCGCCGCATACGGATTCGCGGCCGGCAACGGTGGTGGCTGCTGCATTCCCTGTCTCCCCATGGACGTCGGCGACTTTATCAGAACACCTGCGCGCGCCTTCAGGGGTTTCGCCGCCGTTCGACTGTGCTCATCGCAACGGATGGGAATTCAGCAAGGAAATCATGGACGCAGACATGCGCGTATGAACGCGGATTGCCGAAGGGAGGGCCACGCTCGCCCAGGCAGCGATACCCGATCTGCGTTCCTCCGCGTGCATCCGCGCCCAGTGCTTCTGTTGGACCGCCCATTGCCTGCCCCCCATCAGTCATGGGTCGTGGTGCTTGACCTCGGCTTTTTTGGTGTTATAGTTAACTACAACACTACTTCATCAAGCGCCTCGCGGAGGCCCGTCATGACGAACAACAACCCCCATCGCCTGCCGAAACTGCTGAGCACGGTCCTGCCCCGACGCGGCGGCTATCAGTTGCTGCTGGCCGTTGCGCTGGTCGGCAGCGGCATCGCGGTCGCCGCGTTCTCGCGCGGCGTGATCGATGCGAACGCTCACGCGTCCCGTGAATCCGCCCCTGAATCGACGATCCTGCCGGCCGTCCTGCTGCCGACCGTGGTCGTGCGGCCGGAGCCGGAGATCCCGACGCTCGCAACCGTCACCGTTCACTCGGGCGATGTCGAAACGCACAGCGAACGCACGCCGATGCGCGTCGCGCGCCTGCTGCCGGTGCATGCAGTCACCTCGTTCGCCTCGACGGGTTCGGCCGGAAGCGGATTTGGCATGCCCTACTATTCCTTCGGCAAGCCCCTGCACCACGGTACCGAGGAATAACGCTGATGAGCATCACCTGGAACGACTCGACGCCGATCTATCGCCAGCTGCGCGACCGCGTGGTGGCGATGATCCTCGACGGCGTCCTCAAGCAGGGTGACCCGCTGCCCTCGGTGCGCCAGGTGGCCGGCGACTTCCAGATCAATCCGATCACGGTGTCGAAGGCCTACCAGGAACTGGTGGACGAGAATCTGGTGGAAAAGAGAAGGGGACTTGGCATGTACGTGACCGACGGCGCGCGCGACGCGCTGCTGAAATCCGAGCGCGAGCGCTTCCTGCGCGAAGAGTGGCCGACATTGTCGGCGCGACTCGCCCGACTCGGCCTCGACCTCAAGGAATTGCTGGCAAGCGCCGGCAGAGAGGAAGCCCGATGAGCGCGATCGTGCGTGCCCGCAACCTGTCCAAGCGCTATGGCACCACCAAGGCTCTGGACGCGGTCAGCTTCGACATCGAGGCCGGCCGCATCGTCGGCTTGATCGGCCCGAACGGCGCCGGCAAGACGACCGCGCTGAAGGCGATCCTCGGCCTGACCGACTACGAAGGCGAGCTGTCCGTACTCGGCTTCGACCCGCACACGCAGCGTGCGCAGCTGATGGAGCAGGTCTGCTTCATCGCCGACGTCGCGGTGCTGCCGCGCTGGCTGCGCGTGCGCGAGGCGATCGAGTTCGTCGCCGGCGTGCACCCGCGTTTCTCGCGCGAGAAGTGCATGGCGTTCCTGTCGCACACGAAGATCGGCCAAGGCATGCGCGTGCGCGAGCTTTCCAAGGGCATGACGGTGCAGTTGCACCTCGCGCTCGTGATGGCGATCGACGCCAGGCTGCTGGTGCTCGACGAACCGACGCTCGGCCTCGACATCCTGTACCGCAAGTCGTTCTACGAAAGCCTGCTGTCGGACTACTTCGACGAACAGAAGACGATCATCGTGACCACGCACCAGGTCGAGGAGATCGAGCACATCCTGACCGACCTCATGTTCATCCAGGGCGGCAAGGTGGTGCTGGCGGCGACCATGGACGAGGTCGGCGAACGCTACGCCGAGGTGATGGTCAACCCCGACAAGACGGACGCCGCGCGCGCACTAAAGCCGCTCAGCGAGCGCCAGATCTTCGGCAAATCGATCTTCCTGTTCGACGGCGTCGAGCGCGCGCGACTGGCCGGACTGGGCGAGCTGCACAAGCCCAGCGTCGCCGACCTGTTCGTCGCCACCATGAAAGGGACCTACGCATGAACTCCTTCCCCCTCCTGCTCAAGCGCGAGTACTGGGAACACCGCGGCGGCATGCTGTGGTCACCGGTGTGGATCACCGGCGTGTTCCTGCTGATCACCGTGCTCGGCATCGTCACCGCCGAAGTGTTCAGCGGCAAGGTGCCCGTGCACACCGGCTTCTCGCTCGACCAGTTGCGCAACCACATCAGTGACGGCGATCTCGCCAATGCCGGCCGCGGCCTCGACGTCGTGCAGGTGATGCTCGTCTCGTTCGCGTCGATCGGCGTGTTCTTCGTCAGCTTCTTCTACCTGCTCGGTTCGCTGTACGACGACCGCCGCGACCGCAGCGTGCTGTTCTGGAAATCCCTGCCGGTGTCGGACGCCAGCACCGTCGCGTCGAAAGCATTGACCGCGATGGTCATCATCCCGGCGATCGCAATCGCGGTCGCCACGGTGGCCTACGTCGTGTTCCTGCTGGTCGTCACCTTGTGGGCCGGCGTCCACGGATTGAATGCGCTGCCGGCCGTATTCGCGGCGCATCCGTTCAGCGTGGCGGCACGCCTGTTCGCGACGCTGCCGGTCGGTGCGATCTGGGCGCTGCCGGCGGTCGGCTGGCTGATGTTCTGGTCCGCCTGGGCGCGCAGCAAGCCGTTCCTGTGGGCGGTCATGCTGCCGCTGCTGGTGTGGGTCGCGAACTGGTGGATCGGCCTGCTCGGCGCCCCGCATTTCAGCGGCGACCTGCGCCTTGGTTCCATTCTCGGCCGCCTGCTGCTGAGCGTGATGCCGGGCAGCTGGATCAGCGTCTCCGGCCTCGGCTCGACCAAGGCCTGGCTCGGTGCGCAGGACGGACCGAACGTCCAGAGCCTCGATCTCGCCGGCGCCTATGGGTTGTTCACGACCGCGAACCTGTGGATCGGCGCGATCGTCGGACTCGCCCTGCTCGCCGGCGCGATCTGGCTGCGTGGGCGCAGGATCGAGGTCAACGTCTGAACCACGCTCGTCTGGTTGCCAGGGGTGCAGGGCGGGTCGAGCGTGCAGCGCGAGTCCCGCCGATGGCCCCGGGTCGCACCAAAGAAAAGGGCCGCTCGCGCGGCCTTTTTCTTGACTCCGACAAACGCGAATCAGCGCACGGTATCGGCGACGACCCGGTACTTGTCCTTGCCGTCAGCCTGCAATCCTGCCTGCCGAAGGTCGAGCTGGCCCACGACCCAGTAGCGCGCAAGATCGTTGCCGGAGCGGCGCACCGCGGCGACAGCCGATCCATTGACGTAGAGGACGTCGCCGGCGCGCAACTTCGCCGGCTCGATCGTCGCATCGATCGCACGACCGTCGTTGATGCTCTTCTCCAGCGCGCCGCGCTCGGCTGAACCGCTAGCCGGCTCACGCGCATCGACCGATGTCACCTCGGTGAATTCGCGCCGCAGGGTGCCCTCGCCGGCGCTGATCACCGACAACACCTGATACTTGTTGGGAGCGAGCGATTTCAGTTCCGAGCGACGCAGGTCGAGATCGCCGTCGAGCCAGTACATCGTCGGGCGATTGCCTTCGCGGCGAATCACCGCGCGCACGTTTCCGTCGACAAAGATCGTGTCGCCGGTCTGCAGGCGACCGACCGTGAGATCGCCGCGTGCGCTGCGCCCTTCGTTGATCGACTTCTCGAGGCGCTCGCGCACCGCATCCGTGTCGACGGGGCTTGCTGCCGGCTTCGCGGGCGCAGCCGCCGCAGCAGCGACCGGGGCCGGTGCGGGTGCCGCCGCGGCCCGCGCGGCCGCTGCCTTCTGCGCATCGGCGTGCGCGCGGGCGGTTTCCGCCTCGGCCTTGGCCTTCTCGGCCTCGGC
>Ga0209023_10003226_pt1 | contig 19626 bp, 16 predicted proteins | sample LakOneMetagenome_FD_187468 | JGI IMG/M metagenome (GOLD analysis project Ga0209023, IMG submission 187468) | Freshwater and sediment microbial communities from Lake Erie, Canada (SPAdes) (version 2) | ecosystem: Environmental > Aquatic > Freshwater > Lentic | place: Lake Erie, Canada...
CCTTTTTCATTACTGCTGGCGGAGAGGGTGGGATTCGAACCCACGGTACGGTCACCCGTACGCCTGATTTCGAGTCAGGTACATTCGACCACTCTGCCACCTCTCCTGAATCGGTGCTGCGGTCGCTTGTCTGCGAGAGGCCGCATTATAGCGGGTGCTTGGCGTTTCGGGAAGAGAGAATTGGTGTGAAAGAATATTTCATTTGGGCATCTCGTTTGAAAGAATCTTTCAAAGTCAAAGTCAAAAGCAAAGGCGGGCTCTGCGGCTGCTCACGGGTGGGATTCGCCCACGTTCCGCGGGCCGCCCTCGCGCAAGTATGCGCGAGGCTTCGAATCCCACACGCAAGGCCCGCAGGGGCCTTGCTCCTCTCCGCCACGAAAATAAAAAGGGCCCCATGCGGGGCCCTTTTCATTTTCTTGGCGGAGAGGGTGGGATTCGAACCCACGGTACGGTCACCCGTACGCCTGATTTCGAGTCAGGTACATTCGACCACTCTGCCACCTCTCCTGAATCGGTGCTGCGGTCGCTCGTATGCGAGAGACAAGATTATAGCGTCGCTCTTGCAAAAACGGAAGAGTAAATTCTTACCGTGCGCAAAAACCTGCTCAGGCAGCAGCCAGACGCTCCAGCCCGCCCATGTACGGACGCAGCACTTCCGGAATCACGACCGAACCGTCGGCCTGCTGGTAGTTCTCCAGCACCGCCACCAGGGTACGGCCGACCGCCAGGCCGGAACCGTTCAGCGTGTGCACCAGTTCCGGCTTGCCGGCCGCATTGCGGAAACGGGCCTGCATGCGGCGCGCCTGGAAGGCTTCGCAGTTCGACAGCGAGGAGATCTCGCGGTAGGTGTTCTGCGCCGGCAGCCAGACTTCGAGGTCGTAGGTCTTGGCGGCCGAGAAACCCATGTCGCCGGTGCACAGCTGCATGACGCGGTAGGGCAGGCCCAGCGAGGTCAGGATGAACTCGGCCTGGCCGACCATCTCTTCCAGCGCCGCATACGACTGCTCCGGATGCACCACCTGTACCAGCTCGACCTTGTCGAACTGGTGCTGGCGGATCATGCCGCGGGTGTCGCGGCCGTAGCTGCCGGCTTCCGAGCGGAAGCACGGGGTGTGTGCGGTCATGCGGATCGGCAGTTCGTCCAGCGCCACGATCTCGTCGCGCACGACGTTGGTCAGCGAGACTTCCGAGGTCGGGATCAGGTAGAAGTGCTCGCCCTCGCCTTCCGCGCCGCCCTTCTTCACCGAGAACAGGTCGGCTTCGAACTTCGGCAGCTGGCCGGTGCCGCGCAGCGAGTCGGCGTTGACCATGTAGGGGGTGTAGCACTCGGTATAGCCATGCTTGCCGGTGTGGGTGTCGAGCATGTACTGGGCCAGTGCGCGGTGCAGGCGCGCCATGCCGCCCTTCATCATCGAGAAGCGCGAACCGGTGAGCTTGGTCGCGGTGTCGAAGTCCAGGCCCAGCTTCTCGCCGATGTCGACGTGGTCCCTGACCTCGAAGTCGAAGGCCGGCGGGGTGCCGACCTTGCGCACTTCGACGTTGCCCGATTCGTCCGTGCCCTGCGGGGTGCTCTCGTGCGGCAGATTCGGCACGGCTTCCATGAAGCGCGCCATCCTTGCCTGCACGTCGGCCAGCAGCCCTTCGTTGGCCTTCAGTTCGTCGCCCAGGCCGGCCACTTCCGCCATCACGGCCGTGGTGTCTTCGCCCTTGCCCTTCATCATGCCGATCTGCTTGGACAGCGAGTTGCGCTTGCCCTGCAGTTCCTCGGTGCGCGTCTGGATCGCCTTGCGTTCGGCTTCGAGGGCGGTGAAGGCAGCCACGTCGAGCTGGAACTTGCGGGTCGCCAGGCGCGCGGCGACGTTGTCGATGTCTTTGCGGAGAAGTTGGATGTCAATCATGTCGGGTTGGGCTTGCTTATGTCGAAAGCACAATTGTACCAAGCCGACAGACAATCCTAGCGAGATTCGGCAATGGATTCCGGCAGCTCTCCTGCTACCGCTTGCCCGGGCCCGTCGCCGGCCCGCTACCGCCCTACTCCAGCGTTAGTTCAGGCCGGCTTTTTCTGCGACGCTCAGGCGCGGCGCCTTGACAACGACCACGTGCACGGTCGAGTCGATCAGGACGGCGGCTTCCTTCTGGGCGACCTCGACAGGACGCGAAGCGGCGGTGGCGTAGCTCGCGACCAGGCCCAGGGCGGCGGCGCTCAGGAAGATGGCTTCGAAGTTTTTACGGATGTTCATGGTGTGCTCCTTTGGGTTCGTCAGGTGATTCGGTATGCTTGAACTTTACCGATCGCCTCGATCCATCGCCATCGACATGCGATGAAGCGCCAAAAACAGGGAGCAGAATGCGCACAGCGCGGACCGGCCGCGAAAAAACGGCGCGAACCGCGCATGATGCATGCAGATGGTGAAAAAACGGCTCAGTCGCCCTTGTCGCCGCGCCGCGCATCCTGGTCGAGGCCGCGCAGGAAGGCCAGCTTGTCGGCCACTTTCGACTCGACGCCGCGCGGCACCGGCTGGTACCAGCCGGGCTCCGGCATCCCGTCCGGGAGGTAGGTTTCGCCGGCCGCGTAGGCATGCGGCTCGTCGTGCGCGTAGCGGTAGGCGTGGCCGTAGCCGAGCTCCTTCATGAGCTTGGTCGGTGCATTGCGCAGGTGCACCGGCACCTCGCGCGACTTGTCCTTTTTCACGAAGGCCATGGCCGCATTGAAGGCGTTGTAGCCGGCATTGCTCTTGGCCGCGATCGCAAGATAGATGACCGCCTGGCCCAGCGCCAGCTCGCCTTCCGGCGAACCGAGGCGCTCGTAGGTCGTGGCCGCGTCGTTGGCGATCTGCAGCGCCCGTGGGTCGGCCAGTCCGATGTCTTCCCAGGCCATGCGCACGATGCGGCGCGACAGGTACTTGGCGTCGGCGCCGCCGTCGAGCATGCGGCACAGCCAATACAGGGCCGCGTCCGGATGCGAGCCGCGCACGGATTTATGCAGGGCGGATATCTGGTCGTAGAAGTTGTCGCCGCCCTTGTCGAAGCGGCGCGCGTTCAGGGTCAGGGCGTTCTCGACGAATTCCTTGGTGATGCGGGTGATGCCCGAGGTATCGGCCGAGGTCTTGGTCTGCTCGAGCAGGTTCAGGAAGCGCCGCGCGTCCCCGTCCGCGTAGCCGACCAGGGTGTCGACCGCGATCTCGTCAAAGCTCAGGTGCTGCAGCACCCGCTCCTGGGCGCGCGTGAGCAGCTGGCGCATCTCCTCGTCGCTCAGGGCCTTGAGCACATACACCTGGGAGCGCGACAGCAGCGCCGAATTCACCTCGAACGACGGGTTCTCGGTGGTCGCGCCGATCAGGGTCACCAGCCCCGACTCGACGAAGGGCAGCAGCGCATCCTGCTGCGACTTGTTGAAACGGTGGATCTCGTCGATGAACAGGATGGTGTGCTTGCCGCGCGCGAGGTACTGCTCCGCCTGTTCGACGGCCGCGCGGATGTCCTTCACGCCGGACAGCACGGCCGACAGCGCGATGAACTCGCAGTCGAAGGCATACGCGGTCAGGCGCGCCAGCGTGGTCTTGCCCACGCCTGGCGGGCCCCACAGGATCATGGAATGCGGCTTGCCGGACTTGAACACCAGGTTCAGGGGCTTGCCGGGGCCGAGCAGGTGGCTCTGGCCGATCACCTCGTCGATGGTGCGCGGGCGCAGGGCCTCGGCCAGAGGCGGGGCGGGTTCTGTTTTGAAGAGGTCGTCCATGCGCCTAGTGTAAACGATAGGCGCAGTGGAGCGAGTGACGCTTACTGGCTGACCACGTCGGCGCCCTTCGGCACCGAGAAGCTGAACTGCTGGGCGCCCAGCGCCGGGTTGCGCTGGAAGTTCGCGAACTTCAGCACCGAGACCTGGCCGAACTGGTCCTTCAGTTCCATCGCGACCGGCACCCCGCCCTTCAGGCCGATGCCGATCTGCTCGAAGGTGGTGTCCTTCGTCTTGGGCACGGCGCTCAGCCATTCGGCGCCGTCACGCTCGCCCGCTTCCGATAGGGTGAAGTTCTTTTCCAGGTCGTTGCTGCCGAACAGGATGGCGGCGGGCGAGGAACCCAGGGCGTTGCCGAGTTTGCGGGTGGTGACCTGGTTCAGGTCCTTGTCGTAGATGTAGAGGGTTTCGCCGTCGGCCTGGAGCAGCTGCTCGTAGGGCTTCTGGTAGGTCCAGATGAACTTGCCGGGGCGGGCGAAGACGAAGGTGCCGGAGGACGCGGGGGCGGCCTTGCCCGACTTGGATTTGCCGAGCTGTTGCTGGGTGAAGTCGCCCTTGGCGGACTTGGTGCCGGCGACGAAGGACTTGAACTGGTCGAGGGCGCTGGCGTGGGCGGCGCCGGAAAACGCCAGGGTGCTCGTTGCGATGAATGCTGCGATGACTTGGGGGGTGAATTTCATCTGTCTATTCCTCTTGTTGTGGTCCCTCACCCGTGTGTTGAACGCGTGGGCGGGGGACCGCCCACCCTACGATGGGCGCGGGTTATTCGGCGGCGGAGGTCGCGGGAACCAGGATGTCGCGGTTGCCGTTCGACTGCATCGGCGAGACCAGGCCGCTCTGCTCCATCTGCTCGATCAGGCGGGCGGCGCGGTTGTAGCCGATGCGCAGGTGGCGCTGGACCAGGGAGATCGAGGCCTTGCGGTTCTTGAGCACCACGGCCACGGCCTGGTCGTAGAGCGCGTCGGCCTCGCCGCCGCCCTCGCCCGCCGGGACACCTTCGGCATTGCCTTCTTCCAGCGTGCCGCCTTCCAGGATGCCTTCAATATAGTTCGGTTCTCCCAGCGACTGGAGATGTTTTACAACTCGATGCACTTCGTCGTCCGAGACGAAGGCGCCGTGCACGCGGATCGGCAGGCCGGTCCCCGGCGGCATGTAGAGCATGTCGCCCATGCCCAGCAGGGTTTCCGCGCCCATCTGGTCGAGAATCGTGCGCGAGTCGATCTTCGAGCTCACCTGGAAGGCGATGCGGGTCGGGATGTTCGCCTTGATCAGACCCGTGATGACGTCGACCGACGGCCGCTGGGTCGCCAGGATCAGGTGGATGCCGGCCGCGCGCGCCTTCTGGGCGATACGGGCGATCAGCTCTTCCACCTTCTTACCGACGACCATCATCAGGTCGGCCAGCTCGTCGATGATGATGACGATGGTCGGCAGCTTCTCGAGCGGCTCGGGATTGTCCGGCATGATCGAGAAGGGATTCGGGATGTGCTCCTCGCGCTTGGCCGCTTCCATGATCTTGCCGTTGTAGCCGGCCAGGTTACGCACGCCGAGCTTGCTCATCAGCTTGTAGCGGCGCTCCATCTCGTTCACGGCCCAGTTCAGGGCGTGGCCGGCCTGGCGCATGTCGGTCACGACCGGCGCCAGCAGGTGCGGGATGCCCTCGTAGACCGACATCTCCAGCATCTTCGGGTCGATCAGGATCAGCCGTACGTCCGCCGGGTCGGATTTGTAGAGCAGCGACAGGATGGTCGCGTTGATGCCCACCGATTTACCGGAACCCGTGGTACCCGCCACCAGGAGGTGCGGCATCTTGGCCAGGTCGGCGCAGACTGGTTTGCCGGCGATGTCCTTGCCCAGCGCGACGGTGAGCGCGGAGGCGCTGTCGCCATAGACTTTCGAGCCGACGATCTCCGACAGGCGCACGATCTGGCGCTTCGGGTTCGGCAGCTCGAGCGCCATGTAGTTCTTGCCCGGGATGGTCTCGACCACGCGGATCGAGGTCAGGGACAGCGAACGCGCCAGGTCGCGCGCCAGGTTGACGATCTGGCTGCCCTTCACGCCGGTGGCCGGCTCGATCTCGTAGCGGGTGACGACCGGGCCCGGATAGGCGGCGACCACCTTGGCTTCGACGCCGAAGTCGGACAGCTTTTTCTCGATCAGGCGGCTGGTGAATTCCAGGGTCTCGACGGCCACGGTTTCCTGGGCCGGCGGCGCTTCGTCGAGCAGGCTGAGTGGCGGCAGGCCGCCCTCGCCCGCGAGCTCGTGGAACAGCGGCGACTGCATTTCTTTCTGGGCGCGCTCGGACTTCGGCACGCTGGTGATCTGCGGCTCGATCTTGATCGACGGCGCGCCCGCCGCCACCGGCGACGGCGCCGATGCCGGGCTTGGCGCGGCCAGCGGCTCGATCTTCGGTTCCGCCTTCGGCGCACGCGGCGCCTCCAGCATCGGTTCGGCCTTGACGATCGGGGTCGGTTCCGGATGCTTCTCGGCGAATTTCTGGCGCTCGTGCACCACCAGTTCGTCGCGCGCCACGGCCGCCGCCTCGCCGCGCTTGCGGTCCTCCATGTCTTCCATGCGCAGGCGGAACCAGTCGATCGTACTTTCCACCGACTCGCCGATGCGCTCGGCCACGGCCAGCCAGGACACCTGGAAGAACAGCGAGAAGCCCAGGCCGAACAGCAGCAGGAGCAGCAGGGTCGCGCCGGTGAAGCCGAAGGCGACGTGGGCCGAATGCCCGATCACCTGGCCCAGCACGCCGCCGGCGGCGCGCGGCAGCTCGACGTTCCAGGACCACATGCGCAGGTATTCCAGGCCCAGGCTGCCGGCGAACATGATGGCGAAACCCGTCCAGCGTACATACATCTCGCCCGTATGGCTCGGCTCTTCGGCGGGTTCGAGGCGGCCGGTCAGGCGGCGCCAGCCCTGCCAGACGCCGCGCAGGAAGATCACGCCCCACCACCAGGCAGAGAAACCGAAAATGAAGAGCAGCAGGTCGGACAGCCAGGCGCCGGCCTTGCCGCCCAGGTTGGCGATCTTGGGGACCGCATTGGCGTGGGACCAGCCCGGGTCGCCCTTGTTATAACTGATCAAAATGAGCACGAAGTACAGGAAGGCGACGGCCATGGCGATCCAGCGCGCCTCCATGAGGAGGCGCGACAGCCGGCCCGGCAGGGGCTGGCGGGACCGCGTCGTCTGGGCGGTGCGGGTATATCCTGAAGTGCTGGCTTGGCTATTCTTGCTCATGCTGGGTGCTGCTTGAAGTAGTCGCTAACGGCAATCCGCCCATTCTAAGCCATATACCGCTGGGCTGGCCTACGATTCATGCTTGCGTGCATCATCGTCTATAATCTTGTGTTGCTCGCTTGTTGCATTCCGGGCCTTGATTCGGCGCAGGCCGCCCCCAGTTTCCGCTTGTTCATCTCTTTTCGATAGCCTCCCATGACGACTACCAAACACGCCAAAGTCCTGATTCTCGGTTCCGGTCCCGCCGGCTACAGCGCCGCCGTGTACGCCGCGCGCGCCAACCTGCAGCCGATGCTGGTGACCGGCGTCGAGCAAGGTGGCCAGCTGATGACCACGACCGACGTCGAGAACTGGCCGGGTGACCCGCTGGGCGTGCAAGGTCCGGAACTGATGCAGCGCCTGCTGCAGCATGCGGAGCGTTTCAATACCGACATCGTGTTCGACCACATCCACACGACCTATCTCAACGAGAAGCCGATCCGCCTGGTGGGCGATTCCGCCGAATACACCTGCGACGCCCTGATCATCGCCACCGGCGCCTCGGCCCAGTACCTCGGCCTGCCCTCGGAACAGGCGTTCATGGGCAAGGGCGTGTCGGCCTGCGCCACCTGCGACGGCTTCTTCTACCGCAACCAGGAAGTGGCGGTCATCGGCGGCGGCAATACCGCGGTCGAGGAAGCCCTCTACCTGGCCGGCATCGCCTCCAAGGTCACCCTGATCCACCGCCGCGACAAGTTCCGCGCCGAGCCGATCCTGGTCGACCGCCTGATGCACAAGGTCGGCGAAGGCAAGATCGTGCTGGAGCTGAACCACACCCTGGAAGAAGTCCTGGGCGACGACAGCGGCGTGACCGGCCTGCGCATCAAGTCGACCAGCACGGGCGAAGCCAGGGACCTGACCGTGCACGGCCTGTTCGTGGCGATCGGCCACAAGCCGAACACCGGCATCTTCGAAGGCCAGCTGGACATGCACAACGGCTACATCAAGACCCGCTCCGGCCTTGAAGGCATGGCGACCGCCACCAGCGTGCCCGGCGTGTTCGCGGCCGGCGACGTGCAGGACCACATCTACCGCCAGGCCATCACCAGCTCGGGCACCGGCTGCATGGCCGCGCTCGACGCCCAGCGCTACCTCGAAGCGCTGGAAGACGATCCGAAATAAGCAAGCGAAGTACGATGGCAGGCATGAAAGACTTCTCTGAACTGAAGGGCTTGCGCGACAAGCTCAAGGAAGACGAGCGCCTGCGCGCCATCGAACAGGCCGAGCGCGAGAAGCGCGAACGCATCGCGAAGGAACGCGCCGTGGAATTCCGCGGCGCGATGGAAGGCGTGCGCAAGCTGCCCGAGTCGGACCGCTACGTCTACCGTCCGGTCTACGTCGCCTCGGAGCGCGCTTTCCAGGACCGCAAGCCCCTCACGCAGGAAGAGGAAACCGAGGCGGTGCTGCGCGAGTCGCTGTCCGACCTGTTCGACGTCGACGGCCTGCTCGACGAAGATCCGTCGCTGAGCTATGCCCAGCCGGGTGTCGGCCCGGACGTGGTGCGCAAGATGCGCAAGCGCCACTGGCCGGTCCAGGACGAACTCGACCTGCACGGCATGAACCGCGACCAGGCGCGCGACGCCGTCACCGATTTCCTGGCCCGCGCGAATCGCCGCGGCGTGCGCTGCGTGCGCATCGTCCATGGCATCGGCTACGGCTCGCCGAAGGGCCAGCCGGTGCTGCGCGGGATCGTGCACAGCTGGCTGGTGCAAAAGAGCGAAGTGGTCGCCTTCTGCGTGGCCGGCAAGAAGGACGGCGGCCACGGCGCCCTGGTCGTGCTGCTGCGCCCCGCCCTCGTCGACTGAATGTAACAAATTCGCGTTTCATTGTTACGTTGAGCATGGGGCCATCCATGTAAAATACCTATCTCCGGTATGTGCCGGAACTGACGAGAAAGGGCGGCGCGTGAAGGGAAACACCGTGATGCCAATGGAGCACGGCCGCCAGGTCGACTTGTTGAACTGTGCGGACGAACCCATCCACATCCCCGGCTCGATCCAGCCCCACGGCGCCCTCCTGTTCTTCACCGAAGCCGGCCTGCTCGAAGGCTGGAGCGCGAACGCGGCAGGCATGCTCGGCATCGCGCTCGAGCTCGGCGCCCCCTACGCCTCCCTCCCCCTGCCCGCGGCGGCGCTGGAACGCCTGATCGACTACATCGGCCCGGGCGAGGTCGACGTCTCGCCCTCGATGGTGCCGGTCTCGATCAACGGCGCCGACTACGACTGCATCGTGCACGCGGGCTGTGGCCGCGTCGTCGCCGAATTCGAACGGCGCGACGTCGGCGCCGACGAGGTAGCCCGCTTCGCGCTCAAGGCCCACGCCTCGATCGACCGCCTGCGCCGCCAGAAGAGCATCGAAGGCCTGCTCGCCATCGCGGTCGACCAGATCCGCGAGTTCACCGGCTTCGACCGCGTCATGGCCTACCGCTTCCGTCCCGACGACAGCGGCGACGTGGTGGCCGAGAGCCGGCGCGACAGTCTCGTGCCCTACCTCGGCCAGCGCTACCCGGCCACCGACATCCCGGACCAGGCGCGCCGCCTCTACATCCTGAACACCCTGCGCTCGATCATCGACGTGCAGTACACGGCCGTGCCCCTGCTCGGCGCCCCCGACGCGCTGCCGCTCGACATGAGCCACGCGGTGCTGCGCAGCGTCTCGCCGGTGCACATCGAATACCTCAAGAACATGGGCGTGGGCGCCTCGATGAGCGTCTCGATCGTCATCAACGGCCGCCTGTGGGGCCTGATCGCCTGCCACCACATGGCGCGCAAGCTGGTGCCTTACTCGATCCGCATGGCGGCCGACGTGCTGGCCCAGGTGATGGCCGCGACCGTCCACAGCATCGAATCGCGTCTCGAAACGGACATGATCGAACGCTCGGCCTCGACCCGCACCAGGCTGGTCGAAGACCTGCTGCTGGAAGACGACCCGCTCGAAACCTTCAGCCGCCTCTCCGACGCCATACTGGGCGCGACCGGGGCCCAGGTCCAGGTCACGAGCTACTACGGCAAGCTGCGCGTGCACGGCGCCGCTTTGCCGCCCGGCCTGGCCGAGGCCGTCGTCGCCTCCCTGCCGGAAGGCGGGCACGAGCTGGTGGTGCGCGAAAAGCGCGAGGACTGGCCGGAGCCGGTGCGCGGCCAGCTGGGCAAGTGGGTGGGCCTGCTGGCCCTGCCCTTCGATCCGCCGGCGCACGGCTGGTGCGTGTTGCTGCGCATCGAGCAGATCGAACAGGTCGCCTGGGGCGGCCGGCCGGAAAAGGCCACCGCCTTCGGCCCGCTGGGCGAGCGCCTGACGCCGCGCGGCTCCTTCGACGCCTGGTACGAAACGGTGCGCGGACATGCCCACCCCTGGGAAGCGACGATCCTCGCCAGCGCGCGCCTCACGCTGGCCGAGCTGGTGCGCGTGATGACGTCGCGCCGCAGCCAGACCGAGGCCACGCGCTCCCAGCTACTGGCGATGCTGGGGCACGACCTGCGCGACCCGCTCCACTCGATCAATATGGCCGGCATGGTGCTGGAAAAAGGCGCGGCCCAGCCGACCCTGGGCCGGCGCATCCGGTCCTCGACCAGCCGCATGCAGCGCATGATCACCCAGGTGCTCGACATGAGCCGCATCGACGGCGGCCTTGGCCTGGGCGTGACCCTCGAGCCGACCGACCTGAGCGCCCTGGTGGAAGACCTGATCGACGAGGCGCGCCTGGCCTACCCGGCCATCCCCTTCCAGCTGGCCTGCGACGAGCCGGCCATGGTCAACGCCGACAGCGGCCGCCTGGCCCAGGTGCTGTCCAACCTGCTCAGCAACGCGCGCCACCACGGCGAAGCGGGCAAGCCGGTGCGCGTGTGCGTGACCGTGCAGGAGCGCGAGGCGGTGGTCGATGTCAGCAACGCCGGCGCCCCGATCCCGCCGGAGCAGGTGGCCACGCTGTTCAACCCCTTCAAGCGCGCGTCACTGAACAACCCGCGCAACCGCACGGGCATGGGACTGGGCCTCTACATCGCGCAGCAGATCGTGCGCGAGCACCATGGCGAGATCGCGTATCGCCATGACGGCAACGAAGTCATTTTCTCAGTGCGTTTGCCGCTGTTGTAGGGTGGTCGGCTTCGCCGACCACCCTACGGGATGATGAGCATGGTAATCTAGCAAGCACTACCGCTCTTCCTTACCGCATGACCCTCATCAAGTTCATCGAAATCATGGCGATCCTGGTCGGCGCCTTCTCCGGCTTCATCGAAGCCAGGCGCAAGCGCATGGACCTGGTGGGTGTCTTCACGGTGGCCTTCATCGCCGCATTCGGCGGCGGCACCCTGCGCGACATCCTGCTCGACCGCCGCCCCCTATTCTGGGTCATCCACCAGGAATATGCGATCCTGATCTTCGTGCTGGCGCTGGTCGCCTCGCCCCTGATCCGCACCCTGCGCCAGATCGTCTCCGAGCGCCTGATCGTGATCGCCGATGCGGTGGGCCTGGGCCTGTTCTCGATCGCCGGCACCTCGGCCGCCCTGGACGCCAACATGCCGATCTTCATCGCCTCGATGATGGGCGTGATCACCGGGATCTTCGGCGGCGTCCTGCGCGACATCGTCTGCAACGAGGTGCCGATGGTCTTCCGCGACGGGAAGCCCTACGCCATCTGCGCCTTCCTCGGCAACTGGATGTTCCTCCTGATGGGCAAGTACGGCGTCGAGCACGACTTCGCGCTGTGGTCGAGCGCCCTGTTCATCAGCGGCCTGCGCCTGATTACCTGGAAGTTCGACCTGCGCATGGGACGCTAGTTCAGGCCGCGCACGCTGCCTTCCTTCGGATAGGCGATCTCGTAGTCCATGTCGAAGCGCGCCGTCTCGTTGGGTTTCAACGTGCGCTCCCATCCCACCAGGCCGCGCCTTTGCTGCCAGTCCTTCAACGTCACCGAGGGGCTGAGCGCGACCTTCACCTGTACCTGCTCCGACTGGCTCACCGGCGTCGGCTCCAGCACCAGGATGTCGATCGGCTGGCGGTGCAGGTTCGTGACGACGTAGCTGTCGGCGATGCGGCGCTCGTTGTCGCGCTTGAACAAGCCCTTCTGGCTTGACTTCTCGTTGCGGTTCTCGATCGTCACGCGCACCAGCGGATCGCGTCCGAAGGCCATGGCGAAGCGCTCGTTCTCCTCTGGACTCCAGTGCAGGGCGCCGACGTAGGCGCCGTCGCGGCGCAGCTGCACCTGGCCGGGCAGCCACACGCCCTCGGGGCGCGGCGCATCGATCGTCAGGACCGCCAGGTCGCGGTAGTAGCGCGGCGCGATGCGCACGCTCTGCTTGACCGCCATCGACTGGCGCGACAGCGCGACCGAGATCTCGCGGCCGTCGGAGGCCAGGTCGACCCGCGCCGGCACCTCGAACTCGGTGGTGAAGTTCCCTTGCGACTCCAGCACCGGCGCGACGTAGTCATCCGCGACGGCCGAACCGGTGACCGCAGCACGCTGCCGCATCGCGGGCGCGGGCGGCGGTGGAGGCGCCGGGGCGCCCTCCGGACGGATGGAGCGCGAGTCGAAATACTCCTGTAGGGGCGGCTGCCAGGTCAGCAGCCAGGACGACGGATCGGGCGCATTGGCCGACAGGCTCGGCTGGCCGGTCGACAGGCGCAGCTTCACGCGGCTCCAGTCCTCGCCGGTCTTCTGCGAGATCGTCGCCATGCGTTCGATGTCGAGGATGGAAGCGTTCGAATCCAGCGAGGCGCGGTAGGCCGGTTTCCAGCCGGCGCGGTTGACCTGGTAGGAGAGCACGATGCGGCCCGCCTGTTTTGCCGAGACGGCCACCGTCATCACGCGGCTTTCGCGGGTGCTGGCCTGGACCTTGGCCAGGTCGCGCTGGAGCACGGCGAGCTGCTTGTTCAAGGCACGCTTCCTGACCTCGCCATCGTGCACGCGCTGCAAGGCGTCGCTGGCGCCCTTGCGGATCGCGTCCAGGGTGCCGGCCAGCGCCTTCGGATCGACGGGCGCCGGGCGGCCCGCCGCGTTGTCGGCGCCGCCCAGGCGTTCGAGGTAGCCCTGCACCACCTGCGCCGCCTTGGCCTCGGCATCGATCACCGCGACCTGGTCTTCCAGCGCCTGGATCCTCGCTTCCAGCTCGGCCGCGCGCGGGTTCGGGTTCTCGGATTGTCCCTGGTCGCGCGTGACCACCTGGCCGACCTGGATGCCCGGGTCGGCCTGCAGGCGCACCGTGTCGGTGTTGAAGTTGGCGAGCAGGCCCGTGATCTCGACCTGGGTCATGCCGGGGGCGACCTGCACGATGCGTTCCACCGTGGCGCTGCCGGGATAGAGGGTGACGCTCTGGATGGGGGCTTCGACGGCCGAGGCGGAAGACGCCAGCAGCGTCAGGAGGAGGGGCCAGTTCTGCTTGATTGCCATTGCTCTTATCTCATCAGGAACGATTCCGCGAGCGTAACAGATGGCAGTCAGGCAGAAAGCCTCAGAATGTCACCAGTTGTAAGATTCGGGGCCTACCTCCGACCGCGTCCGCGCCGGTCTTGCCGGTACGGATGCGGATCACCCGTTCCACGTTCCGAACGAAAATCTTGTCGTCCCTAGATTTGCGAACCGAGCTTATCGTTTACTGGAATGCGCTTTCATTGATGAGCGCAGGATCTCTAGGAATGTGTGATTACGTGATTGTGCGTCTGACACAATCGCATCGAACGCACTAGAAGTCTCAATATCCATCTTGTTATAGCTCTAAATTTTATTTTTGCTTCGAATAGCGCGGAGCACTTTTTAGAGAAGCTCGCGGAAGTCTTGCGACGTTATGGTACTCATTCAAACGTCGCAATTTCCAAGAATTTGCCTCAGACAGCGTCAGCACCTGTTTCTCCCGTACGGATACGGATCACCTGCTCGATGTTCTGCACGAAGATCTTGCCGTCGCCGATCTTGCCGGTGCGGGCCGCCTTGATGATGGCATCGACCACGCCTTCCACCATGCCGTCGTCCACCACCACTTCGATCTTCACCTTCGGCAGGAAGTCGACCACGTACTCGGCGCCGCGGTAGAGCTCGGTGTGGCCCTTCTGGCGGCCGAAGCCCTTGACTTCGGTGACGGTCAGGCCGGTCACGTTGACGTCCGCCAGCGCCTCGCGCACTTCGTCGAGCTTGAAGGGTTTGATCACGCAGGTAATCTGTTTCATGTTCTGGTCTCTCTGTTTTAGTCGGGAATATTGTTCAGGTCATCCATCCACACCGTGGCTTCCGAATCCGACGGTGCGCGCCAGTCGCCGCGCGGCGACAGCGAGCCGCCATTGCCCACCTTCGGGCCGTTCGGCACACAGGTGCGCTTGAACTGGCTGGTCTTGAAGAAGCGCCACAGGAAGATGCCGAGGTTCTTCTTGATCGCCCCCAGCGCGTACTGGTTGCGCGTGCCCGCCGCATTCGGCCACCTGCCCCTCTCGCGGTCGTGCCAGGCGCTCCAGGAAAGGAAGGCCACCTTGCTCGGCTTGAAGCCATAGCGCAGGGTGTAATAGAGGTTGAAGTCCTGCAGCTCGTAGGGGCCGATGGTGTCCTCGGTGATCTGGGCCGGCTTGCCATCCTTGTCGCCGCCCGGCACCAGCTCGGGGCTGATCTCGGTGTCGAGGATCTTGAGCAGCACGTCGGCGCCGTCCTGCACCACCGCGCCCGTCTCGGCCACCCAGCGCACCAGGTAGGAAATCAGGGTCTTCGGCACGCTGGCGTTGACGTTGTAGTGCGACATGTGGTCGCCCACGCCGTAGGTGCACCAGCCCAGCGCCAGCTCGGACAGGTCGCCGGTGCCGATCACGATCGCGTTGTGGAAGTTCGCGAGGCGGAACAGGTGGTTGGTGCGCTCGCCCGCCTGCACGTTCTCGAAGGTGATGTCGTACTCCGCCTTGCCCTCGCTATAGGGGTGGCCGAGGTCCTTGAGCATCTGGATGCAGCTCGGGCGGATGTCGATCAGCTGGGCGCTGCAGCCGACCACGCGCATCAGCTCATTGGCCTGGTGCAGCGTGCGCTCGCTGGTGGCGAAGCCCGGCATGGTGTAGGCGAGGATGTTGGTGCGCGGCAGGCCGAGGCGATCCATGGCCCGGGCGCAGACCAGCAGCGCGTGGGTGGAGTCGAGGCCGCCCGAGACGCCGATGACGACCTTCTCGATGCCGGTGCTCGACAGGCGCTGGATCAGGGCCTGCACCTGGATGTTGTAGACCTCCGTGCAGCGTTCGTCGCGCCGCGCCTGGTCGGCCGGCACGTAGGGGAAGCGCTCGACGGTGCGCGCCAGCGGCATGTCCTGCCCGAGCGGCAGCGCGAGCGGGAACTGCACAAGGCGGAACTTCGCCACTTCATCCGCATGGCGGCGCACCGACTGCGCGAAGGTGGTCGCATGCATGCGCTCGTTCGACAGGCGGTCGAGGTCGACGTCGGCGTAGATCACGTGCGAGTCGTCGCTGAAGCGTTCCGACTCGGCCAGCAGCTCGCCCTTCTCGTAGATCAGCGACTGGCCGTCCCAGGCCATGTCGTTGGTCGATTCGCCGCGGCCCGCCGAGGTGTACAGGTAGGCCGCCAGGCAGCGCGCCGACTGCTGGCTGACCAGCTGGTGGCGGTAGCCGCTCTTGCCCACCACGACGTTCGAAGCCGACAGGTTCACCAGCACCGTGGCGCCGGCCATGGCGGCAAACGACGACGGCGGGACCGGCACCCAGACGTCTTCGCAGATCTCGACATGGAAGCGGAACAGGGGCAGGTTCTCGACCTCGAACAGCAGGTTCGGCCCGAAGGGCACGGTGGCGCCGAACAGGTCGATCTGGTCCACCGCCGCGCAATCCGCGGCACTGAACTGCCGGGATTCGTAGAATTCGCCATAATTAGGCAGGAAGCTCTTGGGCACCACGCCCAGCACCCGGCCATTCGCGACCACGGCGGCGCAGTTGAAGAGCTGGTGGTTGACCTTCAGGGGCAGGCCGACGACCAGCGCCAGCGGCAGTTCCTGCGAGGCCTCGATGATCTTCGCCAGGCCCGCCAGGCAGCCGTCGAGCAGCGCGCGCTGGTGGAACAGGTCTTCGCAGCTGTAGGCGGACAGGCCGAGCTCGGGAAAGGCGACCAGCACGGCCCCTTCTCCGGCGGCCTGGCGGGCCAGGGTCAAGGTCTGCTCGACGTTGAAGGCCGGGTCGGCGATGCGCACGCGCGGGATGGCCACGGCGACGCGGGCGAAGTGGTGGGTGTAGAGATTGAAGAATTGCTTGTTCATTGGTGAGTCTTTCGCGGCACAGCTCTCATCAATACCTTAGGGATGTCATTTTGAATTATCGCACGCATATCGTTTCTTCCTTGCCTGATATCGGCCAGCAGCGTTGGGACGCGCTCGTCGCCGCGCAGGAGGATCCCAATCCCTTCCTGTCCTATGCTTTTCTCGATGCCCTGCACGGATCCGGCAGCGCGTCGCCCGAGACCGGCTGGCAGCCGCAGTACATCGTCCTCTACGACGGCGAGCAGCTCGCCGCCGCCCTGCCCCTCTACGTCAAGGGCCACTCCTACGGCGAATACGTGTTCGACTGGGCCTGGGCCGACGCCTACCAGCGGCACGGGGTCGAGTACTACCCGAAGCTGCTCTCGGCGATTCCCTTCACGCCGGTGGCGGGCCCGCGACTGATGGCGGTCGATGCCGCGGCCAGGGCAGCCCTGATCGACGTGCTTGCGGCAACCCAGGCGGCAAGCGAAGTCTCCTCCACCCACGTGCTGTTCCCGCCCGAGGAACATGCGCGCCAACTTCAGGAGGCGGGCTTCATGCTGCGCAGCGGCGTGCAGTTCCACTGGCTGAACCAGGGCTACAGGAGCTTCGACGAATTCCTGGCGACGCTCGAGCAGAAGAAGCGCAAGAACATCCGGGCCGAGCGACGAAAAGTGCGCGAGGCGGGCGTTACCCTGCGCCGGGTGCGCGGGCGCGACATCACGGACGCTGAATGGGTGATGTTCAACCGCTGCTACCGGCACACCTACCAGGCGCACTACTCGACGCCCTACCTGAACCTGGATTTCTTCCGCCGCATCGGCGCGAGCATGCCCGACAACATCCTGCTGGTCGTCGCCTCGCGCGAGGGCCGCGACATCGCGGCCTCCCTCGTCATCCACAACGAGAGCACGCTGTTCGGGCGCTACTGGGGCGAGCTGGAACACGTGCCCTGCCTGCACTTCGAAGCGGCCTATTACCAGCCGCTGGAATTCTGCATCGAACAGGGCATCGGGGCCTTCGAGGGCGGCGCCCAGGGCGAGCACAAGATGGCGCGCGGCTTCCTGCCCACCCGCACCTGGTCGGCGCACTGGCTGGCGCACCCTGCGTTCGCGGACGCGATCGAGCGTTTCCTGGAGCGGGAAAAAGGCGGGATCGACGACTACATGGATGAGCTGGACGAACGCAATCCCTTCAAGCCGGCCAGTTAGCCAGCTGGTCGAGTGCTGCCTGCAGCTGCCGCGCGGGCAGCGCATAGCGGCCGTACGAGACGCCGTCGATCGGATCGAGGTCGCGGTCGCGCGTGAAGCCGAGGGTGGTGTAGAGCCGCAGTGCGCTTGCCATCATGGGACTGGTGTGCAGGCCGACCTTTGGCGCGCCATCGCGGATCGCGTGGCGCAGGCAGGCGGCCACCAGCTGGCGGCCAATGCCGCGGCCGCGCTGTCCGGGCGCCACCACCAGCATGCGGATCACCGCCCAGTCATCGGGGAAGATCGCGCTGCGCGGCTTGCCGGGCGCGACGTGCAGGACCGCGCCCACGAACTCGCCCGCATCGTCCGCCACGAGGAGTTCGGCCTGGCGGCCAGTTCCGAGGTGCGCGCGATGCGCGCGCTGAAAGCCGGCCAGTCCGCATAGGCATGCGCGTACTGCGAGAAGGCGGCCATCGCCGCGCGGTCGACGGCCTCGCGGTCCGCCGGTCGGTATGGTCGGATGATGCAGTCCATGTGAAATGCTGTCTCCTCGTGCGAACCCGACGAGTATATCGGCCCCGCCGAGGACGATCTTCACGCATTCCCACTTGCGCGGCCACGGTATGATGTGCGCATGAGAATGCAAGGAATATGGATCGCCGCGGCCGCGGCATTGCTGCTGTCCGGCTGCTCGGACAGTGTCCCGCCGTGGCGCCAGGCGCCCTGGCCCCTTGACAGCTTCGAGGTCGTGTACCTGGCGCGGTCTGCGTGCTACGGCGAATGCCCGGTCTATGAGGTCGAGGTGTTCGGCGACGGGCGGGTACGCTATACCGGCGAAGCCTTCGTGAAGACGACGGGCGTGCACGAGACCCACATCGACCAGCGCGCCCTCGCCCAGCTCGCGAAGGCGATCCAGGAGGCGCGATTCGGTACGCTGCGCACGCGCTACCAGGATGAAGCAGACGGCTGCGAGACCGTATTCACCGACAATCCGTCCCTGACCCTCGCCGTCAAACGGGACGGCAAGATCCGGAGCGTGAACTATTACTTCGGCTGCAGGGGCGGCATTCCTTCCGCGCGCATCGTTTCACTGGCCAGGACGATCGACCAGTTGGCCAGCACACGGGCACTCGTCGGAAAGTAGAACACCGCCGACGAGCGCGATGAAAGGAAGAAGGGCCGGTGTCGCTGAGCGAAACCGGCCCTTCCTGCTTACCCGCTGACACGGGCAACGATGTACTCTTGCTTAGTTCCAGCCACCCGCGTTCGAGCGGAATTCGACGTGGAAGGGCTTGGACAGTTCGGCTTGCTTGCGCAGCACGTTCAGGGCGCGGCCATTGGCGGCTGCCAGCAGTACGCGGGCGACATTGTTGAACAGGTGTTTCATGCTCGACTCCTCTTGGTGCGGGACCCATTCGGAGCGGCCCCGCTAAACGGTTTGATCGCACATGCGATCCACTGATACCGTTATAGAGGTGGTTCGAGGGAATTTCCAATTCTGATTTGCAATACCAGATATCGATCTGGTGAATGTTATTCGAGTTGCCTCCCTATCCAGGAGCGTATCCCGTCCAGCGAGCGGAATTCGTTGACGGAACGACAGGCGATGCCAGGGTGGCGCGCCTGCAACATCCGGGACAGCGCGGCGCCGGGGCCGAGTTCGAGCGCCACCGTGATGCCCGTCTCGATGCAGGCATCCATGCAGTCCATCCACCTGATCGGTTCGGCAATCTGGCGCGACAGCACGCGGGTGGCCAGTTCGGCATCTTCTACCTTCTCGGCCGAGATGCCGGCCAAGACCGGGAAGGCCGGCGCGGTCCAGGCCTGCCGGCCGAGCAACTCGGCGAATGGCGCCACCGCGCCCTGCAGCAGCGGCGTGTGCGACGCCACCTCGACCGGCAACACGGTTGCGCGGCCACCCGCGCCCAGGGCAGCTTCGGCAAGGGCTTCGCGCCCGGCTGCCGGACCGCCGGCAACCAGGGCATCCTCGCCGGTCCGGATCGCCGGATAAAAGCCGAAACGCGACAGCAAGGCCTCGATGGCGTCGACCGACATGCCGGACAGGGCCACCATGCCCTGCGCCGCGCCCTCCTGCACGCAGGCATCCATCAGGCGCGCCCGCCCGGCGGCCAGCCGCAGCAGCTCCAGTGGGGCGAGCGCCCCGGCGACGCCGTAGGCGGCCAGTTCACCGATGCTGTAGCCGGCCACCAAGATCGGA
>Ga0209023_10003227_pt1 | contig 19623 bp, 21 predicted proteins | sample LakOneMetagenome_FD_187468 | JGI IMG/M metagenome (GOLD analysis project Ga0209023, IMG submission 187468) | Freshwater and sediment microbial communities from Lake Erie, Canada (SPAdes) (version 2) | ecosystem: Environmental > Aquatic > Freshwater > Lentic | place: Lake Erie, Canada...
TTCCGATCTGTCCGACCAGGAGGTCTCCGGTGGCTCGGCGGCCAACACGCTGGCCGGCGTCGCCAGCTTCGGCGGCCGGGCCGCGTTCATCGGCCGCGTCAGCGAGGACGACCTCGGGCGCGTGTTCGAGCACGACATGAGTGCGCTCGGCGTCAACTTCGTGTCCCTGCCGAACCAGAACGGAGAACCGACCGGCCGCTGCCTGATCATCGTCACGCCGGACGCGCAGCGGACGATGAACACCTACCTCGGCGCCGCCGCCGATCTCGGCATCGCTGAGCTGGACCCGGACGCGATCGCCAACGCCAAGGTCACCTACCTCGAGGGGTACCTCTTCGATCGCGACCCCGCGCGTGAGGCCTTCCACGAGGCCGCACGGATCGCCCACGGCGCCGGCGCCGAGGTCGCGACGACGCTGTCCGACAGCTTCTGCGTCACGCGCCACCAGGACGAGTGGCTGCGGCTGATCGAGCACGGCACCGACATCCTGTTCGCGAACGAGGCCGAGATCACGACGCTGTTCGGCACCGACGACTTCGACGCCGCCGCGGCCCACGTGCGCGGCAAGGTCAAGATCGCCTGCCTGACGCGCAGCGAGAAGGGCTCCGTGATCCTGCACGGCGACGAGACGTTCGAGATCGCGGCGGTGCCCGTGCCGCACGTCGTCGACACCACCGGTGCCGGTGACCTCTACGCCGCCGGCTTCCTCTACGGCTACACGCAGGGGATGGATCTGGCGCGCTGCGGTGAGCTCGGCTCGATCGCCGCCGGTGCCGTCATCGGGCACACCGGCGCGCGGCCCGGCGAGTCACTCGCGCAGCTCGCCCTGCAGTAGATCCATCAGCAGCCCGTCCTCGAAGCCACCGCCGGGTAGCGGGCTGGCCTGACGCATGATGCCGACGTCGCGAAAGCCGACCTTGCGGTAGGCCGCGATCGCCCGGGCGTTCGCGGCTGACGGGTCGATCGTGCAGCGGTGGTGACCCTGCTCGTCGAACAGCCAGCGCAGGATCAGCCGCAGGGCGGCCGGCCCGAGACCGCGATCCTGGAACGCCGGCCCGAGCATCAGGTCGACGCTCGCGAGCTTGTAGCTGGGTTCGAGCTCCTGCTCGATCATCAGCCAACCGGCGATGACGTCGTGCTCGAGGATCGTGAAGACCTCGTCGTCGCCGGCGCGGAGCTCTTCCACCCGGTCGTCTTCGAACCAGCGAGCGACCGACGCGTCGTGCAGGAACGTTCCGAGGGTCGGAAGATCGTCCTCGCGTTGTGGCCGCAGGGTCAGCGCACCCTCGGTCAGCGTCGGCAGCATGCGGTCATCGTAATCTGCACCAGGATGGCCGTGATCGAGCATCCAGGGAAGCGCGCCGCCGCCGAGCATGCCGCGCAGCTCGTCGACGACGGCATGCGCGTCGGCCTTGGCACGGGGTCCACGGTCGCGTCCCTGTTGCCGGCGCTGGCGGCGCGCGGTCTGCACGACGTGCGCTACGTCGCGACCTCGCTCGCCACGGCCGAGATCGCCGCTGGGCTGGGCCTCGCCGTGGAACCGTTCGAGCACCTGGACCGGCTCGATCTCGCGATCGACGGCGCCGATCAGATCGCGCCCGACCTGGCGCTGATCAAGGGCGGCGGCGGTGCGCACGTGCGCGAGAAGATCGTGGCCGCAGCGGCCGAGCGCTTCGTCGTGATCGCGGCGGCGGACAAGCTCGTGCCGGTGCTGCGCCCGCCGGTACCGATCGAGCTGCTGACGTTCGGCCTGGCCGCGACGCTGACCGAGCTCGCGCTGCTCGGCCCGGTTGTCGTGCGTAAGGGTGCGGCGCTGAGTCCGGACGGCGGGGTGATCGCCGACCTCCACGCTGAGCCGGCTGGTCTGGCGGCAGTGCTGGACGCCATTCCCGGCGTGGTCGGCCACGGCCTGTTTGCGGCAACCCTCACCGACCAGGTGCTGATCGGCGGCGCCGACGGCACGGTCCGTAGCCTTGCGGGCTGATGCGCGCGATCCAGCAGACAGCGTTCGGTGGCCCCGAGGTGCTCGAGCTCGTCGAGCTTCCCGATCCCGTAGCCGGCGAGGGCGAGGTGCTGATCGCGGTCACGCACGCCGGTCTCAACTTCGCCGACACGCACCAGCGTGAGGACTCCTACGTGGCTGCGCAGCAGTTGCCGCGGATCCCCGGCGGCGAGGTCGCGGGAACACGCGCTGACACGGGCGAGCGGGTCGTGGCGCTGACCGGCACCGGCGGCTATGCCGAGCAGGTCGCCGTGCCGGTCGACAAGGTCTTTGCGATTCCCGACGGCTGCGATGACGGCACCGCCCTGGCGCTGCTGATTCAAGGCCTGACCGCGTGGCACCTCTACACGACGTGCGCGCGCGTGGAACCGGGGGAGACCGTGGTCGTCATCTCGGGTGCCGGCGGTGTCGGCAGCCTCGCGGTCCAGCTCGGCCGGCACTTCGGCGCGTCGGTGATCGCGACGGCCTCCAGCGAGGAGAAGCGGCAGCTGTGTCTGGAGCTGGGCGCTGCTGCTGCCATCGACGGTGACGCCGACGGCCTGACCGCGCGGATCACCGAGGCGGCTGGTGGCCCGGTCGACGCGGTCTTCGAGCTCGCGGGCGGACGGGTCTTCGACGCCTGCCTTGACGCGCTCGCTGCCGGCGGGCGGATCGTCCCGTACGGCATCTCGTCCAAGGAGCAGAACACGCTCCGCACCGGGCGGCTGCTGAAGCGCTCGCAGTCGGTGATCGGTTTCTGGCTCTTTCATTACCTCGGTCAGCGTCGGTACTGCGAGGAGCCTCTGGCGGCGCTGTTCGCCCTCGCCGCTGACGGTGCGCTGACGGCGCACGTCGGCGCCAGCTACCCGCTGGCCGACGCCGCGCAGGCGCAGATCGATCTCGCCGCGCGACGCACCACCGGCAAGCTGCTGCTCACGATGGAGTAGCGCAATGCCCGGGGACCGGCCACAACCGCCTACCCTCAACCACCATATGACCGCATTTGCCGATCTCGGCCTCAGCGCAGTCGTCCTTGAGGCCCTTCAAGACGTCGGCTACGAACAACCTTCACCGATCCAGGAGCAGGCGATCCCGATCCTGCTCGCGGGCAACGACATGATCGGCCAGGCCCAGACCGGGTCGGGCAAGACCGCCGCGTTCGGGCTGCCGCTGGTCGAGCACGTTGATCCGGACGTGCCGGGCGTGCAGGCGCTGGTGCTGACGCCGACCCGTGAGCTCTGCATCCAGGTCACCCAAGCGCTGCGTACGTACGGCGCGCGCAAAGGGGTCGAGGTGGTCGCCGTGTTCGGCGGTGCCCCGATCCGCACCCAGCAGGCCCAACTGCACGATGGCGGCAACGTCGTTGTCGGCACCGTCGGCCGCGTCAAGGACCTGATCGGCCGCGGCACCCTGCAGCTCGCCGAGTGCCGCTACGTCGTGCTCGACGAGGCCGACGAGATGCTGGACCTCGGCTTTCTCGAGGACGTCGAGGCGATCCTCAAGTTGTGCCCGAACGGCCGCCAGACCGCCCTGTTCAGCGCGACGATGGCGCCGGAGATTCGCGCCCTCGCCGATCACTACCTCTATTACCCGGAGCTCGTGAAGGTCAAGAGTGCCAACCTCACGGTCGACACCGTCGAGCAGTTCCGTCTCGAGGTCAAGACGGCCGACAAGGCGGACACGCTGGTCGAGGTGCTGCGCAAGGAGCGCCCGGACCAGGCGATCGTCTTCACCCGCACGAAGATTCGCGCCGACCAGCTCTACAAGAAGCTCGACCGCGGCGGCATGAACGTCAAGGCGCTGCACGGTGACCTCAGTCAGGGTCAGCGTGACGGCGTGATGCTTTCGTTCAAGGGTGGCCGGGTGCCGATTCTTGTCGCTACGGACGTCGCCGCTCGCGGACTCGACATCTCGACGGTCACGCACGTCATCAACTTCGACGTCCCGACGTCGCCGGACACCTACGTGCACCGGATCGGCCGCACGGGACGCGTTGGCCGCTCGGGCCGCGCGATCACGTTCGTCGAGCCGAAGCAGTCGAAGGAGCTCGCGGCGATCGAGGAGCACACCGGCATCACGATGGCGCCGTGGGAGCCGGGCGGCCACACCAAGCCGCAGGCCGTCGAGGAGAAGCCCAAGCGCCACGCCAAGCCGCAGATCTCCCGCAGCGCCGACGAGCCGTCGAAGCGGATGGTCGCCGCCGTCGGCAGTGCCGACGGGGTCGAGGTTGCCGACATCATCCGCGCGATCACGTCGGCGACAGGCCTGCAGGGCGAGGCGGTGCGTGACGTGCAACTGCTGGAGCGGGTCACGCTCTTCTCGTTGCCCGCGAGTGATCTCGATCGATCACTTGCCGCACTGTCCGGTGCCACCGTCGCCGATGTACCGCTCGCGGTCGAGGCCCTGTCGCTCTAGCCTTGAGGCCTGAGTCATGGCTGATCAGAGCACGCACATCAGCGCCCCAGCGGCAGTCGCCCACGCCTGCCGCGTCTGTCATGCGCCCCTGGAATCCACCCAGGAGTGGTGTCTGGCCTGTGGCGCGGCGGTGGTTTCCAGCAGCCGCCGTCTCCCCGGCAAGCGGGCCGCCGCGACCGTCGCGACGCTGACGCTCGTGCTCACCGGCGGTGCGGTCGCTGCGGCCTATGCCGCGCTGTCCTCGCCGCCGAGTCCGCCCAAGCAGCTCGCACAGGCCGCGCCGCCCGGCGTGGTTCCGGACACCACGCCGGCGCCGACGCCGACGCCGACGCCGACAACGACGACGCCGACGAACCCGTTCACGACGCCGACGATCCCCACACTGCCGAAGCCGACCGGTCCGTCGCCGGTGCCGAAGATCCCGAACAGCACCCCGTCGCTGCCCGCGCCGACGCCGACCACGACCACCACCAAAGAGATTCCCAAGGCGCCGCCGACGACGCCGACGACACCTGAGCCGACGCTTGTTCCTCTGACGCTCAAGCCGGACGACATTGGCCCCTACGACCCGAACTCGGTGATCGTCAGCCCGGCATCGAACCGCGCCAAGCTGTTCGACAACGACGAGGCGACGGCCTGGACGGCATCGGCCAACCCGGACGCGACGGAGCTCGGCTTCGGCCTGACCGTCGATCTGCAGCAGCGCGAGGAGCTGCAGAAGCTGACGCTGAGCGGCAAGACCGGTGGCATCGAGGTCTACGGCACGACCGCCGGCGAGCTGCCGCCGGACGTCACTGATCCTGCCTGGAAGAAGCTCGGCGTCCTGGAGAGCCTCGACGGCGAGAAGAGCCTGACGTTCCCGGAGGCGAAGATCGTCAAGAAGTACGACCTCCTCCTTGTCTGGTTCACGACGCTGCCGTCGTCAGGGCCGACCGTGAGCCTCTCCTCGCTCGGCATCACCGTTCGCCGGTAGCCGGGCCGACGCACCACGCTAGGCTGGCTCGCATGTCTCAAGCGACCATGACCACGAGTGCCGGCGACATCGTCATCGAACTCTTCGACGAAGACGCGCCGAAGACCGTCGAGAACTTCAAGACGCTCGGCCAGGACGGCTTCTACGACGGCCTGATCTTCCATCGGATCATCAAGGACTTCATGATCCAGGGCGGCTGCCCGGAAGGCACCGGCACCGGCGGCCCCGGCTACAAGTTCGAGGACGAGTTCAACGATCACAAGGTCGTGCGCGGTGCGCTCGCGATGGCGAATGCCGGCCCGAACACCAACGGCTCGCAGTTCTTCCTCGTCACGACGCCCGAAGCCTCATGGCTCGACGGCAAGCACACCGTCTTCGGACAGGTCGTCGAGGGCATGGACGTCATCGACACGATCGAGGACGTCGCCACCGACGGCCGGGACCGGCCGCTCGAAGACGTCACGATCACCTCGCTGACATTCGCCTAGCGCGTTTGCCGCTGGATGGTGTCAGGCAGTAGCCTGACACCATGTCGATCACCGAAGCAGAAGCGATCACCGAGACCGAAGCGCCGGGCACGGCAGCGAGCCGGACCTTCAAGGTCGAGAACCCGGCAACGGGCGAAGTGATCGCCGAGCTGCCGGATCTCAGCGCTGAGGATCTGGCGAAGATCGCGACCCGCGCGCGGGCCGTGCAGCCGGCCTGGGAGGCGCTCGGCTTCGAGGGTCGCGGCCGTGTGCTCAAGCGGATGCAGAAGTGGTTGATGGAGCACCAGGACGAGGTCATCGCGGTGATCCGTTCGGAGACCGGCAAGACCTACGAGGACGCCCTGATCGCTGAGATCGGTTACGGCGGTGCAGCCTTCGGCTTCTGGGCCGAGCAGGCGCCGGTCTACCTTGCGGAGGAGACCGTCAAGTCGTCGGCTGCGCTGGTCAAGGGCAAGAAGCTGAAGGTGCGCTACAAGCCGATGGGGCTGATCGGCGTGATCGGACCGTGGAACTACCCGCTCGTCAACTCTTTCGGCGACTGCATCCCGGCGCTGGCCGCCGGCAACAGCGTGATCCTCAAACCGTCCGAGGTCACGCCGCTGACCTCGCTCAAGCTGCTCGAGGGGATGCGCGAGTGTGGGCTGCCGGAAGGCGTCTTCCAGATCGCGACGGGTACCGGCGGCACCGGCGCCGCGCTGATCAAGGAGGTGGACATGATCATGTTCACCGGCTCGACCAAGACCGGCAAGCTCGTGATGAAGGAGGCCGCCGAGGCGATGATCCCCGTCTCGCTGGAGCTCGGCGGCAAGGACGCGACGATCGTCTGCGCCGACGCTGACCTCGAGCGCGCCGCGAACACCGTCGTCTACTACTCGATGTTCAACTGCGGACAGACCTGCATCTCGATCGAGCGGGTCTACGTCGAGGAGCCGGTGTACGACAAGTTCGTCGCGCTGGTCGAGGAGAAGACGAAGGCGCTGCGCAACGGCTACGGCGCCTCCGGTTCGGCCGACGTCGGCTCGATGACGTTCCCGCCGCAGGTCGACATCGTCGAGCGGCACGTCGAGGATGCCAAGGCCAAGGGCGCCAAGGTGCTGGTTGGTGGCTCACGGATCAACGAGGGGCACGGCTACTGGTTCGAGCCGACCGTGCTCGTCGACGTCACGCACGACATGACCTGCATGACGGAGGAGACGTTCGGGCCGACGCTGCCGATCATGAAGGTCGCGGACGTCGAAGAGGCGATCCGACTCGCCAACGACTCGCCCTACGGCCTGGCGGCGTCCGTCTTCAGCAAGGACACGAAGAAGGCCGACGCGATCGGCCTGCGTCTCGATGTCGGTGCGGTCTGCGTCAACGATGCGTTGGTCAACTACTCGGCGTTGGAGCTGCCGATGGGCGGCGTCAAGCAGTCGGGCATCGGCGCGCGGCACGGGCGTGGCGGCATCCGCAAGTACTGCCAGCAGCAGTCGATCCTGATCACCAAGCTGGCCGGCAAGAAGGACCCGCACATGTACCCGTACACAGCGGGTCGCACCAAGCTGCTGTCGCGCCTGTTCGGCTTCCTCTACGGCCGCGGCAAACGCGACTGATCGATTCGACCCCGTCGAATTTCAGCGTTTGGGCAGGGCCCACGCCGCTAGGCGGGGCCGATGATGTCGATCCTCTGACCTGAGCCGGTCAGGCTGACGAAGTAGTTCGAGCCCCACCACAGCTGCAAGCCCATCGACCAGTTCGCGCTGAAGATGCCGCCTTGCTTCGGCCACAGCGCGCACGGCGTCCTGACCGCATTGTTCGGCAGCCGCTGGTTGACGAAGCTGTTGCAGAACACGCTGTCGGTGGTGAGCACGGTCGGACTCCACCACGGGTAGGTCGCCTTGCGGAGGTTGAGGTTCTTGTCCCACAACTGGCGCGGATTGCCGCTGCCGTCAAACAGGATGATCCGCGCGTAGACGTTGTTCAGGTCGAGCAGCGTGTTTGTGGTGTACACGTTGACGTTGGTCACCTGGTTGCCGTACAACCCGCTCGCCACCGAGAAGCACACCTCGAGGGGGGCGCCGCCGCAACGGCGGGCGGCGTTCGCACCCGGCGCGCCGACTGCAAGCGCTGCTGCGGCAACGAGCGCGGCAACGACGACTCTGGTTCCTGCGGTCCTGCTCCCCATGATCATTCCCCTTGGTCGTAGACGCACCAAGTTACAGGATCATGGTATGTCGATGCAACTACGCGGCGGAGTCCGGCGGCTCCTCCGGGGCGCCGAGTTCGTCGACGAGCTGCAGCAGCTCGATCGGCGAGAACGGCTTGGTCAGGAAACGGTCGGCGCCCGCGTCCATCGCGCGACGCTCGACGTCGGCGTCCTCTGACCCGGTCAGCATCACGATCGTGACCGCGTCGCCGTGGCTCGCCCGCAGCCGGCGGCAGGTCTCGACGCCGTCGAGCTCGGGCATGTCGACGTCGAGCAGGACGAGCCCCAGGTCGAGCCCCGCCGCCTGCTTCATCGCCGCTGCGCCGTCCTCCGCCTCGTAGAGGTGAAAGCTGCGTACGTCACGCAGCGTCGTCGTCACGAGCTTGCGGATGAACGGGTCGTCGTCGACGATCAGCAGGTCGGCGTGCATCAACTGCCCCGCGTCTGGATCGCCGCCAGCTGCTCCTCGTCGATCGTCATGAAGGCGGCGACGACCTCGGGATCGAACTGCGTGCCGGCGGCCTCCTGGATGATCGCCTTGGCCTCAGCGATCGGTGACGGCTGGCGATAGGGACGCAGCGTCGTCAGCGCATCGAGCGTGTCGGCGACCGAGAAGACGCGCGCCGTCAGCGGGATGCGATCACCGTCGAGGTGGTCGGGGTAGCCGGTGCCGTCCCAGCGCTCATGGTGGTGACGGACGACGAGTTTGGCCTCGGTCAGGAAGCCGACCTCGCGCAGGATCTCCCAACCGACGACCGGGTGACGCTCCATCAGCGTGCGCTCGTCGCTGGTCAGCGGTTCGGGCTTCCAGAGGATCGCGTCGGGCATCGCGACCTTGCCGATGTCGTGCAGCAGAAAACCGAACTCCACGTCAGGGTCGCCGGCGAACGGCGCGCCGATCGCGTGGGCGATCTCCATCCCGTAGGCCGCAACCCGCTCGGCGTGACGGCCGGTGTAGGAGTCACGCGCTTCGACGGCGTTGCACAGCGCCCGGACCGTGGCGACGTAGGACTGCTCCAGCTGTTCACGACTGTCGCGTTCACGCCGGAACGACTCACGCAGGTCGTCCGCGTACCGCTCGAGCTGTTGCTCGCGCGCGGCGGCGGTGTTTTCCGATTCGTCCAGCTGTGCGCGCAGGTCAGCGCTCATCTCAGTCTCCCCAGGCTTTCGACGATCCGTCAACAATAAACCGGTCGGTGGCGGCAACTCCAGGGCACGTACCATCGGCGGCTGATGGCCATCGTCTTCGCGCTCTCCGCCGCCTTCGCCTGGGGCTGCGCCGACTTCATCGGCGGCCTCGCCTCGCGCCGGCTCGGCGTGCTCACCGTGCTGCTGTTGGTCGAGGGCGGTGGGCTGCTCGTGATGGCCATCGTCGCGCTGATCCTGCAGCCTGAGATGCTCGATCTGCGGCTTTCGCTGATGGCGCTCGGCGCCGGGCTGGTCGGCGTCTGCGGCCTCGGCCTGTTCTACCGCGGCCTGGCGATCGGCACGATGAGTGTCGTCGCGCCGATCTCGGCGACCGGTGTCGTGTTGCCCGTCGCGGTCGGCGTGCTCGGTGGCGAACGGCCGGCGGCACTGCAGTGGCTCGGGCTGATCGCGGTCGTGGCCGGCGTGATGCTCGCCTCGCGTGAACAGTCGTCGGTGGTCGCCGACGACGGTGTCGCACGGCAGTCGATCGTGCTGGCCCTGCTGGCGGCGCTCTGCTTCGGTGCGTTCTTCGTGCTCAACCGGGCGCCGTCCGAGGAGTCGGTGGCGTGGACGGTGCTGCTGATCCGGCTGGCGCCGGTGCCGTTCCTCGGCCTGCTCTGGTGGCGTACCGGCCATGAGCGGCCGAGCCGCAAGCTCGGGTGGGGACTGTTCGCGGCGGGCAGCATCGACCTGGCGGCGACCTCGTTGATCGCGCTCGCCAACGCCGAGGGGGATCTGAGCATCGTGTCGGTGCTCGCCTCGATGTATCCGGTGACGACCGTGATCCTCGCGGCATTGCTGCTGCACGAGCGCCTGTTGCTGTCGCAGTACGTCGGTGTGGCGCTGGCGCTGCTCGGGATCGGCGCCGTCGCCGGCGGCTAAGCGGCGGTCAGCGCCAGCGCGCGCTGGGCGAGCTCGACCACGCCGTCGCCGAACTGGGCGACGTACGGATCATCGCTCTGGCCGGCGGAGGCGCGCTTGTAGTTGCCCTCCATGAAGACGACGGACTTCCACAGCGCCAGTACCTGATACCAGCGGATGTCCGACATCGAGCGCCCGCTGCGCTCCTCGTATCGCGCTACGAGTTCCTCGCGCAGTGGCCAGCCGTCATCGCGCGTCACGCTCGAGAGCTCGAACTTGCCGAGCGGCGGGTCGGTGCGATCCACGTACAGCGTGCAGAGGTAGCCGAGATCTGCGAGCGGATCACCGATCGTCGACATCTCCCAGTCGAGGATCGCGGTGATCCGCGGCGGCGCCGCCTCGGCCAGCAGCACGTTGCCGAGCCGGTAATCGCCGTGGACGACGGTCGACGCGGGCGAGTCGGGCAGGTTGGCGGCGAGCCAGGCACCGACCGTCTCGACGGCGCCGATCTCCCGCGTCTTATTGTGTTCCCAGAGCCCGCCGAAACGTCGCAGCTGTCGCTCCAGATAGCCCTCGGGCTTGCCGAAGCCTTCGAGCCCGGCAGCACGCCAGTCGACGGCGTGCAGTTCCACGAGCGCGTCGATCAGCTCTTCGCCGCTCGCCCGGCGGTGCTCGGGCGTGTCGAGGGCCGGCGGCATCGCGTCGATGACCGCCACCCCTTCAACGAGCTCCATCGCGTAGAACGGCGCGCCGATCACCGTCTCGTCGTCGCAGACCGCCAGCACGCGCGGTACGCGGGCGTGGCCATGGAGTGCTGTCAGCACCCGCGCTTCGCGCAGCATGTCGTTGGCGCTCGGCGGAATCGGCGGCCGCGGCGGGCGGCGCAGCACGAACTCGGCGCCGCCGCGCGTGACGTGAAACGTCTCATTGGAGTGCCCGTCGCCGATCGCGACGATCGTGGTGTCCTCGCCGCCACCGAACAGCTCGCTGTCGTTCTGCGCGTCGAGGAAGGCGAGCAGCGGCTCGAGAATCAGCAGCGGCGCCCGTTCAGCGCGTTCTGCGTCGGCGTGTGTGGCGACGATGTCGTCGTCTGCGAGCGTGCGCGGCATCGCGTCAAACCTACTTGCTGCGCAACTTCTGGGGCGATGAGACCGTTCTCATGCTGTGCCGAAATCCGCGCGAGCCGCCGCTAGGGTGTCGAAGCTCTTGATGCCCGTCCGCCCCTTCCTGTTTCTGGCGCTGGTCGCCAGCCTGTTCATGACCGTCGCGGCGCCGCCGGCGTCTGCGGCCAGCAGCCAGACGGTGACGTTCGAGTCACCGCTGGACTTCATCGATGCGGGCAAGCGCAGCCAGACGTTCGACGAGATCTCGGCCTTCGGCGTCCGCTCGATCCGCGTGCTCCTGTACTGGAAGGACGTTGCCCCGAACGCGACCTCCCGGATCCGGCCGAAGGTCGATCTGACGTCGCCGGCGTCCTACGACTGGTCGAAGTACGAACCGATCCTCGACGAGGCGCAGCGCCGTGGCATGCGGGTGCTGTTGACCGTCACCAGCCCGGCACCGATCTGGGCCACCAAGCGGGCGGGGGACGAGGTGACACGTCCCGTTCCGGACCGTTTCCGGGAATTCGTGATCGCCGTCAGCCGTCAGTTCGGTGCGCATGTCTCGCAATACTCGTTCATCAACGAGCCGAACCTGCCGCAGTTCCTGAAGCCGCAGTACGAGCACGGCAAGGCGGTGTCGCCGGCGATCTATCGCGGCCTGTACGACGCGGCGCTGCGCGGCCTGAAGGCTGCCGGTGACACGAAGCCGGTGCTGATGGGTGAGACCGCGCCGAACGGTGCGGCGCCGAGAACGGTCGCGCCGATCGACTTCCTGCGCGGCGTGCTCTGCCTGAACAGCAAGTACCAGCGGGTCGGTGGTTGCACCAAGCTGCGCGTCGACGGCTGGGCTCACCACGCCTACACGCGCAAGGAGGGGCCGCTCGCGCTGCCGCCCCAGCGGCTCGTGACGGTGGGTTCGCTGTCGCGCCTCACCGACGCCCTCAATCGTGCTGCCAAGACCGGTGCCGTCAAACGCAACCTCAAGATCTATCTGACGGAGTTCGGCGTACAGAGCGTGCCGGACCCGAACTACGGCGTATCGCTGCAGCAGCAGAACGAGTTCCGCGCGATCGCCGAGAAGATCGCCTACAACAATCCCCGCGTCGCATCGTTCTCGCAGTATCTGATGACCGATGATCCGCCGACCGGCACGGGCGCCAATTGCTGCGGCCGCTTTGAATCCGGCCTGCGCACGTCGGCCGGCGTGAACAAGCCGTCCTTTGACGGCTTCCGCCTCCCGGTCGTCGCGGAGTTGCGGGGATCCTCGGTGAAGCTCTGGGGGCTGGTACGTCCCGCTACAGACCGGGTCGACGTGGCGCTGCAGCGGCGCTCGGGCAGTGGTGCCTGGAAGACGATCTCGGAGCCGGTGACGAACAGTCGCGGCGTCTGGACGGCCACCAGCACCAAGGTCAAGAACGGCGCGTGGCGCGTGCTCTGGGTTGGACCGGACGACGTGACCTACGAATCGCCCGCCGTGCGCGCCTACACGTGGCCATCGCGGCTCCGCTGACTTCTGCGAATCGCACGCCGGGCGCGCCGGGCCGCTACGCTCGGCCCTGATGGCGATTGACGTCTGGCTGCTCCGGCACGGCGACGCTGAACCGCATGGTTCGCGGTCCGACGCTGAGCGTGCGCTGACCGCCTCCGGTCGCCTCCAGTCGCGCGCCGCCGGACGGGCGTTGGCGGCGATGGACGTGTCCTTTGCCGCGATCTACGCGAGCCCGAAGGTCCGGGCGTGGGAGACGGCAACGCTCGCCTGCGAAGCACTCGGCGGTCAGCCCACCGAGCATCGTCCGCTCGCAGGGCCAGTGGCGCGCAGCGACGTCAAGGTGCTGCTGCAGGCCGCGGACGGCGGCGCAATCCTGCTGGTCGGCCACGACCCCTACCTCTCGCAGCTCGTTCACGACGTCAGCGGCGCGCGGATCCGCATGGCCAAGGGCGGCCTGGCCGGCCTGCGGCTCGCCGCTGCGCCGGGAGAGCTCGGCGCGCTGCTGCGGGCCAAGGACGTGGCGCTGCTCGCCGGGCCCGATGCCTGAGCTACCAGAGGTCGAGATCACGGCGCGGCTGCTTGACGCGGCGTTGCGGGGCAGCACCGTGGAGTCCGTGCGCGTCCCTGGACTCAACGCCGTCAAGACCTTCGAGCCGCCGATGGAGGCGCTGGTCGGCACCGCGATCGCAGCGGTCCGGCGGCGCGGCAAACACCTGGTCGTCGACAGTGAGGGTGGCCTGTCGTTGCTGATCCATCTGATGAGCGCGGGCCGTCTCCAGCTCTGGGACAAGCCGGCATCGATGCGGGACCGCACCGCGCGGGTGCTGCTGGGGCTCGGCGATGGCCGCGAACTGCGCCTGCGGGAGTTCGGCACCAAACAGCGCGCCTGGGCAAAGCTCCTCGAGACCGAGGCCGTTGAGGCCGACCCGGCGATCGCCGCTCTGGGCCCCGAAGCCTGGCCGGATCCGCCCCAGGACCTCCCGGCGCTGCTCGGCGCCGCCGGTGCCCGGCCGCTGTACGCCGTGCTGCGAGACCAGCACGTGCTGACCGGGATCGGGCGTTCCTGGGTCGACGAGATTCTCTGGAGCGCGAAGCTGTCGCCGTTCGCACGCGGCAATGACCTCTCGGCCGAGGACGGAGCCGCGCTGCGCGAGGCGATCGTCACGCGGCTCGGAGACGCGATCGCCGGCTACCAGCAGGCGTTGGCGCTGCCACTACCCGACAAGTTGCCGCTGCCGCTGCAGATTCACCGGCACCAGGGCGAGGCCTGTCCGCGCTGCGGCACGACGATCGAGGCCGTCAACTTCGAGGACTACGTGCTCTGTTACTGCCCGACCGAGCAGACCGGCGGCAAGGTGCTGAAGGACCGCAGGCTCTCGCGTCTGCTTCGATAGGACGATGCTCGAACCCGGTACGCCCGCACCCGACTTCACCTTGCCGAACCAGGATGGCGAGGAGGTCACCCTGTCGACGCTTCGTGGCCAGCCGGTCGTCGTCTACTTCTACCCCAAGGCGAACACGCCCGGCTGCACCACGCAGGCCTGCGGCATCCGCGATCACGAAGCCGAATACGCCAAGGCCGGCGCCGTGGTGCTCGGCATCTCGCCGGATCCCGTCGCGGCGGTTGCGAAGTTCCACGACAAGCAGGCGCTGAACTTCACCCTGCTCGCCGACGAGGACCACGCGGTCTGTGACCGCTACGGCGTCTGGGCCGAGAAGTCGATGTACGGCAGAACGTTCTGGGGCGCGGTGCGCGCGACGTTCGTCGTCGATGCCGATGGCATGATCGTGCACGTGATCCCGAAAGTCTCGCCGAAGACCCACGACGAACAGGTGCTCGAGGCACTGAGTGGTCTGCGATGACGGTCTTGCGCATGGACAATGTCCTGATCGTCGTCGAGGACCTCGACGCCGTGAAGGCGTTCTTCCTCGAACTCGGTCTGGAGCTGGACGGCGCGACGACGGTCGAGGGACCGTGGGTCGACCAGGTCGTTGGACTCAGCGGCGTCCGCTCTGACATCGTCGTGCTGCGGACGCCGGACGGCAACAGCCGGATCGAGCTGAGCAGGTTCCAAACGCCAGCGGCCGTCCGGGCAGAGCCGCAGGACGCGCCCGCGAATGCGCTGGGTATCCGCCGGGTCATGTTCGCCGTCGACGACGTCGAAGCTGTCGTTGCCCGGCTGCGCCGGCTCGGCGGAGAGCTGGTCGGCGAGATCGCGCAGTACGAGAACAGCTACCGCCTCTGTTACCTGCGCGGCCCCGAGGGGATCGTCGTCGGGCTGGCCGAGGCGCTCTAGGCTGACAGCGTGTCGTTAGCCGCGATCATCGAGGAGCGCCTTGCGGCGTACGTTGCCGACGGCCTGCTGGTCGGCGGCGGGCAGGCCGTGGTGATCGAGCGCGGCGTGGTTCGTGCCAGTGTTGCCACCGGCACCGACTACCTCGGCCGGCCGATGCAGCCCGAGCACCTGACCTGCGTCTACTGCTGCTCCAAGCTGCCGCTCTACACGGCCCTGCTGGCGCTGATGGAGGCCGGACTCGCCCAACTCAACACGCCCCTGCGGGCGTTGCTGCCCGAGGCCAACGAGTTCGTCGGCTCGTGTGAGATCGCGCAGATGCTGGGCCAGCGCGGCGGCTTCACGATGCTCGACGGCCCGGTCAGCCGCTTCATTCCGGACCAGGTGCGGCAGCTGTCGCCGCAGTGGCTGGAGGAGCCCCCGGCGCGGCCGCGCGGGACCCTCGCCTACTCGGTCTCCGAGGTCGGCTGGCTGACGGCGCTGATCCTGGAGCGCGCCGGCGGGCGCGCCTACGGCGATCAGGTCCAGATCGTGCTCAACGACGTGCTCGGACCGGATGCGATGGCGCCGCAACGCGGGCCGTTGACCGTCACCTACCAGCGCGACGCGGACACCGAGCTCGCCGTACCGCTGCTCAACGAGCTCTCGAGCGCCGTGCGCTCGCAATGGAATCCCTCGCTCGGCTGGTACACCTCGGCGCTCGGCATGGCGCGTTTCGGAGCAGCGCTGAACGATGCGTGGCATGGTCGCCGCAAGCTTGGGCAGCCGATCGTCCGCCACGCCGCCACGCCCAGCCACGCACCCGAGTTCGACGCGGGCATGCAGATGGACATGACCTACGGCCTCGGCTATTGGACCAGTCTCTCCGAGATGGGCTACGGCGCGGCGGCGAGCCCAAGCTCGTTCGGACACGGCGCGCAGGGCAGCACCTCGAGCCTCTTCATCGACCCGGAGCGCGAGCTCGTGGTGTCGCTGTGCTTCGACCTCGCGATCGAGAACGACAGCGCCAAGAAGGTGCGTCGCGGACCGTTGATGGATGCGATCTTCGCGGTGATCGATGCCTGAGTCCTGGCTGCCCCAGCAGGGCGCGGCGGCGCCGATCGAGGCCGGCACGCTCGTCGTTGCGCGCACAGGCGATGCGCGGGCGTTCGTCCTCACCGCGGCTGGCGGGAAGATCACGGTCGCCGAGCACGAGGGCCCGCTGCCGGCCAACGCGGTTCACGTTCCCGCGCCGGGCGGCGACGGGCTGCCGCGCTACGAGGACGGGTCACCCCTGCCGCCGTTCGACGAAGCGCCGCTGTTCGAGGCACTCGATCGGGTCGTCGGCGCGACGATGGAGGGGGAGCTGGACCTGTCCGGCAATCCGTACGGTGCGCGGGCGTTCCGGTACTCGTTCGTCGACGGCCGGCTCGCTGAGCTCAGGTTCGCCGAGCGCGTGCCACGACCCGCAGCGTTGGGCCGCACGCCGCCCGACGGCCTGCAGCTGACCTGGTCGGCGAGCTGGGAGCGCTGGCTGCTCTGGCGCGCCGGGCAGCTGTCGGGGGAGCAGTTTCTCGAAGGCGCCCAGATCGCGGGCACCTGGCCGTACATCGCGCTGGCGCAGGGCCTTTTCGAGCATGACGCGTTCGTCGCCGGCCGGCGGACGCTGCCGGCGGTGGCGCCGGAGCTGGCCTTGCTTCAGCTGATCGACTTCTGATCATCGGCGGTAGCCTCGACGCGTGGAGCGCCCGGAAACCCACTACGCCCAGAGTGGTGATCTGCAGATCGCCTACCAGGTGGTGGGCGACGGCCCGCTCGATCTGGTGTTCGTGCCGATGACCGTTTCGCACATCGATGCGGCCTGGGACGTACCGGAGATCGCGCGTCTGCTGGAGCGCCTGGCGTCGTTCTCCCGCTTGATCGCGTTCGATCGCCGGGGCTCGGGCATGTCCGACGGGACGCCCGGTGTTGCGTCGCTGGAGGGGCAGGTCGACGACGTACGAGCCGTGCTGCGGGCGGTGGGTTCCGAGCAGGCGGTGCTGCTCTCCGTCTTCGAGGGCTGCGCCCTGTCGGCCCTGTTCGCTGCATCCCATCCCGAGCTGGTGCGTGCGCTGGTGATGATGACGCCGTTGCCGCGGATACTGTGGGCGCCGGACTACGACTGGGCCCTCACGGCCGAGCAGCGCGACGAGTTGGTGGGCGCCGCGCCAAGCTACTGGGGCCGCGATTCGCCGGACAACCCATGGCTCCGCGCCGCGGCCGGTGACCCGGAGACGCGGCGGACCCTGGCCAGGCTTCAGCGCATGTCGATGAGTCCCGCGGCCGGGGCGAAGGTGCAGGAAATCGTGGGTGCGACCGACGTGCGTCAGATCCTGCCGAGCATCCAGTGCCCGACCCTCGTGGTGCGGCAGGCCGACGACGTCACGATCGATGAGCGTCACTCGCGCTACGTGGTCGAGCATGTTCCCGACACCCGCTACGTGGAGCTGGGGCCGGGCGGTTCCTCCGGGCTTGGTGACGTCGATGCACTTGCCGACGAGATCGAGCACTTCCTCACCGGCGTGCGGCGTCAGGTCGTCAGCGAGCGGCTGCTCGCCACGGTGTTGTTCACGGACATCGTCGGCTCCACCGAGCGTGCATCCGAGCTCGGCGACAGTGCCTGGCGCTCCCTGCTCGAGCGCCACGACGCGCTGGTCCGCGAGGAGGTCGAGCGCCATCGCGGCCGCTTCGTCAAGTCGCTCGGTGACGGTGTTCTCGCCGTCTTTGACGGTCCCAGCCGGGCGATCAGCAGCGCCGCCGCGATCCGTGATCGCGTCGCGGAGCTCGGACTGCAGATCCGCGCCGGCCTGCACACCGGCGAGTGCGAGCTGTTCCCCGACTACGACGTCGGCGGGCTGGCCGTGCACATCGGCTCGCGCATCAGCAGTCTCGCCGGATCGGGGGAGGTGCTGGTCAGCAGCACGGTGCGTGATCTGAGCGTCGGTTCCGGCCAGACGCTGACCGACCGCGGCGAACACGAGCTCAAGGGCGTGCCCGGGTCCTGGCGCGTCTTCGCCCTCGAGGCCTAGCGCTTCGGCGGCCGCGGGAAGAAGCCGCTGGTCCGGCGCACGTACTCCTCGTAGCCCGGCCGCCGCTTCTTGATGCCGCGTTCGAGCAGCGCGGCGCCGCTGACCCGGATCAGCAGCACGCTCATCAGGATCGGGCCGATCGCGGTCCACCAGGCGCTGGTCGTTGCGAGCGCGATCAGGTAGAGCCCCCACCAGACGCTGAAGTCCCCGAAGTAGTTGGGGTGGCGCGTCCAGCTCCACAGCCCGCGGTCCATCACCTGGCCCTTGTTCGCAGGGTCGGTCTTGAAGCGGGTCAGCTGCCAGTCACCGATCGACTCGAAGAGGAAGCCCAGCAGCCAAACGGCGGCGCCGACCGCGTCCAGCCAGATCAGGCCGTCAGGCGTCGCATCGGCCTGACCGGCCTGCACCGGCAGCGACACGATCCACATCAACACGCCCTGGCCCCAGAACACCGCCCACAGCGATCGCAGCGGCCAGCGATCACCGTGACGGGCCCGCATCGCCTGATAGCGGAAGTCCTCACCTTTGCCGAGGTTGCGCCGCGCGAGATGGATGGTCAGGCGCACGCCCCACAGCGTCGTCAGGACGGCCAGCAACAGGCTCCTGGCGGTGGATCCGTCCGCGGCGACAAACGTCACCCACGCGATCACGACGAAGCCGGCGCCCCAGAAGATGTCGACGATCGAGCTGTCGCGCAGCGCGACGCTGACCGCCCACAGGCAGCTCGTGAGCACGAAGACCACGGCGAGGTTCAGCAGGAGGATCGAGATCAGGGTCATGCGGCACGGTCCGTTCGTGGTTGCGAGAGCTGCTCGGCGACCCAGTGGTCGGCGGCGATCCACGCGTTGTCGAGCCAGGTCACGCGGCCGGGAGTGTCCTCGGGGATCTCCGCGCGTGCCGTGCGCTGGAAGCGCACGCGGATCACGCGACCGACCAGCGCGCCGCGCCACATGTCGGAGATCAGGCGCAGACCGTCAAAGCCGGCGTGGGCCATCACGACCACATCGACGCCGGGCGCGCCGTCCAGCACCGCGAGAAAGCCACCGACCTTGGGCGGCAGCAGGTGGTGGATCTGCGTGACGCGGATGGCGCGCTCGGGATCGCGTTCGGCGATCTTCTCGATTGCCCGCTCGCGGCGTTCCGGCGTGAAGCGGGTGCCCTCGGGGTAGAGCAGCACGCCGTCCTCGGCGGCGAGGCCGGTGGCCAGCTGCCGAATGTTCTCCAGCTCGATCGCTTCGCCGGTGTCGCGTCGCACGAAGTAGTTCGGCAGCCGTTTGCCGGCCACGTCGAGGCACGGGTCGCTGAGCAGCTCGCGTTTCATCACGTAGCGCAGGTGGATGCGGTGGGCGCGTGCCACGAACACCGACGGCAACAGGTTGTCGACGATGCTGGCGTGGCGTACCAGCACGATCACCGGGCCGGGTTGGAGCACCTCGTCGCCGTCCACCACCACCTGGAGACCCATCAGCCGACGCGTGCCGTGGAACATCCAGCCGGCCCAGACCTGCTGGAAGCGCCAGGTCCACTCGATCATCCACGTCCGTCGCAAGCCGAAGCCCGCGGCGACCCAGAGGCTGAAGAGGGCCAGCAGGCCGAGCG
>Ga0209023_10003228_pt1 | contig 19622 bp, 18 predicted proteins | sample LakOneMetagenome_FD_187468 | JGI IMG/M metagenome (GOLD analysis project Ga0209023, IMG submission 187468) | Freshwater and sediment microbial communities from Lake Erie, Canada (SPAdes) (version 2) | ecosystem: Environmental > Aquatic > Freshwater > Lentic | place: Lake Erie, Canada...
GGGGCGACATCCACATGGTGGACGAGCGCGGCCGCCCGCTGCTTCATGAACACCAGAAGTGCGGGCACATCTTCAATCCCGTGACGGTCTGTTCCGAATGCGGCGAACCGCTGCTGGCCAAGGAAGTGCATGTCCATCCCGGCCCCGGCGCCCGCCCGAAAATCGATTCACCGAAGCCTGCTAAGACGGCGAAGGCAAAGGTCACGCGATCCAGGACGCGGGCAGCGTAGCAGAGGTCGCGACGCGACTACAAAAGTCGCCCTCCATCTCTATTGCATCAAAGCCCGTATTAGCGGCTCCTCCGATTCAACTGGCGAATACGCATAGCTTGATTGATCTTGATAAAATTGGGTTCGTTCTGCAATTTTGAAATTCTATAGATAGCTCACTGAGATTCAGGAGTTTTCGAAACGACGCTGCAGCTTCCTTCGGATCGCGTAAGCCTTGCCATCGTAGCGCTGCAGTGCTGCGATCCTCTTCAGTAGCTCGCTGACACTATTTGGGGATGTCGGATCGAGCAATTGAGCCATCAGCTTCATTCGCTCCGCTCGGATAATTTGAAGAACTTCGAAATTTTCAGATTCCAGCTCTTCGCATGAATTTGCCGTAAATGCGTTTTCGTTCCGACTCGTTGTGCTAGGTCTGTTGCTTGCGGCTAAGCCGTGGCGAAGCGCGTTCATTCTTGAACGCGCTTTGCCTTTTTGTGTGCGCGGCCCGGTGCTCTTGGCAGCATTTTTCCGGTTCGCGGCGATTTGCTTTTCGGATGCCATTCTCGTTCTTATGTCTTGGTGGCGTCTTCGGTTGCTTTGGCCGCGGCCTCGCCCAGCTTTTTAGAACGCGCTGCACAACGTTTCTCAAGATCGCCGAGGAAAGACCGCAAGCGCTTCTGGGCCGATGCGATCAAGCGCTCGATTGCAGCGATTTCCGGCAACGCCAGTGCGAACGTCGCCGCTTCAATCGAGTAATCCACATCGTCGAATTCGCGCACCGCCTGTACACGAAACTCCGGATCACAGAAGAACTTCTCCGTCTTTTCTGCGCTCTCGTACTTCACAATGGCTTCTGCGGAGGCCGGCGACTGATCGGCGAGCATCATGCCGAATGTATTCTTAACGGCCTGCCGAGTGTAATTCACGATCAGCTTCTTGCGAGTGAGCTGGTAGCGCAGAATTTCCCACGTCAGGATCGCCACATCAAACACCTGATGGAATTCGATGATGGTTTCAGCTCCCACCGCCTGAACGAGACTGCAAAACAGTTCTTCAAAATCCTCCTCACTTTCGTCCGGCAGCAAAGGCGGATCGTGAAAAAGATTCTGGATGGTCTTGGGCCACTTTGAGCGCGGCGACACGTTTGGCTCATCATTGGCTGATGTCGTCGGCGGTTCGACATGATTGTTCATATTCAGCTCCTGTACATCACAGGCGGGATTCGCCCGTGATTTACAGAACCAAAGAATCTTCCGCGGGCGCCAACATGTTTTATGGGAAAAACTGGGTACGCCGGTTTCCAGCTGGACTACGGCTAGCGTCGGTAAATTTGGGTGGCTTGACGTACAATCGTCAGCGGCGTCACCCGCTTCAGGCCACGCTTGCGCAATATCGTATTGAGCGGTGGAAGCACTGATTCGACAAAATCCAGGAAATCGCCGCGCTCATCAGAAATGCTGACGCCTGGCGTTCCGGCATCCGTTATTCGAGTGATGCGAGGTTGATATCGAAGGAAGATCAAGCCGAGTTTGGCGGCGATAGATTCGTGAGCATCAATCGAGGGGCGGCCCTTGCGGCGCCGTTGCTGAACATCCCCTTGCGCCAGAATGGCAGCATTCATGATCCCGAACTCAGTTGGAGGTTGGGAAGCCTCCAAGCCTTTAGGAGAAATGAGCATCGCATCTTGCCAGAAGGTGCCGGGCTTTTCCTCGCCGCGCTGATAGTGGCGTGCCAGCAACCAATCGACCGTTCCGGGCAGTAGAGAGCTGAGCCCTAAAGCAGGTTGTTTTGCGATTTTTTCCAGGGTTGCCATCATGACGCCGGGTGGGATGGCGGCCATCTGATAGAGGGCTTCGACCAGAATACCTACAATCTCCTCAAGGAGATCGTTGGTGGCCTGCTGGATTTGCTGGTCGAATCCTCCCTCGAACTCCCCCAGCTTTCCGTGCTCTTCGTGGAAGCGAAGTGCCCCTAAAACGTCACGAACGTGTCCAGACAACCATTCGCGAATATAAATCGCATCGGTTTCATAGGAGGATTTTTCGACCAGTTGAGCTTTATATCGCGTCGACATGGAATACCGATGGGGCAGCGAGAATCAAAGGATTCATTGCCGCGCAATCGCTTCGGCAATAATTTGAATGGATCGGGTTATTCACATCAATATTTGGATGGACCGCCGATCACGCAAGCAGGTTAGCGCTTTCGTCTGAAAATCGTTTATCAAACACCGGCCAATGTCTTTTCCTGTAGACCGATTTTTGTCGACAGACCGTAAATCGAGGCCATCCATCAATTCGAGCCCCGGGTCTCATTGTCTGTGTTAAATTATGTCTGAATTGTTTTTCCGATGGCTTACCACTCCTGTCATCGAACTGTGTCCAAACAAGTCAAAACTGGCTGCGGTCAATAGCATTGGTTCTCAGGTTTCCGTCCTTCCTTGAAATCAACTCGACCGTGTAGCCCCGGGTCTCTGTAAACTCAAAAATCCGATCTGCCTTGTTTGTCGAAGTTGATGGGCCAAACAACCCTTTTTCGCCACACCAGATTTCCCCGGTGGCATACTTCAGAATAAAAGTGCCTTCCGGCACATTCTGTTCAAAGGTCTCACCGCCGCGCAGATAGAATGCCATTATTGTTCTTGCAGTGACGGCGTCTTCCAGTTTGATGAAATATGAGCCGCCGGATCTGGTCCGAATAACTAACGGCGAAACCCTGGGCGACTGATCATAGCTCGCATAAAGCCCGCTGAACGGCTGAGGATAGCTGGTGCAGGCAACAGAAGGTCCCGAGGTCTTGGTCGTTGATCCGTCTGGAATCCAATCTGTCAGAACAGACGGCTTTAGAGCGGCGAGCAAGCCAAGTCCAACCGCGATCGTAATGAAGTATCGCATTGTATAGGCTTGGCGTAGAATGCGCCTTCCCAAGGCTTCCGGCAGAGCGGATCGGCACTTGCCACAATGGGGCAGCTTGGTGACGCCGTAAGCGCCAATGCGGTTGATAACCCCACACCTGGAGCAGGCTATTTCTCGGGTAGGAACAGGGAGCATTGGCTGTTCTTCATCGCAAGCAGTTCTGAACGACGAAAGCGCATTGCTCACCACCGGTGAGAATGCCGCCAGTTGGTCCAGCGTAGTTGAGCTTTGAGACCCGACCGTCCGTCATCACCACATTCACGGTGCAAAACCTCCGGCTGGAATTAACGGTGGCCAAGCTCGTCGTCGTGGCCTGACCGGTCGCCGAGAATTGGTTGCCTCGCCGCTCGCCTGAGATCGATCCGTCGGTCTGGGTAAAGCCCGTCCCGACTGTCGTCGTGCGGTCATTGCCTGATCCGTACGACCAAACTTCCGTCGTTCCTTCGGCGGCCTTGATCGCGGGCGGGCCCATACAAGCCAACACTTGCTCCCGGCTCAAGCCGACCATTTTTTCCTGAGCGCCTTGCGCAACGACCGCGCGCTGCACCGCGCAGCCAGCTAGTGCTATCGCTCCGCTAACGAGCCATGCCCATTTGAATACACGCATGCCATCACCTTTATCTAATTCCGCGAGTTTTACATATTATAGTTGGTAACATTAAAGTGCATACCTCTTGCACGATGTCCACATGGATATGCGCAAGCTGGTGGGGACGAATTTCAAAAGGATCAGGCTCTTGAAGGGACTGACCCAGGAGGAGTTCCGCGACCTTTCAGGCTTCAGCCAGCAATATATTAGTGGGCTGGAAGGAGGTCGGCGCAATCCGACTGTCGTCACGCTCTACGAACTGGCCACCGCACTTGGCGTCAGTCACTTAGACTTATTGCGACCGTCCGGACGCCAGCGCTGAGCTGGAGCTGAGCTCAATCCCGTTACGGTGAAATACGACGGTGCCGAACTGGATAGACCTACACTGACAAACGTGAAACCCGCCAAAGCTCTGTGGCAACCGCAAGCGGCTCGATCCCTTTGCTTTGCCACCAGAGCTCTTCCCTTCCCATGCGGTGATTTTCCCGATGATGAACTCGGCAAAGCGGCACGGTAAACTCGTCACTGGTCTTGCGGCCCATGGCCCGCGGTTGCGCGAACCGCAAATGATGGGCGTCGCAGGGAGATCGTTCACAGATCAAACAAGGCTGCGAAGCGACAAATCGTAAATGGGTTTTGTCGCGAAATCGTCGCGGCTCGCCCAGTGTAAGCTCGCTCTTGTCGATCTTTGGCTTTTCCACCGCATCGACCAACCGAACTGCCAAGATGGGTTCAACAAGCTCCGGCATAGGCGCGACGTGCTCTCCGCCTCCTTTCCTTTTCCCTGACCTTTTCCTTTTCGCCTTCGGAGATCCGACCGACGTCGAAGTTTGCCGGGACGTTAATTGAGTATCGTCATTCGATTTGCTGTCTGAGATCGAAGGATACGTATAGGTTTCCGATGTTTGATCTTTAAGCACAGCCATCTTGTCAATGAATGCTTGCTCTATGAGCTTGGCATCACTCGTCATAAGGCGATTTTTTGCTCTGAGAATGCCTGCTGCGCGTGCCTGCAGGTCCTCGATCGTGGTCAATGCATCAATATCAGATTGAAGTTGAAGTCGCGTTCCGCGTGAAGCATCGACATCAAGTGTGCCCAGGGCAACGACAGCTGGCGTTTTACTCAAGGCCGGACGAGCCACGGAGGCGCCAGTATGTTGAGAATTTCCATTCTGATAATCGGCGCTGGATTCTATTTTCCGATTTATTTCAGGATTTTGCATATCGGGTGCGTCTAGATCATCCTCCCCAGCAATGCCAACCAGCGTGAACAAGGCATAGCGCCGCGCGTAGGTCAGTGCGGCTCCCATTCGTCGTGGTGCGGAAGTGTCTGACAACTGGCACACGGGCCAGTCCGACGAAATCCATTCTCCGGAAGTGTGCATTAGGGTCGTCGTCAGATTGATCAAGCCATTCGCCCGATCGATGTCGGTGGTTTGGGCAACGGCAATCTGCTGGCCACCCAAGGTTTTTCGAACGATATCAAGACCACTCGCCAGCGACGCATAGCGGAATTCTTGAGGATTATCGCTCCGATTATTGTGATGGATCACACCCACCATGGATTTTTCCGGATTGGAGAGTTCGGTCTGGGCCTTGGCCAGAGCGGTCGCGATCGCGGCCACGCTTTCACTGGAGCGATGCATGAGCAGCCTCCTTGTCGACCAGATCAAAGGTCACCGCTCCCGACTTGGAGCGTTTGGCGCGAATGCCATGCCCCATCGCCTCCTTGGCGTCCTCCGGCATGAGCACCTTGAGTTCGGTTTTGGCCCGCTCATGGTCGAGATGAGCGCTGCGAGTTTCAAGGTAAAGAGATGCAAATTCAGCCCAGGAGTTGGAGGCGTTCATATCGACAACCCGGACGGCTTCAATCCGCGGCTTGGGTGGTTCACAGTCGAAGAGTGCCGGCGGTTCACCGGTCTTGACCGCGCGCCAGAAAGCCTTTTCTGCGGCAACTAGAACGGTTTGGTAAATTGGGTCAGCCTCGATCGTGAGTTCCACCCATTTTCCGCCTCCATTGATGATCGATAGCACCGCCAACTTGGTCTCAGCGACCAACATGTTGTGCTGAAGCTGGGCCATATGTTTCTCGGCGGCAGCCCCTTCGGAGAACGACCACGGCAGCATGAATTTGGCCTCGAACACCGCGCCGGTTGCTTCCACCAGCCCGTCGAGGGTGGCCGCCATCCAGGGAAACGCCCGATGAATGGTGTGGCGCTGGGCAGCCACGATGCGATGCCCCGACTGACGCTCGAACCAGCGGCGGTTGAGGTCTTCCGTCACAAGCCCCAACTGGACGATCAGTTCATCCGAAAGATCAGGTCCCGCGACCTCGCCCCGCTTTTCGCGCCAGAGTCGCTGCAAAGCCTTCTCGTCCCTCCCCATAATGATGCGGGCGTCAGAGCCACCAATGAAATCTCGCCTATCGCGCCATCTAGATTCTTGCTTACTCTGCATGCTTGGAACCCTCGCTTGTTGTGATACTAAAAGTATCAATATGAGAGCGCCGTGTCAATACTAAAAGTATCAATACGTCAAATAAAAGCAGCTCGAGCTCTCTTAGGCTGGTCTCAGCAAGATCTGGCAGAGGGGGCAGATGTTTCAATTGCCACTGTAAAACGGCTCGAAGCGGATGACGGCGAGTTAAAAGGGCGCAACGGGACTGTCCGCAAGCTAATTTCAACACTCCAAGACGCTGGAATCGAATTTCTCGAAAGCAGCACTAGCACTGGGGTTCGATTGCGGAAGTAATTCATTTTGGAAGGGTAACGGCGCACAGCTCATCGCCTCACCACTTGCCGAGCCGTATCGTCAACAACCGCCGACCTGATTCCGTTTGGAAACACCGCAATTGCCCAAAGGCCGACAAACGTCAGTGCGCCACACGCGGCGGCGCTAGAAGCGCGACAATCCGCGCCGGAACGCCCGCCTTGCCAAGAAACCGCGGCGTGACCACGAAATCGAAACTGGTCGCGCCCGGTGCGACGCCGGCGATCTGCTTCAGCCAGATCAGGCAGGTTTCCTCGTCCGGCAGGCATATGGTTGCCCATCCGCCTCGCAGCGCCGCCTCCGAGGGCATTTGCCAGACATATTCCTGGTTGAACGGCACCGCGAAGGCCGGATGGTCCGGGGCATAGAATGCTAGCGCCATCGCCAACTTGTCTCCGCTGACCGTCTTGAGGGGATCAGGCGATAGCTCGCGCCAGCGCTGCATGACTTCGGTAGCCGCAAGACTGTAGTAATTCCGGCCCTCGCTGAAGGGATGGATGTTGCGGTACCAGGCGTGGACCGGAGCAAGCAGCACCGCAACCAGGGTCAGCGCAAGGATGCCCGCAGCCAGCCTTCGCGTCTCTTCCCGATGCACCGCAAATCGGGCAGAGCAGACCGCAACCAGCACAAAAACAAACAGCCCCGGTGCGGCCCATACTGCGGTCAGCGAGCTTTTGAGCGTAAGACTTGCAAGCAGCGGGGCAATGACGGCGCCGACGGCAATCAGCAGCAGCAGATGCAGACCCGAATTCAACGGCCTGAGGGTCTTCAGATAAGATCCGATCCGCGTCCGGATCATGATGGTCCATATCGCCATCGGAAGCGCCAGCGTGGCTGCCAGCCCCAACAGGAAGTTCAGGCCGGACATAAGGGCGCGTCCCATGGTCAGGCCCCCATGGACCGCCAGAGCATAGCCCAGCGGGCTGGTCCCCGACGTGAGCATCCAGTGGGCGTGCGGCGCCAGCAGGCCCAATCCGGCGGCGGCTGAAATCCACGGTGCGGCTGAGGTGAAATACGCCCGACGCCCGGGGTGGCAGATTGCCGCAAAAACAAACCCGGTAATCAGGAACGTAGAATAATACTTCCCAAGGATCGCCAGCGCCCCCGCAAGACCGGCAGCAACCGCCCATACGACGCTTCGGGTCTCAAACGATCGCAGGAAACAGTAGACCGCGAGCGGCCAGACTGCGAACAGCACCGAGTTCGCATTAAAGCGCTGCGCCTGAAACTGATAAACCGGCAGCAGCATCAAGAGTAGCAGGATAATGGCGCGTTGGTCGCCCGTTACAAACCGCCGCGCTGTCAGGTCGATGATCCAGAGCGCGAGCGCCGCATTGACCATCGACAGCAGATGAAAGGACCAGTCGCGGACCGGAAAAACCAGAGTCCAGATATGGGTTGCCCAGCCCATCAGCGGCGGATGCTTCGCGCCGCTCCAGTCCAACGTCCGCCCGATAATCCACGCCTCGATGACATCGGGGTGAAGATCGGCATTCTGATATGCAAGCACGAGAAAGGTGATCCACAGGACCACAAAGATCGCCAGCAAGAGCGGGATGCCCCAGCCCTCCTCTACGCCATCGAGCCACCTGTCGAGAAGCGAGGGCATGGCGGCGACATCTCACGCGTTGCAGTAGGGTACAAGCCCTATCCGACGGATCCGGGACGGGTCAATGCCGGTGGAGATTTTTGCGGGCTTTCTGCCTCGCCAATTTTTACCCAGCAATCCGGGATTGCTATGCTCGCTTCCATCATCAGAGTGGCGCGACAGGGCCTAACGCACTTGCCTTGCAGGAACGCCGACATACACCCCGCTACACGTGATCGGCCGCACAACAACCGTTCCGGCTCCCAATGTGACGTCATCACAAACGAAACACTTGTCGATGATGATGCTGCCTGTGCCGGCAAACACGAAATTACCCAGATGGCTTGCACCCGCCAGCACTGTATTAACAGAAACGTGCGTGAATTTTCCGACGGTGCAGTCGTGCTCGACGATGGCTCCAGTGTTGAGAATGCAACCCTCACCGATCCTGGCCATAGGTCCGACATGCGCGTGGTGGCCGATGAATGTGCCAACACCGATAACAGAACCGACGCCAATCGTGGCAGATGGCGAGATCACAGTGGCAATGGGCCAGCCGCCCGCCAGGATGGCCTCGACCTGAGCTTGCCTTTTTCTGTTATCGCCCGCAGCGGGAAAACACGCCCACCCTTCAGGCAAGCCGCCATCGAACGTCTTGACGATCGGAAAGCCCAGAAAATTTTCGCCCTCGCGCGCATTCACGTCAGCAAAACATAGCTGACGGATACCGGATGCCAGCGCGACATCGGCAACACTGCGTGCGTGCCCTCCGAAGCCAAAAATCCGCAAACCAGCCGGCACCGCCGTCATTGGCGTGAACCGTCTCGAGATGGCTCGCTCGATATGCGATCAAGGATGGCAACGTGTTCGTCGACCACATCTTGCCAGGTTCGCTCTGCAAGCTTGTTGTAAAGCGGGAGTTGCCGTTCAAGCAGCATATCCCTGTTCTGCAGCGCCCACTCGATCTTGTCAGCCATGGCCTTCCAGTCGTAGGGATCGAACAGCATGAGATCCTGCATGTCGGGATCGGTGACAACTTCCTCCGTGACGGCAATCTTGGCCATCACGACCGGCGTTCCGACCGAAAGAGCCTCCGTCAACGTGAACGGACAACCGCCTTCGCTGAGGCTGGGGTTCACAGCCAGATCCGCGAGCCGATAACATGCAGCAAGCTCCCGCGCGGAGAGGCCGTGCAGGCACAGCACGTCATTCTGCAGGTTGTGGTCTGTGATGAATCGATCGACCTCCGAAATGTCTTTCGGATTTCCGGTTAGAACGAGCTTGTGTCCGATATACCGCTGTTTCAGCAGATACTCATAAGCACGAAGCAGCGAGACAATATTCTTATTGGGTCTGAACTGGCTAGCGTAGAAAATGAAGCGAATATCTCCGTTGTGGAGGTTAACGGCCCCCGGATTACCGATCGCCTTATGCAGAGCCCCCCGAAACAGATTCTCGCACAAAGCATCTTGAATATCGGCGCTTTCAGAATGCCCCGACACGGAAATCAGCTCATCCAATCTGTTCGCACCGTGACGAACAACCGATACAATACCGGGATCTACCTGATATCGATGAACCAAGGTCGTATATTTGACGTCGTCGCTATAAGTAACGAAGTGGTCCGCCCCTAGGACGGTTTTTTCCACCGACTTGAACACGTCCAGAAATCGATTGCCGCCTGTGGATGAAAACGAGATTGGAAAATTCGTCAAAACGACATCTGGAACGCAGACTAATCGCGGCGCTTCGATGTCGTTGAATTCCGGCCAGAACGCTGCTGGCGAATACCACGCACGAATCTCCTTTCGTTTGTTCGCATAATCGCTGATCAGCTTTGCCTCTCCGTTCTCCATGAATTGAAAAACGCGCCACTTCCCGGAAGCGATTGGCAAATCCGCCGTCACGTTGGCAAGAGCCGACCGCGCTTTCCGTAACCGTGCTGAACGGAATCGGTATTTACCAAACAGAGTTTTGAACAGACTTAGGGACACCCAAACAAAATATACGACTGCTGCTATCAGGGTAAAAGGAAGCGTAATTATTACAAGCACGGCCAGGATTACGCTGCTTCGCGTTGTGGCCAGCGTGCGCTCTGCTCTTGCCCTTGTTGCTTCGAACAGATTCCCTATTTTCTCGAAGAGCCGAGATGATCGCTTTTCACGTTTTCGATCTCTAAATTTCCGATAGAAGTCGTACAAACCAAGAAGTACCGGTTTTATCTCCGGGCCGATAACATCAAATCCTTCCGGCGGGATACCTGCATCTTCGAAAAGCTGCTGAAGATTTTTTCGAGACCAACTCGGGCATGCGATGACGAAACGAACGTCTCCGCGGCGATTTGCAGCTTTCAGAAACTCAGCAAGAAGCCGGCCAAGTCCTTCAGCCCGCAAATCAACAGGCGGGGGATAAGCAAGATAGATTCCGTAGATTTTCACAGATAATCCCTAACTACGTCCCAGTACGCGCCAGAGAGCTTCTCCAAGGATTGGCTTGCGAGTCGCTCCGCCGAGGGAAGTGCTTGCCGCAACGTCGCACCATCAACCTCCATCTTCTTGAGCTGACGAGCCATATTGTCGGGATCGTCTGCATCCATCCAACACAGATTCAGACCGAACTGCCGATCGATTTCGCGCATCGCAGGATAATCGCTCGAGAGCGATGGCACACCGAAATGTGCGGCCTCGACAACGGAAAATGTTCCATTGTCGATCCGGCCGGGATGCCAAAGAAACGCCGCCTCGCCGAGCTGTCTGCGGTAAACCCGATCGGACAATTCGCCTTCAATCTTGAATTTCCGCCTGAGTTCGTTGCTTGAGTGAAGAATATCACTCAGGACCAATAGGTGAGTCCGGCCTTTCTTCAACAGGTCTCCCGTCTCGACGCCTGTGACACGACAGTCCAGCTTTCCGTCATAATCCTCGTAATAAATTTGAAGCGCTTTGAGCGCTGCTTCGTGATTTTTGTGCGGGGCAAGATTTGTCGTCCAGAGAAAATAGCTGGCGTCTTCAACGCGCAGGCTTCGCGTGGCAGATTCGGAAAAGTCGGGCGCCAGCATCGGCATTTTCCTGACTTTTCTACTTGAAAGCCCGGCGAACTGCAGTGCGTCGTTTCGGGTAAACTCTGTCGTTACCAAAATCGCTTCTGCGGCATGGGCGCGAGCAACAAACTGTTGACTGACGATATCTTCCAGAACAGGCACATAACGCTGAATGTAGTCGTAAACCATCAGAACGTGAGGCCTAACAGGAAGCAACGGAAGCTCCAGACGGTCGGAGACGATAACCCAGAGATCGCAATCCATGAACTGATTGATCGCGTCGTCCGGCGCTTGATACAGTTGATCAACAAGCGGCTGATCGATCCCTGCATACACACAAGCTCGCGACGCCTCCTGATAAGACATCGTGAGCCATCGGAACGGGCGGCGTTTGATTGATTCAGGAAGATCGGCGAATTCTTCGCGCGGGTAGCTGCGCGGATCATCGAGATGCCCGAAAACAACTTCCACATCATCTCCCGCGGCCCGGCTGCCCTCCTGGATTGCACGCGCCAGTAACTTGGCGCCTCTCAGACTGCCACCCCGATACTTTACCGGCACGATAACAGCGATCCGCTTCTTTTGGTTTCGCCTCTCCTTCACCAAGGAACTATCTGCTCTCAATGTCTCGGTAATCTTCTGAAAACCGGATCGCCATAAAGGCTCGCAGTTTTCTGCTTTGAGCGGCTCAAGCAATCGAGGCTGCGACTGGCGAATCTCATCAATCAAACGGCGATCATCATTCAAGATGCGCTCAATCTTGCTGCGCGCCTCAGCCGGCGTGCGGCAACGGCCGGGCAATTGAGTGCCGCCAAGCTTATCGAGCAAGCCACCGGCCATGAAAACCAGCGGCATGCCTGCGCGAATAGCCTCAAAGGGATGGTAGTGAATATGATTGGGATCAGCGCCATGATAATACATCACACGCAATTCTTGCATATTCCGCCGGTGAATTTCGCTCGGCTGGAAGCCCAGAATGCGAGGATCGGAAACAGTAACCGGCTGCGCGCCGCCAACGACGTAAGGCAAGCCCGAGAACGCCTTCTCAAACTCGTGATAGACCTTCTGATAGTAAGTACTGAAGCCTAGATCCGGACAGATGAAAAAGATCCGCTTGTCCGTCCCTTTCCATTTGTCATCGGGACGGGCATTCGGCAAACCAGCCGGCAGGAATATGGCGCGCTTTTGCAGGTAATGCGATTCACTGTCAGCCAAATGCTCATAGGCTTGACCGAACCAGAAGCTTGAACCCAAAGTCTGCGGCGACCACAGCAACCCCTCCCTGCGCGCCCGCCAGACCAAGCTGTCGCTATAGGACTCATCCGGAAGACCATAGGCGCGCCAGATCTTCGCGCCACCGAAATGGCGAGTCATCGATTTGAAGAATGCGGTTTTTAGAAAGATAAAGAACGCGACATCGAAATGCCTGTTCGCAACTTCCCATACTTCACGCCCCGGATCGTCGTACCAGTCCACCGCGTTCAGAATTGCCAGGTCATCTGCGGGGATAGAAAGGTGTTGATCCTCTGACCAATCAATTGAAGCAGAGCGGAACGCGGGGTCGGCCGGAATCCGTTTTGGCAGAAATACCTCTTTCACTCCGATACGCTTGAGCATCGGAACTTCGAACTGGCGCGCGGTGGTGTGGTTGAGAAGCCACATCACACGTAGAGGCCGTTCTGTCATTTCCCCGTTCCCGTCAATCGGCCGTACTCTTTGATGGCCGGCTCCGTTGCACCGTCAAACTTTATCTCGCCATGATGCAGAACAATCGCGCGATCGCAAATATCGCGAAGCGATCCAAAATCATGCGTGGCGAGAATCAATATTTCCGAATCCTCGATCAGCTTTGTGATGCGAGCCTTTGCTTTTTGCATGAAATTTGCGTCACCCGCACCGATCACCTCATCGAGCAGCAAAATATCGCCACCGACCATTGTCGAAATCGCAAAAGCAAGGCGCACCTGCATGCCTGCGGAGTAAGTCTTGATTGGATAGTCGATAAATTCGCCAATGTCCGCGAAAGCGATAATGTCCTCTTCAACTGAACGCATGAATTTCGGCGTCAATCCAAGCAACAAGCCGCGATACAGAATATTTTCCCGGCCAGTGGCTTCAGGTTCGAAGCCAAGGCTCAAGTCAAACAGCGAGCGCACGATACCTTTCACATGCCGCGAGCCCGACGAAACGGGATACAGGCCCGCCACCATCTTGAGGAATGTGGATTTTCCGGCACCGTTATGACCGATAAGCCCGACCCGCTCCCCTGGCCGGATTTGCAGCGTGATGTTCTTGAGCGCATGAACGTCATGCACCTCATGTTTTGAATGACGGCCAATTGTGACTCCCATAAGGAGTGTTTTCAGCGAGCGCTCCCTGAACGCAACGGCTGAATAGTGCAAATTGATCCCGTCGAGCTGAATGTAATTGCCCGTCATAGATAAAAGATAACCCTGTTTTCGGACTTTCGGCCGACCATCCATGCAACTGCAAAAGCCAACACAATGGCAAGGCCACATGCTGCGAAGTTGTCCAGTGTTGGCCACTGACCGCGCAAAAGCGGCGCGCGAACGATCTCCAGCAGATGATAGATGGGGTTATAATCTACCAGAAATCCGAGGCCTCCATTCCGAAAAAGGCTGGCTTCGAAATAAATGGGCGAGACGAACCACATCGCCTGCAAGATGAGCGCGAGCGCCGGGGTCAGATCGCGGAAGCGCGCGCCGATATAGGCAAGCGCGGTTGCCATCGGCCAGGCCAATAGCGCCGAAAGCGGAAACACCAATGGCACGACGATCCAGCACCATCCGAAGTTTTGCGGCATCACAACGAGCACCCAACCGATCAAGCTAATGCTCGCCATCATCAGCACCATCAGATTGGTCAGCGTATTACGCAGCGTATAGATCGCCAGCGGATGACGATATTGTTTGATATACGGTTCCGCCTGAACGAACGACATGGAACCTACTGTCAGCGTTCCAATAAAAAATTCCCAAAGAATCATTCCGGACAAAATGTACGGAGCGTACTCCGCTATATTCTGTTTAAATATTTTCGCGAAAACGAACGACAGCAGCAGCGTCATGCCGAGTGGCTGCAACAGCGACCATGCCACACCCAGGTACGACCGGCGCCATTTGGCGCGCAAATCGGACAACGCGAGATGTGTCCAAAAATAACGAGCCTCATAGATTCCGTGTATATAGGACATCTTCGTACAATTCAGGGTTGATCGCGCGGCCTTATACCCCTAACTACACCAAAAGCGTTGATAGGAAATAAGAAAAAAATGATTCCGGTATATCGGCCGTACTTCACTGGACGAGAGCAGGAATACGTCAACGACTGCCTCGTCTCGACCTGGATTTCGTCGCGCGGCGCCTACATCGATCGCTTCGAAAAATCGTTTGCCGAATATACTCAAGTTAACCACGCAACATCCGTCTGTAATGGCACGGTAGCCCTTCATCTTGCGCTGGTATCCCTCGGCATCGGCCCAGGCGATGAAGTCATCGTTCCCACGCTGACATATGTCGCGTCGGCCAACATGATCGTTCAAGCCGGTGCAACGCCGGTGTTTACAGACTCGCTTAGCACAACGTGGCAGATCGATCCGGAGGCAATCCGAAAGGCCATTACTCCAAGAACAAAGGCCGTGATGGTGGTCCACCTTTATGGGGGCGCGTGCGACATGGACCCGATCGTCGAGATCTGCCGCGCACATAACCTCATGCTTATCGAGGATGCCGCGGAAGCCTTCGGCACGCGGTACAAAGGGCAGCACGTAGGAACATTCGGCGAAATATCGACTTTCAGCTTCTTCGGGAACAAGACTATCACGACCGGCGAAGGCGGCATGGTCGTAACCAACAGCTCTGACCTGTACGAGAAGGCTTACCGTCTCAAGACGCAGGGCGTCTCACCTCACAGAGAGTATTGGCACGAGATCATCGGGTACAATTACCGGATGACGAATATCTGCGCGGCCATAGGGCTGGCTCAGATCGAACAGGCAGATCACATTCTGTCAAAGAAGCGCCAGATTACGCGCTGGTACGAGCAGCACTTGCGCAACTTGCCGCTCAAAGCCCAATCCGTTCAGCCAGACACGGAACATTCATGGTGGATGTACTCGGTTCTGCTTGAAACAGAGCGGCTGCGTGACGGTCTTAGGGATTTTCTAAAGGCAGCGGGTATCGAAACGCGCCCCCTGTTCCCGCCGATTCATCGCCTGCCGCCCTACAATCGCGGCGAGGCGTTTCCGGTCGCCGAAAACCTATCCGGCAGAGGCGTAACATTGCCAAGCTACCCCGAACTTCGCGAAGATGAGATCGCAATGATTGCGGGAAAGATCAAAGAATTTTTCGATCATCAATCCCGGAGAAAAGCAACTCCGGGCGCGACGTTCGCTTAGGCAGAGCCACTGATCCGCCGATAAGCATCGATCACCGATCTCGCGCTGTGTTCCCATTTGAATTGCCCTGCGCGCGCCATCCGAGCCTCTCGGCAGGCTGGATCGGAATGATCGTCGCTTTCAAGCGCATCCCTGAACGCGATCGTCCAGCCCTCCACATCCAGCGCTGACACGCGCCTGCTCACCCGCCCGGAAATTTCATCCATCGACGTATCGGCGCTATGCGCCACGGGCGTCCCGCAAGCTAACGCTTCGACTACGGGCATCCCGAACCCCTCATAAAGCGAAGGCGCAATCATCAACCGCGCGCCCTCGTAGAGGTTTCGCAATTGCGGATCGGCAACGCCGTGAACCAGCCGAACTGTCCCTTCCCTGATCAAACCTTCCGTCTTGACCGGCAAATCAAGATCGCCCCACCCCCTGCCACCAGCTAGCACCAGTGGACATCGCGCGCGAGCTTCAGGGGGCAATCGCTCGTAGGCAAGAAGCGCGCTTCGGATATTCTTTCGCGGCTCATGTGTCCCTACGATCAGAAAAAAACTGCCGTATGTCAGATCCATCGCATTGAGCGCACGCTGCGTCTGATCGATCCCATGCGGTGCAAACAATGCCGATGCCGCCGGAGGCGCAACGAATATCCTTGCCGGAGGATACCCGAAAACCTCGGAAATCTCGCGCTTGCTGAACTCAGAGATCGTTTGCACAAGGGGCGCTCGCTCGAGAAACAGACGCAACGGCTCAAGCCACTCGACCCGATCTCGCGGATGAAATTCGGGGTGACGAAATGTCGAGAGATCGTAGATCACCGGAAGCATCGGCACCCCCGGATCGGTCAGCGGCCGAAAATTGAATGCGTGAAAGAGATCGAGAGACTGTTTCCGGACCGACGAAGCAAATCGCCGCTGACGCAGCCCGCGATAGACGGCCGCTGCCGTGCGCGCTCCGCGGAGCCTGATTGCCCCGTCAATCATGCGGCTACGCAGATTCTTCCCTGCGTCCCGCTGTTTGTCCTCAGCGTTATCTTGTTTCTGGTGATACCGGCCCACTTCCAACGCATCGGAAAGACTGAAGTCCTGCCAGTTGAAATCACCAAAACCTGAAAAGCGAATGCTTGGATCAAGCTCCAGCACGCAACGAACGATGTTGAACGTGTAGTTCGCTACGCCCGTCATCGTGCGATTCAGAATGCTGGATTCGAAACCGATAAGCATTTGTGCCGTAACACTCTCGCCGCAGCAGGGAATATTCAGGTCAGAATTGAGCGATGGAACCAAACTATCGCACACCGATCAAGAACAAGCAGCTGACGAACATTGATCGACCTTCTCTCCACCGGAGCCGGCCATCCGATCCACGACGCTGGAAACCTGCGCAGCGGTCATTGCCCAGCTATAAGGGACATAGTTTTCCCGAATCCGCGCTTCACATTGCTTGACATAAGCCGGGTCTGTAGTGGCCCTGTGAACAAGGCCGTAGCAACCAACAAAGTCAAAAGGATCGAAGTAATCGACCAAATCGCCGCCTGCCTCGGGGAGCGAAGCCCTGTTCGCAGCGATGCAATATCGCCCAAGAGACAGACTCTCCGAAATGGGAAGTCCCCACCCCTCATAGATCGAGGGATAGATGGTGAATGCGCAATTTCGATAATACCAGGCCAGCTCCTCGTCCGAGACATCAGGTAGATGAACGATAACCCTGTTTACGGCTCTATCATTGCGAACCTGATGGAGAATATCCGAGACAAGCAAATGAGGCGTGCCGATCCAGATAAGCTGCGGGCAATCAGGCCCGAGTTCGCCAATCAAGCGCTGCCAGACGCGATACAGTAGATCGTGGTTCTTCCTGACATCCAGCGTCGAAACGCAGATAACGAATTTCCGTTCCGGTATATAGCGCGGTAGCGGCAACGAGCCTTGTGCGGCAACCATCAGCCTTGGATTATCGCCAAGGTGAATGATTTCGATTGTACGCTGGGGCAATCTGTCGGTCTCAATATATCTCAAGATTTCTTGTTTCTGAAATTCAGAGATCGTCAAAATCGCGTCTGCATTTTGTATCTGCCGGCGAGCCCATAATGTGATCATTTGCGATTGACCGGCCAACACCCACTGCGGAAAGAGCGTCGGAATCAAATCGTAGAGCATGTTGACGCATTTCGCGCCACTTGCCTGCAGATTACCCGCGATTACGTCGCCATAGCGAGAGAAGCCCCATGTCGCCGATAACGCAAGACATACATCTCCCGCCTTGAAGAGTATCGTGTCGGGATTGATCGGGCTGACCGGAGCGGAGGCGATCGATTGCGCTGTTCGTTCTCTGCCGATGGAATTCCTCCAGATCAAGGCCAGCAGATTTCGAATACTTCGCCGAAAATCCTTAACGGCCTCGATAACTTCCCGGCTTCCCCATTTTTCTCTTTGACGTTGGAAGATCGATCTCAAGCGCCGAACGGCCGGCTTCAGAAACCAGAGCTTCGGCCCCCAGTATAGACGCGCGCGAACGACCTTATCGCGCAACATATGAGAACGCGCGGCGACAACGGCCGGTCTACCATCAACATCGCCTGTGACGACGCCCTGCACGTCAATGTGCTGACGAACTACGCGTGGCAGGGAGTGAACGTCAACCTTCCGGAGGATTTGCGCTGACGCATCGTAGGCAAACAACTGAACATCCCGCCGCGTGGTCATCAACTCGGACAAGACACTGGCGGATACCCGTTGAATTCCAGTCAGATGACCCAGGCCCCAACCATAAAGATCCGTCACATCAATCCAAAGGGTCATCGACCGAGCTCAAAGGTTTCTGGAAAATTCAATAGCAGGTGATAGCATGAAGGCCGTTATAACGTCCAACCAGCCCTCACGGCCGCATTATAGATCGTCGGCCCCGCGCACTAACACGCCACGATTTCCATCACCGAACACCCGGATTCCCGATGATCGAGCCGATGATCTCCTACGCCCAGAATGCTGAGGACGTCGTCCTTAACCGGGTGTTCTCCAAACAAGGGACAGGGTTTTATATCGATGTCGGGGCATGGGACCCTGACATGGATTCAGTCACGAAGCATTTTTACCTGAAGGGCTGGCGTGGAATAAACATCGAACCAACGGATCTGTATCATTCCCGTTTGGTCGAGAAACGCCCTGCGGACATCAACCTCAAGGTCGCCGTAGGTCCGAACAAGGGAGCAGCCCAGTTTGTACAGTACGGAGATTCAGGGCTGTCAGGACTGTTGGAAACCACCGAACGGCTGATCTCCTATAATGCAATTTCTGATTTCAGCACCCGACAGGTTGAAGTCGAGGTCATTCCACTATCCGAGATCACGTCTCAATACGCTCCACCCAATGTTGATTTTCTGAAGATCGACGTCGAAGGAGGTGAACGCGGCGTAATTGAGAGCGCTGAATGGCGCGCGTTTCGTCCGCGTGTCGTGATCGTTGAATCCGTCAAACCCGTTACAAATGAACCCGCTTGGTTCGATTGGGAGGGATTGTTGTTTGACGCTGGTTACAGTTTTGCGATGTTTGATGGACTCAATCGCTACTACTACCGCGCTGAAGAGCCGGAGCTACGGCACAATCTCTCTGTTCCAGCCAGCGTCCTCGACACCTATATCACGGCCGCATACAAGCGCCTTCAGGATCGATGTCATGAACTTGAGTCGATGATCGGAAAAAAGTGAGTCTTCCGTAGCAAAGAATACGGCCGCGGCAACCTACCTCTCCGGCTTTCCGCGCCGCAAGGCCTGCTTATAAACATCCTGCATGCGCGACAGGAACACCTCCTGGCTGAATTCGGTGCGAACGCGCACCCTGCCAGCCTCGCCCAATGCAGCCGCGAAACTAGGCTGATCCAGCAAGCGGTTCAATGCGCCGGCAAACGCAGCCGGATCGCCCGGAGGAACGGTGAGACCTTCCCTGCCATCCCGCGCGATATTGGGGACTGCCGTCGGAAGCGCTGTATTGACGACCGGCTTGCCCGCGGACATCGCCTCCAGTTGCACCAGACCGAAAGCCTCGGCTTCAGACACGGAGGGAAATGCCAGCACCCGGGCGGCGTGAATATACTGCTTGACCTCGTGAGGCT
>Ga0209023_10003229_pt1 | contig 19618 bp, 12 predicted proteins | sample LakOneMetagenome_FD_187468 | JGI IMG/M metagenome (GOLD analysis project Ga0209023, IMG submission 187468) | Freshwater and sediment microbial communities from Lake Erie, Canada (SPAdes) (version 2) | ecosystem: Environmental > Aquatic > Freshwater > Lentic | place: Lake Erie, Canada...
CCCGGCGCAGACGAGCGGCGATCCCTGGTTGGGACGGGTCGGTACCATCGCACCCATGACCGACTTCTGGACCGACCGAAGCGTGCTGGTCACCGGTGGCGATGGCTTCCTCGGCCGCGCCGTGGTGGCCCGGCTCCAAGCGGCCGGCGCGGGGTCGATCATCGTCCCACGCAGCGCCGATGCCGATCTCCGGGACCGCTCGGCCACCGCCGCGCTGTTCGCCGAGACCCGTCCTGACCTGGTGATCCACCTGGCTGCCCTCGTCGGCGGCATCGGGTACAACCAGATCCACCCGGCCGAGCTCTACCTCGACAACCTCCTCATGGGCACCTACGTGATCGAGGAGGCCCGAGCCCACGACGTGGCCAAGACGGTCGTGGTCGGCACGGTGTGCTCGTACCCGAAGGAACCACCGGTCCCCTTCCACGAGGAGTCCCTCTGGGGCGGCTACCCCGAGGAGACCAACGCGCCGTACGGCATCGCCAAGCTGGCCCAACTGGTGCATGCCCAGACCGTGCGGACCCAGTACGGCCAGAACGTGATCTACCTGATCCCCACCAACCTCTACGGCCCTGGAGACAAGTTCAACTCGATGGTGAGCCACGTCATCCCGGCCCTGGTGAAGAAGTGCGTCGACGCGGTGGAAGCCGGCGACGACCACATCGAGCTGTGGGGCACCGGTTCGGCGAGCCGCGAGTTCCTCTACGTCGACGACGCGGCCGCTGGGATCGTGGCCGCCGCCGAGCGCTACGACGACGGCGACCCGGTCAACCTCGGTACCGACCACGAGATGCCCATCCGGGAGCTGGTGGGGTACGTGGCCGAGGCCACCGGCTTCACCGGTGAGCTGCGCTGGGACGACACCAAGCCCGACGGGCAGCCCCGTCGTCGGGTGGACAACAGTCGGGCACGCGAGCGCTTCGGCTTCGAGGCCACCACCTCGTTCCCCGACGGCCTTCGGGCCACCGTCGACTGGTACCTGGCCAACCGCGTCGCCGCCGAAGCACGCGATCACTGATGCCCCGCCGCCCGTTCCGCCGCTTGGGCCCGGTCGGCGCGGCGGTCGCCGTCGCGGTGCTCTCCGTGCTGGCCGTCGCGTGCTCCGGAAGCTCCGACTCGGCGGCCTCGTCCGACCAGGCCACCACCACCTCGTCGTCGCCGGCCACGAGCGCCACCACCACTCCCCCAGCAGGTGAGGAGTTCACGTCGGGAGACTTCTACGCCCCTCCCGCCACGCTCCCCAAGGGCCCGCACGGCACCCTGATCCGCTACCAGAAGGTCACGCCCACCATCGCCAAGGGCGCCACCACCTGGCGGATCATGTACACGTCGGTGTCGGTGCCGGGGAAGGCAATCGCCGTCACCGGCACCGCCCTGGTGCCCGACGACGAGCCACCGGGCGGCGGACGCAACGTGCTCACCATCGCCCACGGCACCACCGGCATCGCGGATCGATGCGCACCGTCCAAGAAGCCGGGCAGCGAGCTGCTCCTGCTGGGCGAACCCGTGAAGGACGGCTGGCTCGTGGCCCAGACCGACTACGAGGGACTCGGCACCCCGGGTCGACACCCGTACCTGGTGGGGGTGAGCGAAGGCCGCAGCGTGCTCGACGCCGCCCGCGCCGCCAGCACCCTCCCCAACGCCGACGGTGGCCACCAGCTCGGCATCGCCGGCTACTCCCAGGGCGGCCACGGTGCCCTCTGGGCCAACCAGATCGCCCCGACCTGGACGCCCGAGTACGACGTGGTCGGCACCTTCGCCGGTGCCCCCGCCACCGAGATGCAGGTGATCATGCGAGGGGGGCCGGCCGGCTTCTTGATCATGTTCCTCGCCGGCCTCAAGGCCGCCCACCCCGAGGTCGACCTGGCCACCTACCTCACCCCGGCGGCGCTGGCCAAGCTCAGCGCGGTGGACACCGGGTGCGCCGGCGAGGTGTTCTCCGCCATCTCCGACGTGAACCCCGTGGCACTGCCCGACGCCATCGAGAAGGGCACGTGGATGAAGCTCGCCGACGCCGACGATCCCGGCTCGGTCAAGACCGACGACCCGATCCTCATCGTCCACAGCGAGGCCGACAACGTCGTGCCGATCGTGCTGTCGCAGTTCCTGATGACCCGGATGTGCAAGGCCGGACAGGTGGTGGAACGCCGAGTGCTCCACGACGGCGACACCCACGGTGCCGCGGCCATACCGGCCTACGCCCTGGCCGTGCCGTGGTTCCAGGATCGGTTCTCGGACCACCCGTCCGACCCGGTCGACGGCTGCCCGACCACCTAGGGGCGGACGCCGGCTCAGCTGCTGGCGAGCACGTGGCGGAAGTAGGCCGCGGTCTTCTCGATGCCGGTGTGCAGATCGATCTCCGGCTTCCAGCCGAGGTGCTCCGATGCCCGGGTGATGTCGGGCTTGCGCTGCATGGGATCGTCGACCGGCAGCGGCTCGAAGACGATCTCCGACGACGACCCGGTGACCTCGATCACCGTCTGGGCCAGCTGGAGGATCGTGTACTCGTGCGGGTTGCCGATGTTGGTGGGCCCCACCAGCTCGGAGTCGAGCAGGGCGAGGAAGCCCCGCACCTCGTCGTCGACGTAGCAGAAGCTTCGGGTCTGCTTCCCGTCTCCGTAGACCGTGATGGGGCGGCCCTCGAGGGCCTGCACGATGAAGTTGGAGACCGACCGGCCGTCGTCGGGTCGCATCTGGGGACCGAACGTGTTGAAGATGCGCACGATCCGGACATCGAGCCCGTGGTGGCGGTGGTACGCCATGGTGATGGCTTCAGCGAAGCGCTTGGCCTCGTCGTACACGCCGCGCGGGCCGATGGGGTTGACGTTGCCCCAGTAGGACTCGGGCTGCGGGTGCACCTGCGGGTCGCCGTACACCTCGCTGGTGGATGCCAGGAAGAACTTGGCCCCCTTGGCCTTGGCCAGGCCCAGCGAGTTGTGGGTGCCGAGGCTGCCCACCTTGAGGATCTGGATCGGGATGCGCTCGAAGTCGATCGGTGAGGCCGGACTGGCGAAGTGCAGCACGGCGTCCACGTCGCCCTCCACCCACGTGTAGGTGCTGACGTCGTGCTCGACGAACGTGAACCCGGGCCGGGCGAACAGCGGCTCGATGTTGGACAGCGAGCCGGTGATCAGGTTGTCCAGGCACACGACCTGATCACCACGATCGAGCAGGCTCTGGCACAGGTGCGAGCCCAAGAATCCGGCCCCGCCGGTCACCACGATGCGGCTCACCGATCAGCTCCGGCCGATGCCCTCGTAGGTGAACCCTCGACGGACCAGCCCGGTGCGATCCACCAGGTTCCGGCCGTCGACCACGCGCTTCTCGGCCATGTTCTCGCCGACCTTGTCGAAGTCGAGCCACTTGAACTCGTCCCACTCGGTGAGGATGGCCAGGACCTGGGCGCCGGCCACCGCGCCGTACGGATCGGCCGAGACCTCGATGTCGGCCAGGCGAGGGTCCTGGCCCCCGTCGGTGACGGACGGGTCGTAGGCCTGGATCTTGGCACCCTTGGCCCGGAGGCGGCCGATGATCTCCAGCGCGGGCGAATCCCGCAGGTCGTCGGTGCGGGCCTTGAAGGTGAGGCCCCACACGGCCACGGTCTTGCCCTCGAGCGATCCGCCGGCCGTCCTCTCGATCTTCTCCGCCACTCGGCGGAACTGATCCTCGTTGACGTCGATCACGCCCTTGAGGAGGCCGAAGTCGTACCCGGCGTCTTCGGCGATGCGCACCAGCGCGTGGGAGTCCTTGGGGAAGCAACTCCCGCCCCAACCAGGACCGGGGCGGAGGAAGGCGTTGCCGATGCGCTTGTCGTAGCCCATGCCCAACACGACGTCGTTGACGTCGGCACCGACGGCCTCGCACACCGCGGCGATGGCGTTGACGAAGCTGATCTTGGTGGCCAGGAACGCATTGGAGGCGTACTTGATGGTCTCGGCCGACGCCGGGTCGGTGACCTGCAACGGGGCGGCGAGGCCGAGGTAGAGGCCGGCGACGCGGATGGCCGTGCCCTGATCGTCGGCACCGATCACCACGCGGTCGGGGTTCAAGAAGTCGTGCACCGCCGAGCCCTCACGGAGGAACTCGGGGTTCGACACCACGAAGATGTCATCTCGACCGAGGGCCTTCTCGACCACCCGGGTGGAGCCCACCGGCACGGTGGACTTGTTGATCACCACGGCCTCGGCGATCAGGTGGGGCGCGATCTCCGCCGCCGCGGCCTGGATGTAGGAGAGGTCAGCCGAACCGTCCTCACCTTGGGGCGTGGGCACGCACAGGTAGACGAACTCGGCTTCGGTGACGGCGTTCTTGGCCCCGAGCACGAAGCTGAGCTGCGCCGATCGGATGCCCTCCTGGACCAGGTCGTCGAGGCCGGCCTCCAGGATCGGGATCTCGCCCCGGTTCAGGGCATCGACCTTCTCCGGCACCACGTCGGCGCAGACCACGGTGTGCCCGAGGTGCGCCAGACAGGCGCCGGTGGTGAGCCCCACGTAGCCCGTACCGATGATGGCGATCTTGCTTCCCATCGGCCCGATGCTACTGGCGGGCGGTTAGCCGCACGATTCTCCCGGAGGCGGCGTGCCGGGCAGGTAGCCGGCACGGTCGGGGCTGGTGGTGCTGGTGGTGCTGTCGCCCGATCCAGAGCCCTTGGGGGTGGTGGTGGACTCGTCGGGAACCGTGGTGGAGGTGGTGGTGCTCGGGGCGGTGGCCACCGCGTCGGCGGCGCGGGGCGCGTCCAGCACCGTGGTGAACTCGGGCCCGGTGATCACGGTGACCTCGTTGACCGTGTCGTCCTGGATGAGGAGCGGATCCTCGGGCAGGTAGCGGGCCACCATGACGGCGGCGGCCACGTCGCCCGAGTGGTAGCGGACCAGCGTCTTGAGCGGCTGGTCGACGCTGTCCGCTCCGGGCGAGACCACCTTGAAGCCGCGGGCGGCGAAGAGATCCGTGGTATCCGCGCCCTGGTTGAGCTTGCCGGTGCCGTTGACCACCCGCACGGTGATGGTGGTGGGGTCGACGTCGGCGGTACCGGCGCCGCCGGCACCGGTGCCGCGGTACAGGGCCAGGGTGGGCTCGGCCCCGGACTCATCCAGGTCGAGCACGTCGGCACCGCCCCGAACCGCATCGGTGACGGGGAGCGTGTCGGTGTCGAGGGCCTGGGGGTCGAAGTTCTTGAAGGCGTGGCCCAGGTTGATCAGGTCCTGAGGCGTGGTGAAGGCGTCGATGGCGATGCCGTCCGTGGTCGCGGTGTTGACCATGCGGGCCAGGGTGGCCGGGTTGCGGGCCCCCTTCTCGATGGCCCGGTTGAGCACCCGTCGGGTGAAGTCCTGCTGGCGCTTGATGCGGCTGAGGTCCGAGCCTGGGTCCTTGCGCCACCTGCCATCGGCGTCCTGGTACTGCAGGTAGCGGCTGCGGGCGTAGGCGAGGGCCTGGCCCGAGTCGAGCAGGCTGCAACCGGCGTTGGGCTGGTACAGGCCCGAGTGCCCGTCGCGGACGGGGGCGTTCAGGTACACCTTCACGCCGCCGATCTGGTTCACGATGCTCTTGAACGAGGCGAAGTCGACCTGCACGTAGTGGTTGATGTCGATGCCGAAGTTGGCCTTGATGGTCTGCATCAGCAGGCTCGGCCCTCCGTCGGCTCCGTAGGCCATGGCGGCGTTGATCTTCTGGTGGCCGTGGCCGGGGATCTCCACCCACAGGTCGCGGGGGAACGAGAGGATGCGGGCCTGGGTCTCGCCGGGGTCGATCCGGACCACCATGATCGTGTCCGAGCGGAGGCCGACGGCCTTCTCGGCGCCCTTGTCCCGACCGTCACGCACCGGGTCGTCCGACGCCAGGTTCTCGTCGGAGTCCACGCCGACGATGAGGAAGTTCTGCGGGGAGCCGGGAGGGAGCTCGTCGGCCGCGGTGATGGCCTGGCGATCCAGGTTGACCCGGGGGATCTGCGCCACCGTCCGCTTGGCGTAGGCCACGGCGCCGGCACCGACCAGGGCCACCACGATGCAGCAGACGTTGAACAAGATGAGCAGTCGTTGGGGCCAGGTGCGCCGCAGCCGACTGCCAGCGGAGCGGGCGGGCATGGGGGGTGACGCTACCAGCGCGCTCTCCGGGGAGATCTGCAGGTCCGGTGTGGATTCCGTGCAGGACGGGGAGCTTCGTCCTATCTGCGGACTCGTCAGACGGGAAGGCCGAGGTCCCGAGCGATGATGAGGCGCTGCACCTCGGAGGTGCCCTCGCCGATCTCGAGGATCTTGGAGTCGCGGTAGTGCCGGGCGACGAGGGTCTCGTCCATGAACCCGTAGCCACCGAAGATCTGGGTGGCTTCGCGGGTGGCGGTGACGGCCGCTTCGGTGGCGTAGAGCTTGGCCATGGCGGCCTCCCGCTTGAACGGTCGGCCCATGTCCTTGAGCCAGGCGGCGTGGTAGGTCAGGTCGCGCGCGGTCTCGGCCATGACGGCCAGGTCGGCGCACTTGAACGCCACGGCCTGGTTGGAGCCGATGGGCTTGCCGAAGGCGTTGCGGTCCTTGGCGTACTGGACGCTGTGGTCCAGGCAGGACTGGATGACGCCCACGGCCAAGGCGGCGATTGCCACGCGGCCGTCGTCGAGGATGGCCAGGAAGTTGGCGAAGCCCCGGCCGCGCTCACCGAGGAGGTGGTCGGCGGGCACCCGGCAGTCGGTGAAGGTCAGGCCGTGTGTGTCCGAGGCATGCCAGCCCATCTTGCGATACGGCGGCTGGACCTCGAACCCAGGCGTTCCGGCGGGCACGACGATCGTGCTGATCTCGGGCTTTCCAGCCGTGCCGGGCGGGTCGGTGCGGGCGGTGACGGTGACGACCGAGGTGATGTCGGTCCCCGAGTTGGTGATGAAGGCCTTCTCGCCGTTGAGGACCCACTCCCCTGTCGACTCATCGAACGCGGCGCGGGTGCGGGTCCCGCCGGCATCGCTGCCGGCCTCGGGCTCGGTGAGGCCGAAGCCGCCGAGGGCCCGGCCGGCGCACAGGTCGGGCAACCAGCGCTGGCGCTGCGCCTCGGTGCCGAACTGGAAGATGGGGTTCGCGCCCAGTCCGACGCCGGCTTCGAGGGTGATGCTGACCGACTGGTCCACCCTGGCCAGCTCCTCGATGGCGACGCACAGGGTGGTGAAGTCGGAGCCGGAGCCGCCGTACTCCTCGGGGAACGGGAGTCCGAACAGGCCGAGCTCGCCCATGGCCAGCACCACATCGGTGGGGAAGGTGTGGTCTCGATCCCAGGCCTCTGCATAGGGAGCCACCGCCGTCTCCGCGAAGTCCCGAACGACCTTGCGGAACTGCTCGGTCTCGTCGTTGAAGTCGAAGTTCATCGGGCGGCACCCTACCGAAGGGCTGGCGGCGGGCCCCGGTTCGCTCACCCGCTCCTACGCTGCGGCCATGGTCGCTGGTCGTCGAGTCGCTCCCCTGGCTGTGGTGGGCGATCGGCTGTTGACGGGGCTGCGCGACGTGACGTCGGACGTGACGGCGTTGGACGGTTCGGGGTTCTGGGCCGTGGTGCTGCCGTTCTCGGGTTCGCCGGTGTGCGCTCGGTTCGATCGGGTGCGGCCGGCCCGACCGTGGCGGGGTCGGCCGTGGGTGGGCGTGACACCGGATGGGTGGCGGTCGTCCTTGGACCGGGCCGCGTTCTGCTCGGGGGTGGAGCGGGTGCGGGCGGCAATCGGCCGGGGCGACGTCTACCAGGTGAACCTGACGAGGGTGCTGGCCGCGCCGCTCCCGCCCGAGGCCGACGTGGCCGCGCTGGGTGCCGCGCTGGCCGAGGGGAACCCGGCGCCGTTCTCGGCGGTGATCCGGCTGCCCGAGCAGGGGGTGCACGTGGCGTCGGCCTCGCCGGAGCGGTTCTTGGAGCGCGACGGGTATCGGGTGTGGTCGTCGCCCATCAAGGGGACGGCGGCCACCTCGGACGGTTTCCTGCCGAAGGACCGGGCCGAGAACGTGATGATCGTGGATCTCGTGCGCAACGACCTGGGTCGGGTGTGCGAGTGGGGATCCGTCGAGGTGCCGGCGCTGTGCGCGGTGGAGGAGCATCCGGGCCTGGCGCACCTGGTGTCGACGGTGTCGGGCCGGTTTCGGCCCGGCCTCGGGTGGGCGGACGCGATCGGGGCGACGTTCCCCCCTGGCTCGGTCACCGGGGCGCCCAAGGTGGCGGCGCTGGCGCACATCGCGGCGCTGGAGCCGGTGGAGCGGGAGGTGTACTGCGGTGCGGTGGGCTGGGTGGACGCCGACCGGCGGCGTGGGGCGCTCAACGTGGCCATCCGGACGTTCTGGTTCGCCGAGGACGAGATCCGGTTCGGCACCGGTGGCGGCATCACCTGGGATTCGGACCCCGGCGGCGAGTGGGAGGAGACCGAGCTCAAGGCTCGGCGGCTGTTGCGGGTGGCGGCCGGGGATCTGGTGGCGGAGGATCTGACGGCTGGCCGGTGGCCGATGGGGCGGTCGGGCAAGGTGGGGCGATGAGCACGTGGGTGTGGGTGGATGGCGACGTGGTGCCGGCGTCGGCGGCTCGGGTGAGCGCGCTGGACCGGGGCCTGCTCTCCGGCGAGGGTGTCTACGAGACCTGCAAGGTGTCCGAGGGCTCGCCGTTCGCCTTGACCCGCCACCTCGCTCGCCTGCGCTCGTCGGCTGCCCTCGTGGGCATGGACCTGCCGTGGGGAGACAGTCACGTGCGCGCGGCGTGCGCCAAGGCGGTGGGGGCCGCGATGGTCGATGCCTCGGCCGAGGAGGCGCCGGTCGGTCGGCTGAGGATCACCGTGACCGCGGGTGCTGGTCCGCTGGGACCGGATCGAGGCCCGGCGGAGCCGATGCTGCTGGTGGCAGCAGGGCCGTCTCGTCCTTGGGCGCCGACCGCTGTGGTGGCCACGGTGCCGTGGCGCCGCAACGAGCACAGCCCGGCCGTCGGTGCCAAGGCGACGTCGTCGCTCGACAACGTGCTGGCCCTCCGGTCTGCTCGGGAGCGAGGTGCCGACGAAGCGGTCCTGACCAACACCTCCGGGTTCCTGGCCGAAGGGACCTCCTCGAACCTGTTCTTGGTGGTCGACGGGGTGCTGTGCACGCCGGCGCTGTCCACCGGGTGCCTGGCGGGGGTCACTCGTGCGCTGGTCTGCGAGCTGGTGCCGGTGGTCGAGCGGGACGATCTGACCGTGGATGACCTTCGTCGTTCGCCCGAGGCGTTCCTCACCTCGTCCACCCGCGACGTCCATCCGATCGCCCACGTGGACGATCTGGCCTTCGTCGGGGCGCCTGGACCGCTGACGGCCATTGCTGCAGCTGCCTTCTCTGCTCTGCAGGCCGACACCATCGATCCCTGACGGATCGGCCCAGGTGGGCTCGTGGAATCCGAGGTGGCCCCGATGGTGGGGCTGGTCTCCTGCCATCCACGGGTCGACCAGGGGAGGTTCGCCGCGGAGCGAGGCGCGCGTGGTGCCGTCGGGTGCGATCTCGTACACGGCGCGACGGACGCGGATGGCACGGCCGGCGCGCACCTCGTAGCCCAGGGCGTCGGCCAGGGTCTTGCCGGGGTGAGGCGAGTCGATCTGGTAGCCGTAGTGGTGCAGCACGGCGTGGATGGTGCGAAGGGTGCTGGCGCCGTGGCGGCGAAGGATGCCGCGCGCTGCGCCGCGCAGGGCGATGCCCGAGATCGATCGGGCGTCGGGTTGGATGGGCGGGAGGGGAAGCTCGCCGATCGCCGGCGGACGCCGTCCCTTCTGCCCGGGGACGACCGGCCACAGCTGTTCACGGAGTAGATCTGCCTCACGGAGCGCTTCCAGCCGGGAGCGGGTGATGGCATCGATCTCGTCCTCGTGAGCGGTCACGGCATGGAGGAGCTCATCCCGTCGGATCTGCTTGCTCAGGCGGCTGGACCTGCTGAGCTGCGACCAGCGACGGTTGGGTGAGAGGCCCCGACCGGCGATCGGCGGGTTGCGATCGCCACGAGGGCGCTGGGCGGCTTGCCCCATGGCCCGGGCGAAGCCGTGGATGTGGGTGCCAGGCCACCGTGCGTCGCTGCCTGGCGCCGGGGCTGCAGCCGAGGCTGGGGATGGGGATGGGTGGGGGTCCGGGTCTGACGACTCCGGGTCTCGATCTGACGAGAGCGGATCCGAACTGTCCATGGTGGGCGGGCTCCGTGACGGCGTGGGTGGCTGCCGGGTACCTCGCCAAAGGGAGCGGGAACCGATGCCGGCCGAGCAATCAGGGCCGGAGCTTGCGACCATCATGGTCAGCCCCAGTGACAGTCGGCCCCAGACCTCCCCTGGCGACACCCACCCCGCCGCCCATCACCCCTCGGCATCGCCTTGGCGCAGATTCTGTGCAGAATCTGCGCCAAGGGAGCCCAGCGGAGGGACACGGACGGATCGGGTGGGCCCGGCGGGACAGTTGTCTGCTCCCGGCGATCGCCCGGGCCCGTGCAGGATGCCGGCCCCTCAGCCCAGGAGTGCGGCTCGGAACTGGTCGGAGCGGGTCTTCCACGTCCCGATGGCTGCAGGCGTCGGGGCGCCAGGCGAGAACAGCACGATTCCATCGGTGGGCAAAGCACCGAGCGCCACCGCCACCGCCTCGCTCACGTCCTCCGCGACGGCCAGCACATCAACACCAACCCGAGCGGCAAGCGCCGCCCCGCTGTCGGGCACGGCCACGGCCCGGAGCAGGCCCGGGGCCCATCGGCTCACCTCGTGCGCCAGCGGGGCCGGGTCGACACCACGATCCGAGCCACCGAGCAGGACGACAGTGGGCCGGTCCAGCGATCGCACCCACCCCAACCCCGCCGCCGCCGCCGAAGGGTTCGAGGCCAGGGCATCGTCGAGGCAAAGGAGGCCAGCCGGCCCTGGGCACGCATCGAGACGCCCGGGAAGGCTGGACCCAGCGGCCTCCACCACGTCGGCATCGCGCAGCTTCGGACCCCCCAGGGCGGCCAACACTGCCGCAGCCAGGGCGGCGTTCTGCAGCCGGTGAGCCGGGACCGAGACCGGACCGGCCGGCGGAGTCACCACCTCGGCCACCATCCCGAGCTCGGCCAGCACCTCATCGACTCTGCCGCCCGTCGCCGGGACGAGGATGCGACGGGCGGTGCCCGACTCGTTGCGCAACAGCCGGAGCTTGTCCGCGATGTAGCGCTCCACGCCACCATGCCACGACAGGTGATCCTCGGAGAGGTAGGTCAGCACGGCCAGGTCGGGCACGTGGTGCAGGTCGGCGGCCTGGTAGCTCGACACCTCGAGCACGATCACGGGCGCGTCGTGGTCCCAGCCAGGATCGAACACCGGAACCCCGACGTTCCCCGCCACGCCCACTCGCAACCCAGCACGGTCGGCCAGCGATCCGACGAGCTCGGTGACCGTCGACTTCCCCTTCGTGCCGGTGATGCCGACCACGGTCCGCCCCAGGCCATGCGTGCCCCACCAGAGATCGATCGGCGTGGTCATCTTGGCTCCGCGGTCGAGTGCGACCGCAAGCTCGGGCTGGTAGCGCGGGAACCCCGGTGAGCGGACGAACACCTCCGCCGCCGCGGACCCGTCGGCCAGGTTCGCCACCGCCACGCCCCGCGCCGCCAGATCCGGCGGCATCGCGGCGCGCCCATCGTCGACCACCAGGACCTCGGCTGGACCCGCCGCGAGCACCTGTGGCACCGCGGCCAGCACATCCGCTCCCAGTCCGAGCAGGACGACGCGGCGGCCGGTCAGCTCATCGAGATGCATGAGCCAGGCCCGGCACGGACGCCAGATCCGGGGCCAGCCCAGCCACCACCTCGCGATAGTCCTCAGGCAGTACCTCGACCGGCCCGAGGTCGAGGTACGAGCCTGCATCGACCCCCGCCGCGGCCAGCAGGGTCGACGCCTCATCGGCCAGCGCCACCACCACCGCCTGGTCCCGCCACCCCTCGGTGCGAGACAGCAGGACGACCGCGGCAGCCGACTCCAACCGCTCCCCCACGCAGTCGAACGGCTTCTCGTCGGACCACAGCTCCTGTACGCCTGCTACGTGGACCGCCTCGTCGAGCAGCGGCCGGCCGTACTGCGAGGCCACCTCGGCCGGAGTGGACGACGGGGCCACCATCAACGCGGTGAACAGGCACTTCGCACACTCACCACATGGACGCTGCTCGCGACTGGCCGTGGACTGGTTCCACACGGTGAACACCCGGTTGCACGACACGATGTCGGCGGCCAAACCTCGGCGCGCCACACCGGCCCCGATGGCCAGCTCGGTCAGCGGTCGCAGCAGCGACAGGTACCGAACGCCCGTGGGAGCGAACGCGTCCCGGAGCAACTGCTCAGCCGCCCACGACTTCGAGAACTGGTGGTTGACCTCGACACCGTCGGCGGTCACGAGGCTCGGCTCGTCGGCGGACCGCTCGATCCCCATCAACACGTCGCCCAATCCCAGGCCGACCGCGGCCAGCACCGAGATCGCCGACGTGATGGCGGTGACGGGCACGTGCCCGTTCGGCGCACCCTCGGCGATCAGATCGCGGAGCCTGGGGTCTAACGTGCGGCGGGCACCGAGCAGCGGTCGGCCCAACGCCGCGGCCAGGTGCTCGTGCGCGCCCACGGGGTTCACGGCGAACAGCGTCCCGTCGGGCACGAGGGCGGCAACCAGCGCCGAATCCTTGCCCCCGCCGATCGGCACCAGCGCACCCGAACCCGGCACGGACGCGGCCCGCGCCCCATCACCTGAGCCGTCGCCCACCACCAGGTCGACCGGCAGCGGCACCACGTACCCGTTCCGGTAGGCGAACTCCCGCAGCCCCTGGTCGTAGAGCGCCCGTACCAGGAGCTCCTCGGCCGCGGTGAGCTGATCGATGACCAGCGCAACGGGGGCCACGCACTTGTAGTACGAGACCCCGGCCACCAGGTGCAGCACCCGCACCGCGGCGTCGACCGCTGCCGACCGCGGCAGGTCGAAGGGCAGCTCCACCACCTCGGTGAGCTCGATCAGCTCCCCGGATGGATGGGTGAGCGAGTAGCCGAGCTCCACCCGCCCGCCGATGACCAAGGTATGGCTGAAGGTGAACGGAGCGCGACCGCCGTCGCCGGTCCGTGCTTCAGGCCAACCCACGTCAGCACCTTATCTGGCGGCCCTGAACCTCAACCCGACCCGATGTCGGGAACAATGGCCCCGATGGCCAATCCACCCGCACGCTCCGGCCGCATCGCCGCGACCGTCGTCCTGCTCTCCCTCGCGCTCGTGCTCGCCGCCTGCAGCACGTCCGACAACACGGCCAGCTCGTCGACCTCGACCAGCACCACGGACCCCACGGCCACCACCGAAGCCAGCGGCGGACCCACCACCACGACCGAGCCGGGCACGCTCTCGCCGGTCAAGGACGGGATCCGCATCCAGGTCCTCTCCTCGCAGCCCGATCGGGTGACCGGCCCCGATGCTCGGATCCAGGTCACGCCAGCCAAGGGCGGCAGGGTCGAGGACCTTTCGGTCACCATCGGCGGCAACGACGTCACGACCCAGCTCACCGCCAAGGATGGCTCACTCGAGGGCGTGGTCACCGGCTTCGTCGAGGGCACCAACTCGCTCATCGCCAAGAGCGGCACCAAGAGCGTAACCCAGCGCATCCGTTCGTGGCCCATCGCCGGGCCGATGATCTCGGGTCCCCACCTTCCGCTGCTCGCCTGCTCGACCGAGGAGCAGGGCCTCGGCGCCCCGACCGACGCCGACTGCTCGGCTCCCACCCGGGTGGTGTGGCGCTACATCTCCACCGGCGGACAGCTCAAGGATCTCCCCGATCCCAAGGTCCGACCGGGCGACGTCGCCACCGCGACGGTGAACGGGAAGCCGGGAGTGGCCCTCATCGTGCGAGACGAGACCGGCGTGATCAACCGAGCCGTCTACGAGATCGCCTCGATCGACCCGAGCCCGGGCGGCGCCGACTCGGACCAGAGCGACGCAGCGTGGAACGGCCGGCTCATCTACCGCTTCGGCGACGGGTGCGGGACCACGTTCGGCCAGGGGAGGTCGACGTCTCCCGCCTCTGACCCGGAGTACCTGGCCAAGGGCTACGCGGTCGCCACCTCCAGCTTCAACACCGGTTCGGTGCAGTGCAACGACGTGCTGTCGGCCGAGACGACGATGATGGTCAAGGAGCGCTTCATCGAGGAGTTCGCCCAGCCCGACGCCACCATCGGCGAGGGCACCGGAGGCGGCGCCGGACAGCTCCACCTGCTCGCGCAGAACTACCCCGGCCTCATCGATGGCGGGGTCGCCCTCGACCCGCAGCCCGACGCCATCACCGTCGCTGCGGGCATCGCCGACTGCTCGCTCCTCGAGCACTACTACCAGGGAGCGAAGGGGAAGGCGCTGACCACTGCGCAACGCACAGCCATCAACGGTTCCGCGTCGGCGGCCACCTGTGGCAACTGGCTGAAGGCCACCGGAGGCCTGTTCAACCCGACCGACGGCTGCGATCCGAAGATCGACCCGTCGAAGATCTACAAGGCCGGCACCAACCCCGGTGGCATCCGCTGCACGCTCCAGGACGCCAACGTCAACCAGTACGGCCGCGATCCCGCGACCCAGTACGCCGCTCGGCCCCTCGACAACGTCGGCATCCAGTACGGGTTCGACGCCTTCAACGCTGGCACCATCACGTTCGAGCAGTTCGCCGACCTCAACGAGTCGATCGGTGGGCTCGACCCGGACGGCAACGTGCAGTCGGGACGCGAGTCCGCCGACCCGACCGCGATCGCCACCGCCTACGAATCGGGCCGGGTCTCCACCGGGGTGGGCGACCAGCGCAAGATCCCGATCATCGAGGTGGACCGCTACGACGACCCGTCCGGTTCGGTCAACGACCGCTTCCGGGCCTTCTCGCTCCGCGATCGCCTTCGCCAGGGAGCGCCGGCAACCACCGTGCCCAGCTTCCAGATCTGGACCCGCCCGGCGGCATCGCCGACGGTGGGCGCCGAGGCCATGGACACCGTCGATCGCTGGATCACCAAGCTGGCCAAGGACGGGAGCGGCGCTGCCCAGCCCGACGCACTGCTGGCCGCCCGACCCAAGGATGCGGCCGACAACTGCCTGCTCCCCGGGGCCACGACCCCGTTGATCGGCACGACGATCTACGAGAAGGCGGGGCCCTGCAAGGCGGCCTACCCGATCTCGGGCGATCCGCGGATCGGCGCCGGGGAGCCCCAGGGCGACGACGTGCTGAAGTGCCAGGTCAAGGCGGTCGACCCGAGCGACTACAAGAGCGGCCTCACTCCCGCGCAACTCGAGCGCCTCCACCGGGTGTTCAGCGAGGGCGTGTGCGACTGGAGCTCGGGCGGCGTCGGACAGACCGCGCCGAGCATGACCGACCGCACCTACGAAGACGCCGAGACCCCCGCCGACCGGGCCTGACCCCGGTCAATCCGCCCGGAGGTGCACGACGTCGCCCACGGCGAGCGTGCGGCGATCACCCTCCAGCGTGTCCACCACGAGGTGCCCTTCGTCGGTGATGTCGACCGCGGTGCCCACCACGTCGTCGGGTCCGAGATCGACCCGGACTCGCCGACCGAGCGTTGCCGATCGGGCCCGCCACGCCGAGCGCACCGCGTCGACCCCCGAAGGCCCATCGTGCAGGGAGGCGTAGCGGTCGGCGAGCGAGCGCAGGAGCGCGACGAGGAGATCCACACGGTCGGTGACCTGATCGGTGAGCTCGTCGAGAGCCACCGCGACCTCGTCGAGCTCGGCCGGCTTCGCCCCGCCCCAGGTCACGTTGAGCCCGATGCCGGCCGCCACCATCACTCGCTCCTGGGGTCCCGGGGGCGACCAGCCGCCGGTGACCTGCGAGCTGCTCGGCCACTCGGCCTCGGCCAGGATCCCGGCGAGCTTGCGGTCGGAACCTGATCCATCGCCGGGCCACACCAGGTCATTGGGCCACTTGAGCCCAGGCGTGACGCCGGTGAGCTGCTCGACCGCGTCGGCGGCAGCGAGGGCGAGGCACATGGTGGTCAGCCCGGCGACGGCGGCCTTCGGGCGCAGCAGGACGGTGGCCATGAGCCCGGACGCCGCCGGAGCGTCCCAGGTGCGTCCGCGGCGTCCTCGCCCGGCCAGCTGGTGGTCGGCGACGATCACGATGCCCTCGGGCTCGCCCTGCCGAGCGAGCTCGAGCACGTCGGCGTTGGTGGAGCCGGTCTGGCTCGTCCAGCGGACGTCGGCGAAGCGCGAACCGGCCAGAGCGCTGCGGGCTGCGGCGCCCTGCGTGTGTGCATCCACCGCCGGAAGTAGAGCCGTCGCGTCGAAGTTTCCGCAACCCTCGTGGCGCGGTCTAGACATTGATCCGTGCTGACGAAGATCTTGATCGCAAACCGGGGCGAGATCGCTGTCCGGGTCATCCGCGCCTGCCAGGAGCTGGGCATCGCCAGCGTGGCGGTGTACTCCGACCTCGACCGCGACGCGCTGCACGTGCGCCTGGCCGACGAGGCCTACGCCCTGGGCGGCCAGACCGCGGCGGACAGCTACCTCAACACCGACAAGATCCTCGAGATCATCGAGCGGTCCGGTGCCGACGGCGTGCACCCCGGGTACGGATTCTTCTCCGAGAACACCGACTTCGCCCGGGCCATCACGGAACGAGGCGTGACCTTCATCGGCCCGCCGCCCGAGGCCATCGAGGTCATGGGCGACAAGGTTTCGAGCCGCATCGCCGCGCAGGCCGCGGGCGTGATGGGCGTGCCGGGCACCACCGAGTTCCTCTCGTCGGGCGACGAGGTCGTCGCCTTCGGCGAGGAGTTCGGCTGGCCGGTGGCCATCAAAGCCGCCTACGGCGGCGGTGGCCGTGGCATGCGCGTGGTGAACACCAAGGACGAAGCGCACAGCGCCCTGGCGTCAGCCCAGTCGGAGGCCCTCAAGGGCTTCGGCCGCGACGAGTGCTACGTCGAGCGCTACCTCGTGAAGCCCCGCCACGTCGAGATGCAGATCATCGGCGACCAGCACGGCAACTGCGTGTGGGTCGGCGAGCGCGACTGCTCGGTGCAGCGTCGCCACCAGAAGCTCATCGAGGAGTCGCCGGCACCGAACTTCCCACCGGCGATCCGTCAGTCCATGGGCGAGGCGGCGGTCAAGGTCGCCCAGGCGTGCGGCTACTACAACGCCGGCACGGTGGAGTTCCTCTACGAGGGCGGCGAGTTCTTCTTCCTCGAGATGAACACCCGCCTCCAGGTGGAGCACCCGGTCACCGAGCTGGTGTCGGGCATCGACCTGGTGCGCGAGCAGATCCGCGTGGCCTCGGGCGACGTGTTGTCCTTCACCCAGGACGAGATCGACCTCCGGGGCTGGGCCATCGAGGTCCGGGTCAACGCGGAGAACCCCGCCGGCGGTGCGTTCCTGCCCGCTCCGGGTCGCATCGACAAGCTGGTCGCACCCCAGGGGTTCGGTACCCGCTGGGACGGTGGCTACGAGACGGGTGACGAGGTCAGCCAGTTCTACGACAACCTCGTGGGCAAGCTCATCGTCTGGGGTTCGGACCGCGACACGGCGATCGGCCGCATGAAGCGGGCCATCAACGAGTTCGTGATCGACGGGATCGACACCACGCTGCCCGCTCAGCTGCTGATCCTCGACCACCCCGACTTCGTCGCCGGCGAGCATTCCACCAACTGGGTGGAGAGCGACGCCCTGGACCTGTCCGGGGTCACCAGCGGCCGGCTGACCGGCGCAGATCCGGCGGCGGCGCCGGCTGAGGATGGCGGCGAGCCCGAGGCCAAGGTCCGGCGCGATGTCGACGTCGAGGTCAACGGCAAGCGCTTCCAGGTGGCCATGTGGGTGCCGGAGTCGGCCCTGGCTGCGTCGGCCCCCGCCGGAGGAGGTGCGGCCGCCAAGGCTCGACCCCGCCGGGCGGCCAGCAGCGGTGGCGGCGCGGCCGGCACCGGCCAGATCGTGGCGCCCATGCAGGGAACGATCGTCAAGGTCGACGTGGCGGTGGGCGACACGGTGGCCGCAGGTCAGGTCGTCTGTGTGCTCGAGGCCATGAAGATGGAGAACAACGTGGCGGCCGATGTGGGCGGCACGGTGGCCGAGGTGAAGGTCGAGGCGGGCCAGGCCGTGGGTGCCGGCGACGTCGTGCTGGTCATCACCCCCACCCCCGCCGAGTAGTCCGCCGAATCCGACGCCATCGCCGGCACCTCCGTCCGAGGGTGGCCGGCTCCGATCGGTTGGCGCAGATTCTGTGCAGAATCTGCGCCAAGGGATCAGCGCAGGTCAGCGGGTTCGAGGCGCCGACGGTTCCGGACTATTCGGCCGCTTCGCTCAGCGCCTCGGCGAGGGCCGGGTGCACCAGGATGCTCTCCGCGAGATCGGACACCTTTAGCCCGGCGGTGACGGCCAGGGCGATCACCGAGATCAATTCTGCGGCGCTGCGCCCGACGATGGAGCCACCGAGCACCACCCCGGTGGCCGGGTCGGACACGATCTTGACGAATCCCCGTGGATCGTCGTTGATCAGCGCCTTGGCCGACGCCGAGAACGGCACCTTGGTCACCCGCACCTTGCGCCCCACCGCGAAGGCATCGGCCTCCACCAGCCCGACGTCGGCGATCTCCGGATCGGTGAAGATGGCCGACGCCGCCTTCTCGTAGTCGAGGTGTCGGTGCGGTCCAGCGTGGAGACCGAGGGCGTGCTCGGCGATCTTGCGCCCCTGCATGGCCGCCACCGACGAGAGCGGCAGCTTCCCCGAGAGATCGCCGGCGGCGTAGATGTGGCCGACGCTGCTCTTGCAGTTGTGATCCACCACCACATAGCCCCCGTCGAGCTCGACGCCGACCTCGTCGAGCCCGAGCCCCTCGGAGTTCGGGATGGACCCGATGGCCAGCAACACATGCGATCCCCGAGCGACCCGGCCGTCGTCGCAGCGCACGGCCACACCGTCATCGGACAGATCGAGCCCCTCCGCCCGCGCCCCTTTGAACAGCTTCACGCCTCGCCCGATGAAGGTGTCCTCCAGCACGGCGGCCACCTCAGGATCCTTCTGCGGCAACACCTGCTGCCGGCTGACGATGAGCGTCACCGCAGACCCGAACGCCGAGAACATGTTCACGAACTCCACACCCGTGACCCCGGAGCCGATCACGATGAGGTGCTCGGGCAGCTCGGGCGGCGGGTAGGCGTCTCGGGTGGTGAGCACCCGATGGCCATCCACCGGCGCCCAGTCGGGAATCCGGGGCCGGCTGCCGGTGGACAACACGATGGTGTCGGCCTCCACCACCTGGATGGCACCTTCGGGACTGGTCACCTCGACCTCGTGTGGCCCGATCAGGCGCCCGGTCCCCTGCAGGAGGTCCACCCCCTGGCTCTCGAGGAGTCCGGTCACCGACGCCTCGAGCCGTGCCTCGATGCCGACGATGCGAGCCCGCAGTGCGTCGAAGTCGGGCTCGGCATGGACCTGGACCAACCCCATCCCGGCAGCGCGCCGCATCTCGTTCATGGCCGCGCCCGTGGCGATCATCGCCTTGGAGGGGATGCAGTCCCACAGGTGCGCTGCGCCGCCGACGATGTCACGCTCGATCAGCGTCACCCGGGCGCCGAGCCGGGCTGCGGTGGTGGCCGCCTGGTTGCCGGCGGGGCCGCCACCGATGATCACGAGGTGTTGAGCCATGCCGTCAGGC
>Ga0209023_10003230_pt1 | contig 19615 bp, 16 predicted proteins | sample LakOneMetagenome_FD_187468 | JGI IMG/M metagenome (GOLD analysis project Ga0209023, IMG submission 187468) | Freshwater and sediment microbial communities from Lake Erie, Canada (SPAdes) (version 2) | ecosystem: Environmental > Aquatic > Freshwater > Lentic | place: Lake Erie, Canada...
GAGAACATCGGCGGCGGCCGCTGCCCGATCGTCGACACGTGGTGGCAGACCGAGACCGGCGCGATCATGATCACGCCGCTCCCCGGCCTGACGACGACGAAGCCCGGCTCCGCCACCATCCCCTTCCCGGGGATCGAGGCGAAGATCTTCAACGAGGCCGGCGAAGAGGTCGTCGAAGGTGGCGGCATCCTCGTGCTGACGCGACCATGGCCGTCGATGGCGCGCACGCTCTTCAACGAGCCGGAGCGCTTCGTCGAGACCTACTGGGACCGCTTCGGCAAGGACACCTACCTGGTCGGTGACGCCGCCCGGCGGGACGAGGACGGCTACTTCTGGGTCGTCGGGCGCACCGACGACGTCATCAACGTCTCCGGCCACCGGCTCTCGACGATGGAGGTCGAGTCGGCGCTCGTCAGCCACGAGAGCGTCGCCGAGGCCGCCGTGATCGCGGTACCCGACGAGGACACGGGCCAGGCGATCTTCGCCTTCGTCACGCCCTCGGGCGGGGTGACGGGTGACGACGCTCTCGAGGCCGAGTTGCGCGAGCACGTCGCCGAGAAGATCGGCAAGCTCGCCCGGCCGAAGCAGATGGCCTTCGCCGACGACCTGCCGAAGACGCGCTCCGGGAAGATCATGCGGCGCCTGCTTCGCGACATCGCCGACGGCAAGGAGCTCGGCGACGTCAGCACTCTCCGTGATCCCGAGGTCGTCGAGGACCTGCAGAAGCAACTGTGCAGCTGACCGCGGCGGCGCCCGTCGCCGCCCCCGCCGCCCAACGCTGCCCATGGTCGCCGTCGTCGCCGACACACACATGCCGAAGGGCGAGCGCGTCCTTCCGGACCGCTGCCACGAACTACTCCGCGCGGCGGAGCTGATCGTCCACGCCGGTGACTGGTCGCAGATCGCCGTGCTCGAGATGTTCGAGTCGATCGGGCCGCCGCTCGTCGGCGTCCGCGGAAACGTCGAGGACGCCGAGATCCGGCGACGGCTTCCGGAGCGGGCCGAGTTCGAGTTCGCCGGCCGCCGGGTCGGGGTCATCCACGACGCCGGCCCGAGGCGCGGCCGCCTCGAGCGCCTCAGACGCGAGTTCCCCGACGCCGATGCGGTGATCTTCGGCCACTCCCACATGCCGCTGCTCGAACGCGACTCCGACGGTGGCTTTCAGATCTTCAACCCGGGTTCGCCCACGGAACGTCGCCGGGCTCCGACCCGGACGATGGGCACCATCTCGGCCGCCGACGGCAGCCTGCAGTTCCGCCACTTCGACCTCTGACTCAGGCCGGCGTCCAGCTCGTCGACCGTGGGGTGCCTATGTCCACCGCGGACAAAGGGGGCGGCGACATTCTGTCCATGCGTCGCCTTGACGACCGGTCCCGGAAGACATACAACGACAACTACGCGAAAACTATTTCGCATAAATGGATCCCTTTTTGGCTTGGCTGGCCCCGGGGTCCCACGGTATGGACTGGGAGGTTCACATGGCTAAGGACGAGCGCGAGCTCCGTGAGGAGAAGGACGGGATCACCCGTCGGGACTTTGTCGACGGAGCGCTGGTTGGCGCAGCTGGAATCGCGGCTGCAAGCGCCATCCCCAGCTATGTGACGGGAACCAGCACCGCGAAGGCGGCATCGCCGAAGGGGATCCGCCCCGGCTACTACCCGCCCGCATTCCGCGATCCGCTCGTAGGCCAGCGTGACAAGGTCATCAACCGGGCGATGAAGATCGACGGCGAGCCTGTCAAGAAGGCTGCCGACGTCCACTCGACCAAGGGCGGCCCGGGCATCCATCCCAACAGGGAGACGGCGACCGGCGAGGAGTACGACTGCGTGATCGTCGGCGGCGGCGCCAGCGGAATCGCGGCGGCGAAGTTCTACCAGGACAAGTACGGCTCGGACAAGAAGATCCTGATCCTCGAACAGCTGCCCGATTTCGGCGGCCACTCGAAGCGGAACGAATTTCACACCCCCAACGCGGCCAACGGCAACGCCGACGTGATGGCGTTGCGCAACGGCGGTGCGGTCAACCTCGACAGCATCGGCACCTGGAACAAGCCCGGTCCGGCATCGACGGGGATCCCCGGAAGCTACGGCCAGCCCGCCGTCGACTTCCTGAGCTGGGCCGGCGTCGACACCGCGACTGCGACCAAGTGGCAGAACGGCGGCGCGGCCGGCATCCCGTCGTCCTACGGCCTCTACGCCAGGAACTACTGGCCATCCGCGGAGTTCGGCGGGGTCGACCACTGCGATGCGAACCGAAACGTCGGGCCGTTCGCGAACCTCGAGCCGAACACGCTCGCGGGCTGGACTGCCTGGTTGGATCGCACCCCCTACAGCGCTGCGGCGAAGGCGGGGATCCTCAGGGTCCAGTTCACGAACGAGGACTTCCTGGCCAACGCGCCGGGAGCCCCGCTCACACAGGACCAGAAGCGTGCCTACCTGACCACGATCACCTACAAGCAGTACATGCTGAATCACGTGGGGATCAACGAGGAGGCGTTCAACGGCGAGTACTGGCGAGGCTCGGGAAGCCTGCTGGGTGCCGGTGGCCAGGCCGTCTCCGCGGCCGACTGCTGGGCGCTCGGGCGACCGGGCTTCCCGTCGAACGTCGGCCTGGGATCGACGACGAACCTCGATTTCCCCGGACTGGGGCGCACGCCGTACATGGACGCGCGTTCCGATGCCACGCCGACCCGGGCTTGGCCGGACGGGAACACCTCGCTGTTGCGTCTCGCGGTCAGCAAGCTGATCCCGAACGCGTTTCCGGATGTCAACGTCGGTGACGGACCGCAGCGGCCCGACCAGCTCAGCATCCTCAAGTCGAACTGCCTGTACGAGGAGTTGGACAACCCGTCCAACAACGTCCGGATCCGAATCAACGCGACCGTCTACAGCGTCGGGACGAACGGTTCGGGCGGCAGCTCGCCGGTCAAGTACGTTTACAACCCGGTCCCCAGAAACCTGTTGCAGGCCGGCGGCGGTCCGCGTCCGATCTACCCCGGCGGCGGACAGGTCGTCTCCGCCAAGCACATCATCATGGCGTGCTGGAACCGGGTCACCTCGCACATCGTGCAGGGTCTCCCGGAGGAGCAGAAGGAGGGCCTCTGCTACGCGCGGAAGGTCCCGCTGATCTACGGCCGTGTCGCGTTGAAGAACTGGCAGGCGTTCGCCGATTCGAAGGTCTCGAGCATCGCTCCGAAGGGTGCGAGCCCGTTCTACTCGACCATCAGCCTCAGCGCCGGTGCCGGGTTCGGACCGACGGCGACGCCGGGCAAGTACTACGGCCCGACGCCGAATCAGCCGCCGACGGCTCCTGCACAGCTCACGTTCACGGCGATTCCGAACGACCCGAATGCCGAGCCTCAGGTGTACGCCTATTCGACCGGTCAGCAGATCCTCCGGAGCATGAGCTGGGCCGACATGGAGGACGAGGTCATCCGGTTGATCGACCTCTCGGTCAACCAGGAGGGCGGCGATTTCGATCCCGCCCGAGACATCGACTCCTGGGCCATCAACCGCTGGATGTACGGGTACGCCCACGAGCTGAGCTCGAACTACGACCCATCGATGTACGGGGCGATCGAGACCCAGCCGCACTACGCCGGCCGCCAGCCGTTCCGCAACGTCGCGATCGCCAACTCGGACTCCGAAGGGTTCGCGTACACCCATTCGGCGATCTCCGAGGCGTATCGGGCAGTCAACGACCTCACCTGAGACGTCCATGACCATCGGTTCCACCAGCGCCTCCGGAAGCGATTCGCTCCCGGAGGCGCTCGGGACGCTCGACTGCGAGATCGACACACCCGGCGATCAGTGGTTCGAGAGGCGTACCGCTGTCTTCAACGCGCGGATCCGGCGCGAACCGGAGGCGATCGTCCACTGCGCCGAGACGAGCGACGTTGTTCGCGCCATCGAGATCGCCGGTGAACGCGAGCTTCCGGTCCTGATCCGGGTCGGCGGCTACGGGGAGCAGGTGGCGGCGGACGGCGGGCTGCAGCTCGACGTCAAGCAACTTCGCAAATACGAGATCGACACCGACGCACGTCACGTCCGAATCGGCGGCGGGCTGATCTGGCAGCAGCTCGACGAGGCGACCGAGACTGACGGTCTCATGGTCCCCGGCGCCCGAACCGCGGGCATCGGTGTGACGGGTACCGCACTCGGGGGTGGAGCCGGCTGGATGGAGCGGGCCTACGGCCCGACCTGCGCCAGCCTCGTCGGCGCGGAGGTCGTGCTCGCGGACGGCTCCGTCGAGTGGGTCGACGAGACCACCGACCCCGAGTTCCTTTGGGCGCTCCGCGGTGGTGCGACCCCACTCGGCGTGGTCACCGAGCTCGAGTTCGAACTGCATCCGATCGGGTCGAGGGTGCTCGGGGGTTTCATGTCGTTCCCGCGCGGCCGGGCGGGCGAGGTGATCCGCGCCTACCGGGAGTTGCTGGCTGAGGCACCGGCCAGGCTCGGTGGGGGGATCGTGCTGCGGTCCGGAGGCATCGCGGGCACCGTCAACATCGTGGTTTGCTGCGAGGGACCGACGACGGAGTCGGAGCGGTTGATCGCTCCGTTACGCGAACTGGGGCCCGCGATGGATGTCGTCTCCGTCAACGAGTACAGCAGCATCCAAAGGATGTTCGACACCCACAGTCCTCCCGGGGTCAGGGCACGAATCCACTCCGGTCTGATCGGCGCACTGACGGATGAGGTTCTCGACGCTGCGATTGAGGCCGCGAACGTCCCCGGCACCTCACTCTCGAACGTGGTCATCCAGCCGTGTGCCGTATCCGAGCATCGGCCGGCGGCCGAGATGGCGCTCGACGGAGGTGGCGCCGGATGGTCGTTCCAGAGCTTCGGATTGTGGCCCCCGGTCCCCGACCTGGATCCCGGCAACATCGCCTGGGCCGACGACGTCGCGGCAGCGTTCGAGCCCGCTCTCGTCAGGCCCGGATACCCGGGCTTCCTCGCCTCCGAGCTCGACCCCGCCCGCCTTGCGACCTGTTTCGACGACGACCGCCTCGATCGCCTATCCCGGTTGAAGAGCGAACACGACCCGAGCGGGATGTTCGGGCCCGGACCCGGGCAGGCGGCCGCCGAACCCGTTCAGCGACTCGAAAGGAACGCCTAGTCATGCCGAACATCGGACCGATGGAAATCGGAATCGTCCTTGTCATCGTGCTGATCATCTTCGGCCCGAAGCGGCTGCCCGAGCTCGGGAAATCGCTCGGCGCCGGAATGAAGGAGTTCAAGGAATCCGTGACGGGCAGTCACGAGGACGACGAGTCCGGAGCGAAGGTCGTGGCGGCCCAGCCCGAACCGGTCGCTGCCGCCGAGCCGGCCGACGCGCCGGTCAGCGCCCGAACGCGGCCCTGACCTTCTCGACCGGACTGCGCGCGTCGCGGAGCACCTCGCGGACGCAGTTGCTGCCGTTGGCGCCGCTGACGCCGCCGCCGGGGTGGGTCCCGGCGCCGCAGAGGTAGAGGTTCTCGATCGGCGTCCGGTAGTCGGCGTGACCGCGGACCGGGCGCAGGTTGAAGAGCTGGTCGAAGGACATGTCGCCGTGGAGGGCGTGGCCGCCGGTGAGGCCGAGCAGGTTCTCGAGGTTGAGCGGGCTGAGCACCTGGCGGGCCTCGATCGAGTCGGTCAGTCCGGGCATGTAGCCCTCCAGCGTGGCGATGGCCCGGTCGGCGACGGCGTCCCGGTTGTCGTCCCAGGTGCCCTGGTCCGCGTTGAGCTCGTAGGGCTGGGAGTTGACGTCGATCGTCAGGACGTGCTTGCCGTCCGGCGCCAGCGAGGGGTCGTGGAATGTGGGGATGCAGCATTCGACGTGGGGATCTGAGCCGAGGCGACCGGACTTGGCCTCGAACTGCGCCCGGTCCATCTCGTCGATGAAGCCGCCGAACTCCATGATCCCGCCGAGGTAGGGCTGCCTGCCGCCGGGCATCCCGGTGACCTCGGGGAGCCGGTCGACCGCGAGGTTGATCTTCACGCTGGTCCCGTTGCATCGGTAGTTGCGCAGCGAGGCGTTGAACGCCTCCGGCAGGAGCTCCTCGCCGACGAGGCCGAAGAACGTCCGCAGCGGATCGGCGTTCGAGAGGACGCGATCGGCCTCGATGATCGACCCGTCGGCCAACTCGACCCCGGTCGCCCGGCCGTCGGCGACCACGATGCTCTCGACCTCCGCCGACGTGCGGATCTCGGCGCCGGCCTCGCGGGCGGCGTCGGCCATCGCCTCGGTGACGAGGCCGATCCCGCCGCGCACGAAGCCCCAGGTCCGCAGGCCACCCCCCGCCTGCTCGGCGGCATGGTCGTGAAGGAGCACGTACGCGGTGCCGGGAGTGGACGGACCGGCCACGGAGTCGTTGATCGCATGCCAGCCCATCGCCGCGTTGACCACGTCGGACTCGAAGAACTCCCCCAGGTACTGCGTGCATGAGGTGGCGAAGAGGAAGAGGGCGTCGTTGATCGCGGCGCGGTGGCGGCGGGCAGTCCCGGCCAGCTTCAGCAGCGATGGGATCTCGCCGGGGCTGACCTGCCCGGGGTTCGGCGGGGTCGTGTCCATCAGCGGGCCGACCACGTCGGCGAGGCGGGCGAGCGCCTCCTCGAACCGCGGCAGCGCGCGGGCGTCCCCAGCCGAGAAGCTCCGGATCTCCTCCTGCGAGGCCGGGATGTCGTCGCCGAGCAGCAGCCGCTCGCCGTTCGGGAACCCGTAGAGGGAAGGTCCGGCCGTGTCGATCTCGATGCCGCGCTCGGCCAGCTTCAGGTCCCTCCAGACGGGCTCGCGGAGCATGCTGATCACGTAGGCGCCCGTCGACGCGCGGAAGCCGGGGGCGAACTCCTCGGTCACGCAGGCGCCGCCGACGAACTCGCGCCGCTCGAGGATGAGGGGCTTCAGCCCGGCCTTCGCCAGGTAGTAACCGGCGACGAGGCCGTTGTGGCCCCCGCCGACGATCACGGCGTCGTAGCGGTCGGCGGCGGTCATCAGCTCTCCAGTCTGTTGATCCGGCCGAGCCGGTAGGCGCCGAAGGCGAAGATCGCCGAGAGCGCCAGCATGATGATGCTCATCGCCGCACCGCGATTGAGGTCGCCGGCTTCGAGCACGTAGTCGTTGACGACGTTGCCGAGCATGTAGCCGCTCGTCCCGCCGACGAGGGCCGGGCTGGCGAAGTCGGTGAAGAGCGGCACGTAGACGAGCAGCAGCGAGATGAAGATGCCGGGCGCGATCAGCGGCAACAGGACGCGCCGGGTCGTCGTCCACCAGCCGGCGCCGAGGTCGCGCGCCGCCTCGAACACGTTGCCGTCGATGGCCTTCATCGCACCGTAGATCGGGATCACCGTGTAGGTCAGGTAGCTCGTCGACAGGACCAGGGTCACCGCGAACTGGCTGAACAGAAGGGCGTCGATCGGGTGGTTGATGATCCCGATGCTCATCAGCCCCTCGTTGATCAGCCCCTCGCGGCCGAGCAGCATCCGCCAGGCGTAGATCCGAACCATCGGGTTGAGCTCGTCGGCCAGGACGAGGAAGAGCAGGATCGGGATCTGCCAGCGGCCCGACTTGAAGGCGATGACGTAGGCGAGCGGGATCGCGACGACGAGCTGGACGATCATCGCCGTGGTGGCGATCTCGAACGTCGTCAGCGCGACCTTACGGTTGAGCGGATCGCTGATCACGTCGGCGAAGTTCGTCAGCGTGAAGTTGAAGCCGACGCCGCCGTCGAGGAGGCCCTTGTCGAGGGCGACGCCGAACATGACGAGCATCGGCGTCAGGAAGAAGACGAGCAGCAGCGCAGTCGGCGTGCCGAGGAAGGCGAGCGGCTGGAGGAGCCGCTTGTAGCGCGGGCTCCGCTGGACGGGGATCGACGCCGCTTCCATCAGCGCGTGCCTCCCGTGAGCAGCCCGGTCAGGCTGTCCTCGTCGTCGCTCTTCGACAGCCGCTTCATCAGGGCCCAGGCGCCGAACACGGCGAGGATCTGGGCGGCGGCGATCACGGTCGACACCGCGTTGACGATCGGCAGGTTCTCCGACTGGCGCAGGATCGAGAACACCCAGACGGGGAACGTCTGCTCGAAGCCGCCGGTGAAGAACGAGATCTCGAAGTTGTTGAAGGACCAGGCGAACGCGAAGATCGACGCCGCCGCGATGGAGGGGCCGATCTGCGGTAGGACGACGTAGCGGATCATCTGGCGCTGGTTCGCGCCCAGGTCGATCGCCGCCTCCTCCAGGGAGCGCTGGAAGCGGACCAGGCCGGCGGAGACGATCGCCACCACGAGCGGGAAGGTGACGACGAGGTGCATCAGCGTGATCGTCTGCAGCGACAGCTGGACCTGGATCTGGCTGAAGAAGATGAGCCCGGCGACACCGATGATCAGCCACGGGACGACGAGCACGGCCCCGTTCAATCCCGCGACCAGGCCGCGACCGCGGAATCGTAGGCGGGTCAGTCCCCACGCGGCCATGGTGCCGAGGACGACGGAGAGGACCATCACGATCGACGCGACGATCAGCGAGTTGGTGACCGCGTCGCGCGCCTGGCCGTTGGCCCAGGCCTCCTCGTACCACTTCGTGGTGAAGCCCTCCCAGGGCAGGGAGATGATCGAGGAGTCGTTGAAGCTGAACAGCGCCAGCATCACGACGGGGCCGAAGAGGACGAGCATCACGAACGCGACGAGGGCGCCGCCGGCGAAGCCCGGCATGCGCCCGCGGACCCGGTGTGCGATCGACCGGTGGACGCGAGCCGGCGGCGGCCGCTCGTCGACCGTTCCCGGGTCCGGGACGACCGGCAGTCCGGCGGACGATGCGGCCGCGCCGGCCATCAGCCCGCCTGGACCTCCTGCCACGCCCTGTCGTAGGCGTCGGCGTTCTCAGGCTCGGTCTCGGGGATCGCGTTCTTGAGGTTGCGCGGGTCGGCCGTCTTCCTGAACTCGGGGCTGACCATCGGCAGCGCCTTGGGGTTCATCGCGACGAAGCCCATGTCGCCGGAGATGGCCTGCGCCTCGGGAGAGGCGTAGTAGTTGATGAGCTTGTACGCCGCGTCGATGTTCTGCGCCTTCGACGTGATCGCCAGGCCGCACACCCACGAGAGCGAGCCCTCCTTGGGCGCGATCCACTGCACCGGAACGCCGTCCTCGATCATCGTCTGGGTCGTCCCGCGTCCGCCGTCGGCCAGCTCGACCTCACCGGACTTGAAGAGGTTCACCATCGAGGCGTCCGAGTCGGCGAACGAGCGGAACTGGTCGCGGTGATCGAGCAGGTACTCCTTGACCTGATCGACCTCTTCGTCGCTCAGGTTCATCGGATCGTCGAGCCCCATCGCCAAGGCCGCCGCTCCGATCGCGGTCAGCGGCGTCGCCTCGAGCGCGACGTCGCCCGAATACTGGGGATCGAAGAGGTCGGCGTAGGAATCGACCGAATCCGGATCGATGAGATCCGTGTTGACGATCAGTCCCTGCGGGCCGGCCGACGTGGGAACGAACAGCACCTGGCCGCTCGGGTCGCGGACCTGGGGAGCGTCCGAGAAGGCGAGGTCGTGGAACTCCGGGACGGCGCGCTCGTCGAGCGGCCGCAGCAGGTTGCGCGCGGTCAGCGGCTTCATCTCGTCCGTGCAGACCTCGACGACGTCCGCCTCGAACCCGCCGGCCAGCTTTGCGGCGGCGGACTTGTTCGAGTCGAAGCTCGCGGTCTTCAGGTCGAGGTCGGGGTTCTCCTTCCGGAAGGGATCGAGCATCTGGTCGACGACCGTGTCGCCGTAGGCGAAGAACTTCAGCGTCCCGGTCGCGGGGGCGTCGGGATCCTTCGGCGGCGGAGCGACCGAGGTGTTCCCGGAGCCCCCGCAGCCGCCGAACGCGAGCGTGCCGGCAGCGAGGACCGATGCGATGGCGAGGCGCCGCCTCATGTCCGCGCTCCGAGCGCGGCTGCGACGACGAGGCTGTGTCGGGGGTCCCATTTCAGGGTGACGGGATCGCCGGGCTCGACCGCCGAAACCTCGTCGTCGTTGAGCTCGTGGACCGCGATCCGTTCGCCGTCGGGCAGTTCGACGAGCGTCTGTGAGACCGAGCCGAGGTAGACGCGCTCAACGGCGACGCCCTCGACGTGGGAGCCGGTGTGCCCGCCGGCGGGGTGTCCGTGGCCGGCGAGGATCGTGATCTTCTCCGGCCGGACGCTGACCTGCAGCGAATCCCCGACCGAGCAGTCCGCGGCGACGACGATGCGGACGCTCTCCGACGGCTGGACGATCGCGTGCTCACCATCGCGCCGGTCGACGCTGACGTCGAGGGCGTTGGAGGTGCCGATGAAGTCGGCCACGAACGCCGTCGTCGGCTGTTCGTAGAGCGTCTTCGGGTCGGCGAGCTGCTGGACCCGGCCGCCGTCCATGACGGCGATGCGGTCCGACATCGTCAGTGCCTCCTCCTGGTCGTGGGTGACGTAGACGAAGGTGGTGCCGGTGCTCTGCTGGATCCGCTTCAACTCGAACTGCATCTCGCGGCGCAGCTTCAGGTCGAGCGCGCCGAGCGGCTCGTCGAGCAGCAGGGCCGCGGGCCGGTTGACGAGGGCGCGAGCGAGGGCGACGCGCTGTCGCTGCCCGCCGGAGAGCTCGGAGGGTCGTCGGTCGCCGAGCCCCTCGAGGCGGACGACGCCGAGCATCTCCTCGATCCTGGAGCGCTGCTCGGCCCGCTGGACCTTCTTCAGCTTCAGGCCGAAGCCGACGTTCTCCGACACGGTCATGTGCGGGAACAGGGCGTAGTCCTGAAAGACCATGTTGACGTTGCGGTGGCGGGGCGAGACGAGCGTGACGTCCTCGCCGTCGAGGTTCACCCGCCCGGCGGTCGGCTCCTCGAAGCCGGCGATCATCCGCAGGGTCGTCGTCTTGCCGCAGCCGCTGGGGCCGAGCATCGAGAAGAACTCGCCGCGGGCGATCTCGATCGAGACGTCGTCGACCGCGGTCGCCTCCCCGAATTTCTTGCAGACCCGCTCGAGCTTGATCATCGGTCCCCCGCCGTTCGTCCCGCTCATCAATCCGCCTCTCCGATCGCAATCGCGAACAGGTCGTTGACATTGGTGTGGGTCGGCCCCGTCTCGATCCCGTCGCCGAGGGCCGTCACCGCATCCCCGCTGCGATGCCGGGCGAGGGCGTCGCGGATGTCCACGCCGGCCTCACGAGCTCGCTCGCAGGTCGCGCCGTCGCTGATCGCACCGGCGAGGTCGGTCCCGCCGTCGGAGCCGTCGGTGTCGATGAAGACCGCGCTGACGTCCCCGCCCTCGAAGCGCCCGGCGGCCGCGAGGGCCGCCTCCTGGTTGGGGCCGCCGGAGCCGAAGACGTGCTCAGGGCCGAGGCGGACGGTGCTCTCGCCGCCGCATCCGATCAGCACCGAGGGCCGGTTGAACGGGCGGCCCAGCTCGGAGCTCTCGAGCGCGAGCTGACCGAGGATGTGGCCGACGGCGGCGGCCTCCTCCTCCAAACCGGTCGAGATGATGACCGGGTTCGCTCCGGCGGCCCGTGCCTCGGCGGCCATGGCCTCGCAGGCCGTCTCACCGGTGACCAGGAGAGTGGTGTGGATCTCGAGGTCGGACAGGTCCGGGACGGTCAGGCGCGGGTCCTCGAGGTGATCGCGGATGCTCCCCGCCACCTCGCCCCAGAGGTCGTGGCTGCGCAGGATGGAGGTGGCGTCGGCGACGGTCGAGTCGTTGGCGACGGAAGGATCGGTGATCGCGTCGAGCGCGTCGCCGGCGACATCGGAGACGGTCAGGTTGATGAGTCGCGCGGGGGCGACGGCGAGCGCGAGGCGCCCGCCCTTGAATCCGGAGACCTGCTTACGGACCGCGTTGACCTCCGAGATCGGCAGGCCGGCGCCGAGCAGCAGGCGGTGGAGGTCGCGCTTCTCCTCGGGAGTGACGCCCGCCGGCGGCAGGCTCGTCAGCGCGGAGCTCCCGCCGGTGAAGCAGGCGATCACGAGGTCCCGCTCGCCGACCTCGCCGGCCTGCTCGAGCAGCCAGAGGGCGGCGGCGACGCTGCGCTCGTCGGGGAGCGGGTGGGCGGCCTCGAGCAGTTCGATGCGTTGCGGGGTCGCGGCGGCGCTGCCGTGGCGGACGACGACGGTGCCGCCGTGAAGGCGCTCCCCGAGGATCCCCTCGAGAGCGATCGCGATCTTCAGGCTCGCCTTGCCGGATCCGAGGACGATGATCTTGCCGTCGGGGTGCAGGCGGTGCCGGACCCCTTCGACTACGAGCTCGTCCCCCTCGAGGGCCACGAGCCGTTCGACCGCGAGCCCCGGATCGCAGGCCATGAGACCGGCCTCCGCAACGCGGAGCGCGAGCTCGCGGGACGCCGTCAGCCCGTGGCTGAGCAGCGTCTCGCGGTTGGCGATGGAGGCCGGGTGAAGTTCGGCCCCCTCCGGCTCCCGCTCGCTTGACAGGGCCGGGTCCATGTCAGGCGGCGACCGGAGCCCGGAAGACGTCGCCCGGATAGGCGGCGGTCGCACCGAGCTGTTCCTCGATCTCGATCAACCGGTTGTACTTCGCGGTCCGTTCGCCGCGGACCGGCGCGCCGGTCTTGATCTGGCCCGCGTTCAACGCCACCGCGAGGTCGGCGATGATCGGATCCTCGGTCTCCCCGGAGCGCTCCGAGACGACTACGGAGTAGGCGTTCCGGTGGGCGAGCTCGGCCGCGTCGAGGGCCTCGGTGAGCGTGCCGATCTGGTTGACCTTCCAGAGCAGCGAGTTGGCCGCATCGACCTCGATGCCTCGCGCCAGGCGCTCGGGATTCGTGACGAACAGGTCGTCGCCGACGATCTGGATGCCGGAGACGCGAGTCAGCTCGGCGAACCCCTCGTAGTCCTCCTCGTCGAGCGGGTCCTCGATCGTGACGATGTCGAAGTCGGCGATCAGCTCCTGGTAGAGCTCGATCATCGACGCCGTGTCGCGGGTCTCGCCGGCCAGTTCGTAGGTGCCGTCGGAGTGGTAGTGGGTCGCGGCGCAGTCGAGGCCGTATCGGAACCGGCCGGTGTGACCGGCATCGGCGACCGCCTCGTGCAGCAGGCCGAGGGCCTCCTGCGGGCTGGAGATCGCCGGCGCGTAGCCGCCCTCGTCGCCCGTGTTGAGGGCGCTCTTGCCGTAGCGCTCGAGCAGGATCTCGGCCAGCGCAAGGTTGACCTCCGTCGAGATCTGCAGCGCCTCGAGCATCGAGTCGGCCCCGACCGGGATGACGATGAATTCCTGGAAGTCGAGGTCGTTGGACGCGTGCTTGCCGCCGTTGATCAAGTTGACCAGCGGGACGGGCAGGACGTGGCCGTTGCCGTTCAGGTAGCTGTAGAGCGGCATCCCCACCGAGTCGGCGGCGGCCCGTGCGGCCGCCAGGGAGACCCCGAGGATCGCGTTGGCACCGAGGCGGCCCTTGTTGGGGGTGCCGTCAAGGGCGATCAGCGCGGCGTCGAGCGCCCGCTGGTTGCCGACGTCGAAGCCGGCCATCGCGTCGAAGATCTCGCCGTTGACGTTGCCGACGGCCTCGAGGACGCCGAAGCCGCCGAAGCGCTCCCCGCCGTCGCGGAGCTCGACGGCCTCGTTGGAGCCGGTGGACCGGCCCGAGGGAACGTCGGCGGTGCCGGCGGCGCCGCATTCGAGGCCGACGTCGACCCGGACGGTCGGCAGGCCTCGGCAGTCGAGGACCTCTCTGGCCCTCATCGAAGTGATCTCGAGACCGCTCACGCGGTCACCTCCTCTCGCGCTTCGAGCGCATTGGTCAGGTTCTCGGTTGCGTCTCCGAGGTGCTTGCGGAACAGGTCCTCGGTGACCTTCAGGTCGCCGCTCTCGAGCGCCTCGAGCAACTCACGATGCTCGGCGGCGACCTCGGCGGGTCGGTCGTAGTGGGGGCGAAGCTGGGCCATGCAGAGCAGGATCTCCGACTGCACTCCGGCATAGGCGCGGTTGATCCGCTCGCTGTCGGCGGCGTCGATCACGGCCCTGTGGAAGTTCATGTCGAGGTCGACGACGGTGCGCCAGGAGGCGTCGTCGCCGAGCCCGTTGAACCCCTCGACCGCGCGCTCGGCCTCCGGGATCTCCTTCTTCCCGGTAATGACTAGGCGGATCGCTTCGATCTCGAGCGCCTCGCGGAGCCGGAAGATGTCGACGATGTCGTCGCCGTCGAGGACGGCGAGCTGGACGCCGCGGTTCGGGGAGCGCCGCAACAGGCCCTCGTTGATCAGGATCTGGGTCGCCGCCCTGAACGTGTGGCGGGCGATCCCGAGGCGCTTGGAGAAGTCGGTCTCGCGCAGACGGGCGCCGGGCTCGAGGGTGCCATCGAGCACCATCTGCCTGAGGGCGTCCGCGGCCGCGTCCACTACGGATACGGTGCGGAGGCGGATCTCCTGCTCGGGAGACGCGGAGGACGAGGACTCGGGGACCGGCTCCAAGGCCGTGGTAGATTGTTCCACAATTCGACGATAGCACAGAACTGAGAGGGCGCAAGCGAAATGGGAGAGAACGTGTCGGAGGACCTGGTCGAGAAGCTGCTGGCCCGCGAGGAAGAGCGGTTCGAGGCCGCGCATCCCCGCTCCCGGGAGGTCCACGAGCAGGCCGCCGACGACCTGCTGTCAGGCGTGCCGATGAACTGGATGACGCGCTGGCCCGGTCGTTTTCCCGTCTACGTGCACGAGGCCAACGGGGCGCGGGTCACCGACGTCGACGGCAACACCTACGTCGACCTCTGCCTCGGAGACACCGGAGCGATGTGCGGCCACTCCCCCGCCGCCACCGTCGCGGCCATCAACGCGCAACTCGAGCGCGGCGTGACGACGATGCTGCCCAGCGAGGACGCCGGCGCCGTCGGCGAGCTGATGGCGGATCGCTTCGGCCTCCGCCACTGGCAGTTCTCCGTATCCGCGACGGACGCCAACCGCTTCCTGATCCGCCTCTGCCGGCAGGTGACCGGCCGGACCAAGATCCTCGTCCACAACCACTGCTACCACGGGTCGGTCGACGAGACCGTCGTCAAGATCGGCGACGAGGGCGAGGCGGTACCGCGCTACGGCAGCATCGGCCCACCGGTCGACCCCATGGTGACCACGCGGGTCGTCGAGATCAACGACCTCGAGGCGCTCGAGCGCGAGCTCGCCCACGAGGACGTCGCCTGCATCCTGATCGAACCGGCGCTGACGAACATCGGCATCGTCCTCCCCGACCCCGGCTACCACGAAGAGCTCCGGCGCCTCGCCACCAAGTACGGATCGCTGCTGATCATCGACGAGACCCACACGCTCAGCTGCGGCCCGGGCGGCTACACCGGCGCCTACGGCCTCCAGCCGGACGCGATGAGCATGGGCAAGCCGATCGCCGGCGGCATCCCCACCGGCGCGTACGGCCTCTCCGACGACCTCGCCGCCAGGGTGCTCGACGTGACCGTCTGGGACGCCGCCGACGTCGGCGGAGTCGGCGGCACGCTCGCCGGCAACGCCCTCCAGTTGGCCGCCGTCCGCGCCACCCTCGGCGAGGTACTCACCCCCGAGGCCTACGACCGCATGATCGCCCTCGCCGAGCGCTACGAGACCGGCGTGGTCGACTCGATCGAGCGACACGGCCTCGACTGGAGCGCCGTCCGCCTCGGCTGCCGCGTCGAGTACATGTTCTCGCCCGAACCGCCCCACAACGGCGCCGAGGCACACGACGTCATCGGTGGCCCCCTGGACGAGCTCATGCACCTCTACATGCTCAACGAGGGGATCCTCTTCACCCCCTTTCACATGATGGCCCTGATCTGCCCGGCCACGACCGCCGAGGACGTCGACCGGCACACCGAGGCCTTCGACCGGATCGCCGCCGAACTGACGGGCGCCTGACCACCGAGACTGCTTTTCCGGCCGATATACGACCGCAAGAGCAATTTCGATCCACTGGCACGGATTCTGTAGTCCATAGCTACAAAATCCGTGCCACCGCCCTTAAAACTCCCTCGGCAGGCGGGTGAACGGTGGGCGAGTCCCCCGAAACCTTCCCTTCTCAGCCCTAACCAACTCTCACCTGCAGGCGACCCCTCGGCGAAGCCGGCCACGCCTGCGAGCGACCCCCTCGCCAAAGCCGGCCACGCCACACCCACCCCCAATCCCACCCAACCGGCGCACGGATCCGAGGAATTGTTGAACAATTCCTCCAAAGCGGTTAGGATCGCGTTACGCGAGGCGTCCTACCGCGAATTGTGTGCAGGGAGAGGCGACACTGCCTTCCCGTATCTGATCAGGACTGGAGAGTTGAAATGGCGAACGTGAGGATTCCCACCGAAGGACCGCTGGCACCCGGTGCCGAGGAGAAGAGCGGGGTGACCAGGCGGGACGCAATCGTCAACGGAGCCAAGCTCGTCGTCGGTGCCGGGATCGGTGCGCAGATCATGGCCGCCACGGGCGCGGACACGGCGATCGCCAAGCAGGTCCGTTCGGTGGCCGCCTCGACGGCGAACAAGCCGGGGTACGGCCCGCTCGTCAAGACCGGCCCCTTCCAGATCCCGGCCGGCTTCCAGGTCTTCTCGTTCGGCAAGGCCGGCTCGCCGATGAGCGACGGGCTGAAGACGCCGAAGCACCACGACGGCTCCGCGGTCTTCAAGGCCGGCACGAACCGCCTGACCCTGATCCGCAACCAGGAGAACGCCGGGCACGGCAAGGCGCTCGGCAAGCACAACGCCTACGACCGGCACGCCAAGGGCGGCGTCACCTCCTCCCTGTTCGACACCCAGAGCGGCTCGCTCGTCGCCAGCGGGCTCGTCCTCAACGGCACCGACAACAACTGCAACGGCGGCCAGACCCCGTGGGGCACCTGGCTGACGTGCGAGGAATCGACCGTCGGCAAGTTCAAGGGATACGAGAAGGAGCACGGCTACGTGTTCGAGATCCCGAAGGGCGCCAACGGCCCGATCGAGCCGAAGCCGATCAAGGCGATGGGCCGGTTCGTCCACGAGGCCTGCGCCGTCGACCCGAAGACGGGCATCGTCTACATGACCGAGGACAACGGCCCCGACGGCTTCTACCGCTACATCCCCAACCACCGGGGCCAGCTCCATCGCGGCGGCAAGCTGCAGATGCTCTGCGTCAACGGCCGTTCGAAGTACGACACGGTCACCGGGCAGAAGGTCGGCAAGAAGCTGCGCTGCGAGTGGGTGACCATCGACGATCCCGATCCCGAGGACGCCGAGCGTCATTCGACCCGCGTCTACGACCAGGGCCGCGACAAGGGTGCCGCCCGGTTCATGGGCCTCGAGGGAGCGTCATGGGGCCAGGGCAGCGTCTGGTTCACGGCCAGCGAGGCCGGCGACATCCATCGTGGTCAGGTCTGGCGCTACACGCCGGCCAAGAACCACAAGCACGGCACGCTCGAGCTGGCCTTCGAGTCGTCCAACCGCAACCACCTCGATCAGCCGGACGCGATCGTCGTCAGCCCGCGCGGCGGCGTCCTGCTGTGCGAGGACGGCGACGGCGAGGATCTCGACGGCGGCACCAACAACCTGCGGGTCCTCACCCCCGCCGGGAAGATGGAGACGTTCCTGATCAACAGCACGCCGCTGGACCTGCATCGCTGGGAGGGCGAGAAGAAGGGCACGGTCGGCCGCAGCGAGTGGTCCGGCGCCTGCTTCAGCCCCGACGGGAAGTGGCTGTTCGTCCACATCCAGATCCCCGGCATCACCTACGCGATCACCGGCCCCTGGGAAAAGGGTTGGGCGTAGACAGGAAGATCGTCGTCGTCTCACCGGGCTCGGTAGAGCTCGGTGAGGAGCCGCTTGATCCCGACTCGGTGCTCGAGGGCGACCCGCGGACGGCAGCAGGCGAGATCGCGTCTGCACCGCTGGCCGACGGCTCGACGCTGGAGACCGGCGTCTGGACGTGTACGCCGGGAGTGGTGACCGACGTCGAGGCCGACGAGACGTTCGTCGTCCTCTCCGGCCACGCGAGGATCGAGCACGACGGCGAGGCCTACGAGGTGGGACCGGGCGACGTCTGCGTCCTCCCCGCCGGAGCCGAGACCAAGTGGACGGTCTACGAGACCTTGAAGAAGGTCTACGTCCTGATTAGCTAGCGACTTCGGCGAACGCCGCTACTGCGCGGTCGATCTGCTCTTCGCTCAGCGCCGCCGACAGCTGCACGCGGACGCGCGCCGTGCCCTCGGGTACGACCGGGTAGCCGAAGCCGATCGCGAACACGCCCTCGTCGAGCAGGCGCTCGCTCATCCGGATCGCGTCGCGGGTTTCGCCGACGACGATCGGCACGATCGCGCTCTCGCCCTCGAGCGGTCGCAGCCCGGCGGCCGAGACTCCGGCCCGGAAGCGGGCGACGTTCTCGTGCAGGCGCCCCACACGCTCCGGCTCGTCGCGGAGGACGCCGAGCGCCGCACGGGCCCCGCAGGCCACCGACTGGGGCAGGCCGTTCGAGAAGAGCTGGGCCCGCGAGCGCTGCTCGAGCAACTGACAGAGCTCGGGACTGCCGGCGACGAAACCGCCGGCGGCGCCGCCGAGCGCCTTGCCCAGCGTCCCCGTCGTGATGTCGATGCGGTCGAGCAGCCCGAAGTGCTCGGCGGTGCCGCGGCCGGTCGGCCCGAGGACGCCGAGCCCGTGGGAGTCGTCGACGATCAGCGTCGCGCCGTGCCGCTCGGTGACCTCCACGATCTCGGGGAGCGGCGCGAGGTCGCCCTCCATGCTGAAGACGCCGTCGGTGACGACGAGGCAGCGGTGGCCCTCGGGGACCTTCTCGAGCTCGCGGGCCAGCGCGTCGGGGTCGCCGTGCGAGTAGACGGTCTTGCCCCCGGGCCGGGCCAGGCGGATGCCGTCGATTATCGAAGCGTGGTTGAGCTCGTCGGAGAGGACCCAGGTGCGCTTGTCGCAGAGCGTGTCGAGCAGCGCCTGGTTCGCGTTCCAGCACGAGACGTAGGAGACCGCCGCCTCGGTTCCGAGGAAGGCGGCGAGGTCGGTCTCCAGCTCCACGTGGGGCGTGAAGAGCCCGCAGATGAAGCGGACCGACGCGGTGCCGGCCCCGTACTCGCGCAGCCCCTCGGCGGCGGCGGCGACCACGGCGGGGTCGGCGGCCAGGCCGAGGTAGTCGTTCGAGCAGAGGCAGATCGCTTCGGTGCCGTCGGCGAACCTGATCTCAGGGCCCTGGGAGGAGGCGATCTCCCGGAAGGTCTTCAGTGCGCCGCCGGCCTCGAGCTCGGCCAGCTCCTCCCGCAGCTCGGCCGCCAGGGTCGAGGTCATCCGGCCAGGACCGCGTCGGTCACGTCGGCGACGATCCCGAGGGCGACGTCGAGCGCGGCGGGCGGCATCAGTAGGGACGGCTGGAGGTTGAGGGAGGTCGTGCTGGAGTCGGCGATCACGCCGCGGCGCAGCGCCTCGGCCGCGACGGCGTCCTGCAGTTCGGCGTCGCGCTCGCGGGTCTCCGGGTCCTTCACGAACTCGATCGCCAGGAAGCAGCCGATCGTCCGCACCTCTCCGATCCGCTCGTGGCGGGCGGCCAGCTCTCCGAGGCGCTCTGCGGCCAGGCTCTCGAGGGCTGCGACGTTGCCGAGCACGTCCTCGCGCTCGTAGATGTCGAGGGTCGCCAGGGCCGCGGCGACCGAGCCCGGGAGCCACGCCCAGGTGCTGCCGGTGCTGAGGTCGTCGAGCTCCCCGA
>Ga0209023_10003232_pt1 | contig 19611 bp, 19 predicted proteins | sample LakOneMetagenome_FD_187468 | JGI IMG/M metagenome (GOLD analysis project Ga0209023, IMG submission 187468) | Freshwater and sediment microbial communities from Lake Erie, Canada (SPAdes) (version 2) | ecosystem: Environmental > Aquatic > Freshwater > Lentic | place: Lake Erie, Canada...
CGCCGAACGACCCTCCAGGAGCGACCATGTCAGTCACCGTGCGCGTGCCCACCACCCTCCGCACCCTCACCGCGGGTGCCTCCGAGGTGTCGGTCGACGGCGCCACCGTCGGCGAGGTGCTCGACAACCTCGAGAGCGCCCACCCCGGCTTCAAGTCCCGCCTGTTCGACGACGCGGGTGGCCTGCGCCGCTTCGTGAACGTGTTCGTGGCCGACGACGACGTGCGCTTCCTCGACGGGCTGGGCACGCCGGTCCCCGACGGTGAGACCGTCGCCATCATCCCGGCGGTCGCCGGCGGCTGAAAGTGCGGGGGCCGGGTTGCGCGAGCGGCCCGCAGGTGGTTTCCTGTTAGCACTCACACCATCAGAGTGCTAACGGTTCACCACAAGGGGATCAGCCAGATATGCCCAAGATCATTGCGTTCGACGAGGTGGCCCGCCGGGCCCTCGAGTCCGGCATGAACCAGCTCGCGGACGCCGTCTGCGTCACCCTCGGCCCGAAGGGTCGCAACGTCGTCCTCGAGAAGAAGTGGGGCGCACCCACCATCACCAAGGACGGCGTCAGCGTCGCCAAGGAGATCGAGCTCGAGGATCCCTACGAGCGCATCGGCGCCGAGCTGGTCAAGGAGGTCGCCAAGAAGACCGACGACGTCGCCGGCGACGGCACCACCACCGCCACCGTGCTGGCCCGCGCCATGGTCCGTGAGGGCCTGCGCAACGTGGCCGCCGGCGCCAACCCGATGGACCTCAAGCGGGGCATCGAGAAGGCCGTCGAGGCCGCGGTGAGCTCGCTGCACCAGCTGGCCAAGGATGTCGACTCCAAGGAGCAGATCGCCCAGGTCGCCTCCATCTCGGCCAACAACGACCAAGAGATCGGCGACCTCATCGCCGAGGCGATGGACAAGGTCGGCAAGGACGGCGTCATCACCGTCGAGGAGTCCAACACCTTCGGGATGGACATCGACCTCGTCGAGGGCATGCGGTTCGACAAGGGCTACATCTCGCCCTACTTCGTGACCGACCCCGACCGCATGGAGGTCGTGCTCGACGAGCCGTACGTCCTGCTCGTCAGCTCGAAGATCACCGCCGTGCGCGACATGCTCCCCGTGCTCGAGAAGGTCATGCAGAGCGGCAAGCCGCTCGTGCTGATCGCCGAGGACCTCGAGGGCGAGGCGCTGGCCACCCTGGTCGTCAACAAGATCCGGGGCACGTTCAAGTCGGTCGCCGTCAAGGCCCCCGGCTTCGGCGAGCGTCGCAAGGCCATGCTGGCCGACATCGCCATCCTCACCGGGGGCCAGGTCATCTCCGAGGATGTGGGCCTCAAGCTCGAGAACACCACGCTCGACCTGCTCGGCAAGGCCCGCAAGGTGGTCGTCACGAAGGACGAGACCACCATCGTCGAGGGCTCGGGTTCCGAGTCCGACATCAAGGGTCGCATCCAGCAGATCAAGAACGAGATCGACAACACCGACTCCGACTACGACAAGGAGAAGCTCCAGGAACGTCTGGCCAAGCTCTCCGGTGGCGTGGCCATCCTCAAGGTCGGCGCGGCCACCGAGGTCGAGCTCAAGGAGGTGAAGCACCGCATCGAAGACGCGGTCTCCACCGCCAAGGCTGCGGTCGAAGAGGGCGTCGTGCCCGGTGGCGGCGTGGCGCTGCTGCGCTCGCAGGCCGCCATCCTCGACCTCGTGCAGAAGCTCGACGGCGACGAGGCCACCGGTGCCCGCATCGTGGCCAAGGCCGTCGAGGCCCCGCTGCACCAGATCGCGGTGAACGCCGGCCTGAACGGTGGCGTCGTGGTGAACAAGGTGCTCGAGCTCGAAGGCGGCTTCGGCTACAACGCCGGGACCGACGAGTACGAGGACCTCACCACCAAGGTGCCCGATGCGGCCAAGGTGACCCGCTCGGCGCTGCAGAACGCAGCCTCGATCGCAGCGCTGTTCCTCACCACCGAGGCGGTCATCGCCGACAAGCCCGAGGAGAAGTCGGGCGGCATGCCCGGCGGAGGCATGGAGGACTACTAGATCGACCCGCACGCGGTCGTTCGGCCGTCGTAGCGGAGAGGCCGGCCCTGCGGGGCCGGCCTCTCCCGCGTCAGGGCGGCGCAGTGGTGAGGGTCGACTCGGCCTGCCAGGCGATCAGCGCCTCCTGGTAGGCGACCTCCCGGAGGCGGTGCTCGGCGGCGGCCATGCGCAGGCCCGTGGCCATCGTCCGGAGCTGCTGGTCGAGGCCGAGGGCCACGGTGCGCAGCTCCCAGCACCGGGTGTCGAACGCCGTGCGGGCGTCGCCCTCCCATTGCTCGGTGGTGGTGGCGGCCAGGCGGGCGCGGTCGGCATCGGCCTGGCGGAGCACGCGGGCCACCTGGTCGCAGGCGTCGGCCGCCCGGTCGGCCTGGGCGGCGTCGAACGCCGGGATCGGCATCGGCGGCGGGCTGGACATGGATCTCCCCTCGTCGGCTGACGGCGACGGGGGCGCCCCCGATCGGGACGCCCCCGTGACGAGGGGAGGATGGAGCTCCGGTACGGAGCGACGACCGGCCGGCTCGGCCTATCCGCTCACCTCCTCAGGCGGCGTTGCCGCCCGCGGTCATGATGTCGGCGTTGATCTGCTGGACCTTCAGCCGCAGGGCCTCGAGGTCCTGCTGGACCTTCTGCAGCGAGCGGCTGGTGGTGGGCCAGTCGCCTCGGAAGCTCTGGGCCAGGTTGCCGTCCCAGATGTTGGGGTCGCTCAGGATGCGGCCCTGGCCGTCGAGCTGGTGGATCTGATCGACCAGGCCGGTGTTGATGATGGTCTGCATGCGGGTGACGGCCTGCTTGGCCTCGGCGGTGGAGAGGACACGGCTCACGGATGGGCTCCTGGACGGTGGGTGGATGACGGGCCGGGGAAGCACTGCCATTGTCCCTCGTGACATCTCATGCCAAACCTGTGGCGACCTGGACGAGCCGGACGGTGCCGTCCTCGACGAGGTAGCCCCGCCCGGGCGCCGGCGGCACCGGGGATCGCCGGGGCAGGGTCACGCCGGCCAGGTCGCCATCGAGGTCGAGATCGGGCTGGAGCAGCAGGATCGAGCGACCGAGCCGCACCGTCCGCGTCCAGTGCACGAACAGGGCCCGCAGCGCCTCGTTGCGCCCGGCGGCGACGACGTGCAGGTGGTCGTGGCGGGTGGCGAGCAGCGCGGCCAGCGCGCCGTCGTCGTCGGCCACCAGGTCGGCGTCGTCGACCAGCAGCACGGTCGGGAGCCGGCCCGAACCGAGGGCGGCCAGCCCGCTGGACCCATCGGCGGGGTCGACCACCAGATCGGCTGCGGGGCAGCGGCTGAGGGGCGAACGGGCATCGGCCAGCACGACGAGGCGCGTCGTCGGAGCACTGGCCTGCAGCACGGCGGCGATGGAGGTCAGCGTGGTGGACCGCCCCGACCGGGACGGGCCGGCGACCAGCGCGTGCCCACCGGGGTGGAGGGTGAAGCCGGCCGGTGCCCGGTCGGCGTCGTCGATCGCGAAGGGCACGAACCACGGGACCTCGCCGCTGCGGGCCGCACCGATGACGAGGCCGAGGGGGACGTGGCAGGGCAACTCGTCGATCGCCACCGGTCCGACGCCCGCCCGGTCGAGGCCCGCCGAAGCCGAGCCGGCGGCGATCCGCGCCACCGCCGCCGGCAAGCCGTCGGCCGGCCGCGCCACCTGGACCTGGCGCTGGTGCTCGGCCACGATCGCCCCGCCCGGTGGCAGGTCGGGCACGGCCGCCGGCCGGATCCCGGCGCCGGCGAAGTCGTGCCGGTCGGCCAGGCGGAACAGCCACCGTTGGCGCACCACGCCCTGGACCGAGGCCGGCACCGCGCCCAGCCGATCGGCGGTCACGACCGTGTGCACGCCCAGCTCCGGCCCCTCGGTGAACACCTGCTGGAAGTGGTCGAGCACCTCGCTGGCCCCGTCCTCCCACTCCGCCCGGAGGCCGCCGAGCCCGTCGAGCACGACGACGATCGCCGGGCGGTCGCCGGCCGGGGCGCCCCGGCGCCCGTCGAGGTCCTTCCGCAACCAGCCGAGCAACCGGGCCTGCCGCTCCCGCTGGCCGCTGAGCACCACCGAGCCCACCTGCGGCAACGCGGCGAGCGGCAGCAGGTCGCCGGCCCCGAGGTCGATGACGTGGACGTGCAGGCGGTCCGGCCCGTGCTCGGCGGCCAGGGCGAGGACGAGCGACCCGCAGGCGGTGGTGGTGCCGCTGCCCGGGATCCCGACGAACAGCAGGTTGCCGGCCGACCGATCCCAGCCGGCCGGGTACTGCACCTGGCGGTCCGGGTCGTCGGCCAGGGCGAAGGCGACGGTCGACCCGCCGGCGCAGTGTTCGCGGACCTCCTCGAGGTCGACCTCGACCGGGAGCGGTGGAGGCCAGGGCCGCCGGGGCGGCGGCAGTCCGGAACGCCGGTGGGCGGAGCGGGCCGTCTCCACCAGGCGGGCCAGATCCGTGCCGGCCCGGTCCGGGCGGGTGTCGCCGATCGCGGTGGTCGACCCAGCGCTGGCGCGCTGACCGGCGCGGCACCCGCCGAACCCGAACGGGTGCACGTCCACCGTGCGGCGTCGGCCTGACGAGCCGATGCCAGTGCTCAGCGCCGTCTGCACGGCGAGCACCTCGCCCGGGCCGAGGCGGGCCAGCGCCCGGCCTGGACGGTTCCGGGGGATCCGCGCCGCATCGGGGAGGTCGAGCACGTCCTGCGAGTCGGCCGCGTCCTGGACCCGCAGGGCGATGCGCAGGTTGGTGTTGGCCCGGATGCTGTCGCTCACTGCACCCGCGGGTCGCTGGGTGGCCAGCACCAGGTGCACGCCGAGGCTGCGGCCCCGCTGAGCGATGTTGACGAGCGATTCCACGAAGTCGCCCAGCTCGGCTTTGAGCGTGGCGAACTCGTCGATGACCACCACCAGCCGGGGGAGGGGCGGCGCGCCGGCCGGGGCACCTCTGCGGTAGGCGGTCAGGTCGCCCGCCCCGGCGGCCCGCAGCGTGCGCTCGCGGTGGCGTAGCTCGGCCTCCATGCAGCGCAGCGCCCGCTCGGCCAGGTGGGGGTCCAGGTCGGTGACCAGGCCGACGGTGTGGGGGAGCGAGCGGCACTCGTCGAACGCGCTGCCGCCCTTGAAGTCGATCAGCACGAAGTTGACGTGGTGCGGTGCGCAGGCGGTCGCCAGGCCGGCCACCAGGGTGCGCAGCAGCTCGCTCTTGCCCGATCCGGTGGTGCCGGCGATCAGTGCGTGGGGCCCGTCGGCCACGAGGTCGATGGCGAGCGGGCCCTCCTCGCCGATGCCGAGGGGCGTCACCAGCGCCGGGTCGGCCCCCGCCGCCGCCCAGCGCCGGGCCAGCGCCTCGGGATCGAGGTGGTCGACGTCGAGGAGCGGGGCGAGGCCGACCGCCGCAGGAAGGGTGGCGCCCTGGTCGGCTCGCTCGGGGTCGTCGAGCCGGGCCAGCGCCCGGGCGATCCGTCGGGCCGTCCGCTCGTCCACCCCCGTGGCCAGGAACGGACCGACCCTCGTCCCGGTCGGCAGGTGGTGGAGCTCGGCCGTCCCGTCGGCGTCCCGCAGCTCCACGACGGTGGTGACGACCGACGGCAACCGGTCCTCGCTGGCCGCCAGCACGATCCCGGCCACCGGCCCCGCACCGCCCCGCAGCACTGACCGCGCCGGCGCCCGACGACCCGAGGTGAGCGACTCGTCGTCGACCACCAGCAGGCGGGTGGGCTCCGGGCCGGTCGGCGGGTCAGCGCCCGCGGCGTCGGCTCGGGCCAGCGCCCGGGCCTCGAGCAAGGACCGCAGCAGCTCGTCGGCCGCGTCGGGATCGGCGCGGAGGAGCCGCTCGTCGGGGGTGGTGGGGTCGCGGCTGTGCGGCAGCCACTTGGTCCAGTCCCAGTCGGTTCGGTGCCCGGGCGCGACGACCGCGGCGAGCTCCAGGTCGGCCGGACCATGGTGGGTGGCGAGCTGGGTGACCAGCCATCGGGCCAGGGCCAGGCCGGCGGCCCGGTTCCCGACCAACCCGACCACCGCATCCGCGGCGAGGTCCACCACGACCGGCGCGTCGTCGATCGTCCGGTGCTGGTCGAGGACCTGGCGCACGTCGGCGGGGAGCCTCCGCCGATCGCCGACGACCGGTGGGGTCCAGGGGACCGGGCCGATCCCGACCCGCACGTGGAGCAGGTCGGGGTGCCCCGGGCGCCGCTCCCACAGGCGGGTCGACGGCGCGAGGGCGCGGGCGTCGACCTCGCTCGGGTCGGGGGCGAGGTCGACCAGGTGCTGGCGCTGCCGCGCCGCCCGGGCTTCGAGGTCTGCCGCGAAGGTCCCGAGGTCCCGGGCGAACCGCTGCCGTTCGCGGCGACTCCCGGTGCGGCGCCGGCGCCGGGCCTCGATCGCCGAGCCGATCACCATCACCGGGGTCAGCAGCGCGAACAGCCCGAAGAGCAACGATCCGAGCAGCTTGATCATGACCAGACCGAGCACGAGGGGGGCCACGATCGACACGACCCCCACCGGGCTGGCGGCCCGGGCCGGTTCCGGAGGATCGGGCGGGACCAGCGGATCGAGCTCGGGGGCCGGCGCCGGACGGGGCGGCCGGTTGAACGGCACCGTCCCGATCGACCCGGGCCGCGGCAGCGATGCCGGCGCATCGGCTGCGCCGGCCTCGTCGGTCCGTACCTGGAGCTGGGTGGCCCCGAGCCGGACGACCGCGTCGGGCCCGACTCCCAGGGGCTTCGCCGCGTGCCTGCCGTCGACCCACGTCCCGTTCCGCGATCCGGCATCGACGATGGTCACCGTGCCGGCTGGCGTGACGGCCAGCACGGCGTGGCGCTCCGACACGGTCGAGCTCGCAAGGTCGACCGTGTCGTCGTGGCGCCCGAGCGGCCAACGGCCCGTCCCCAGTCGGACAGCCGCCCCGGCGGCCAGCCCTCCGACGATGCGCAGCTCGACCCCTCCCCCGTGGGGGTCGGCCGGTGCAGAGGCGGCGAACGACACCGTCGACCCCTCCCCGATTCCCACCCTCCCGATCCGGCCCCGGCCCTCCACAGGGATCCCGTCGACGTGCAGGACCGGGCCATCCGGCGAGCCCCCCAGCGCGGAGACGAGGTCGTCGACCGTCGCCTCGGGATCGTGCACCACCACCTCGAGGTCGGCCCGGCGCCCGCCGTCCTCGAACACGATGTGCATGAACTGCCATCTCTACCCCCAGGCTGTTCCATGCAATCTCGATCTCCTCCGACCGGCGCCGCTGACCCGTAGGCTGCCGCGGGTGCGGGAGCGGATCGAGGTGGGGTTGCGGGACGTGTTCCTCGTGTACGACGGGACGATCCTCGAGCTGTTCGACCAGAGCGTGATGGGCTCGGCGCGCTACTGGGTGACGATGCTCAAGGGCGTGTCGATCGACGACGGCATGTTGCGGATCACCAGCGGCGACACCACGACCCGCATCTACCCGTTCGCGCCCGAGCAGGGCCCGGGCGTGGCGGCCCTCATCGCCGCCATGGTCGCCGACCACCAGGCTCCGCCGCCGTCGTAGCCGCGAGCCCCGAGCCGAACTCGGTTGCCTGCGGGACCTCGACCCGGCGACGCTGACGACATGGCGGAGACCCACTTCGATGCCTGGGCGGCGGAGCACTACGAGACGCTGTGGCCCGAGGTGTTCGATCCGGCCGTGCTGGAGCCGACGGTGCGGTTCCTCGCCGACCTCGCCGGAGCCGGGCCCGCCCTCGAGCTCGGGGTCGGGACCGGCAGGGTCGCTCTCCCGCTGAGCCGGGCCGGCGTCCGGGTGCACGGCATCGAGCTCTCGCCGGCCATGGCGGCGCGGCTGGCCGGCCAGGAGGGCGGGGAGCGCGTCGAGGTGACGATCGGGGACTTCGCGACCACGGTGGTCGACGGGTCGTTCACCCTCGTGTACCTGGTCTTCAACACGATCACGAACCTGACCACGCAGGACGAGCAGGTCGAGTGCTTCCGCAACGCCGCCGCCCACCTGCAGCCCGGGGGGTGCTTCGTGATCGAGAACTACGTGCCTGAGCTGCAACGCCTCCCGCCGGGCGAGACGACCCACCTCTTCGCGGCCGGCCCGACCCATGTGGCCTTCGGGGAATACGACCTCACGAACCAGATCGAGGTCTCGCGCCACCACTGGGTGCTGGACGGCCGACTGGAGACCCTCGCCTCACCGCACCGGTACGTGTGGCCGGCCGAGCTCGACCTGATGGCCCGGCTGGCCGGGCTGACGCTGCGGGAGCGGTGGAGCAGTTGGACCCGCGAGCCGTTCACGGGGGCCAGCCGGAGCCACATCTCGGTGTGGGCGAAGCCCTCGTAGCCGGCGCCGGACCGTACGCTGGCCGCATGGCTGACGCTCCCGAACCGCTCACCCCCGCCGTCGGGCAGGGGGTGCTCCACCTGTTCTGCCGGCCGGGGACGGCCGACCGGGCCGGGGTCGAGCAAGCGGTGAAGCAGGCCGAGGCCGACGGGGTCCAAGTCGTGCCGGTGGCGCTGCTCGGGCACAAGGCCGACGTGGGGTTCATGGCGCTGGCCCCCGACCTCTGGCGGCTGCGGGCGCTGCAGACCGACCTCGTCGCGGCCGGGCTCGTCGTCGTCGAGTCGTACGTGTCGCTCACCGAGCTGTCCGAGTACTCGGCCGGCATCCCCGACGAGATGAAGCAGGCCCGGCTGTGGCCCCAGCTCCCGCCCGAGGGCAAGCCCGCGTGGTGCTTCTACCCGATGTCGAAGCGCCGCAACGTCGACCAGAACTGGTTCACCCTCCCCTACGACGATCGCAAGGCGCTGATGTACGAGCACGGCGGATCCGGCCGGAAGTTCGCCGGCCGTGTGCTGCAGGTCGTCACCGGTTCGACGGGGCTCGACGAGTTCGAGTGGGGCGTCACCCTCTTCGCCGTCCGGCCCGACGACCTGAAGGAGGTCGTCTACACGATGCGCTACGACACGGCGTCGGCGGTCTACGCCGAGTTCGGCCCGTTCTACACCGGCATGGTCGCCGACCTCCCGACCGTCCTGGAGCGCGTCGGCATCCGCTGAGCCGGTGGTCGTGGTCGGGGTGATCGTCGTGGTGTTGGTCGGCGCGCTGCTCATCGCCGTGCTGAGCGATCGCCGGGACCGCCACGGCGGCCACATGTTCCGGCCGCCCGGTGCGATGGCCGCCACCGGTCGGCGCCTGCGCCGCCAGGGGCGCCGGCGCCGCGAGCAGATCAACCGCACCGTCGTCCCACCCCGCGACGTCGACGACGGCACCTGAGCCCCCGGCCCGCCCACCCACCCACCCACCCACCCGTTTGGAAATTGGCGCGGACGGCGACGCTGGGCGGCCGCTTTCGCGCCAAGAACGCAGTTGGGTGGGTGGGTGCTCGTCCGCCATGTCGGAATTGGCGCGGAGGGCGACGCTGGGCGGCTGCTTTCGCGCCAAGAACGGGGGTGCCGGGGGGCGGTGGGGGTGCGCGCGGTGGCGGGGTGGCCGTCCACCTGCTCGAAATTGGCGCGGGGGCGACGCTGAGCGGCTGCTTTCGCGCCAAGAACGCGGTGGGCTGGGGGCGCGGTGGGGCAGACTGCGGCGCGATGTCTGGGGAGCCGGTGGGGCCGAGTGGGGGGTTGAGTCGGCGGGCGTTCCTCGCCGGCGGGGCGGCGGCCGTGGCCCTGGCGGCCTGCTCGTCGAGCTCGGGCGGCCGGGCCGGTCCGGCGTCGTCGTCGACCATCGCCCGGCCGCGGCCTGACGCGGCGAGCCGGCGTCGGGTGGTCGTGGTGGGGGCCGGGCTGGCCGGGCTGACCGCGGCGCTCGACCTGACGGCGGCGGGGTGGGACGTCGTGGTGCTCGAAGCACGTGACCGGGTCGGCGGGCGGGTCCACACGCTGCGCCAGCCGTTCGACCACGGGCTCCACGCCGAAGGGGGTGGCGAGTCGATCGACGACGACCATGGGGCGATCCAGGCCATGGCCAAGCGGTTCCGGCTGCCCCTCGAGCGGCGCCCGGCGGACAAGTTGCTGGCCGGCAACGTGTACTTCGGCGGGAAGCGGCGCCGCACCAGCGCGTTCAGCACGGAACAGGGCGGGCGGGTCGCCGCCGACTACGGGCGGGCCTACGACGCGCTGGACGAGCTGGCCCAGCAGGAGGGCATCGACCCGACAGCGCCCCACCGGGCCCGTCACGCCGAGGCCCTCGACCGGCGCACCCTCGCCCAGTTCGTCGACGGGCTCGGCCTGATCCCCGAGGCCCGCTTCCTGGTCGACATCGACAACCGCGGCGAGTACAACGCCGAGGCCCACGAGCTGTCGCTGCTGTTCGTGCTGCAACAGACCGCGGCCGCGGCCGACGTGCCCGACAGCGCGTCGGAGACCATGAGGATCACCGGCGGCAACGACCGGCTACCGGAGGCCATGGCGGCCGAGCTCGGATCGCGCGTGCGGCTCGGCCACCCGGTCGACCGGATCGAGCACGCGACGACCGGTGCCCGCGTCCACAGCGGGTCGACCGCCATCGAGGCCGCCCGCGTGGTGCTGGCCACGCCGCCGCCGACTCTGCGCAGCGTGGACTTCGCACCCGCGCTCCCCGCGTCGACGGCCGCCATGATCGGCGGGCTGGCCCTCGGCGCCGCGGTCAAGACGGTCACCGAGTTCGACACCCGCTTCTGGACCGCCGGCGGTGGGAGCGGGTTCACCGTGGCCGACCTCCCGTTCCACATCGCCTGGTCGCCGACCGACAGCTACGGCCGGTCGACCGACCCTGGGCTCCTGTCGACCTTCACCACCGGCGACGCGGCCCGCCGGTTCGCTGCCCTCGGCGACCAGCCGCGCATCGCGACCGCGCAGGAGCAGCTCCTGACCGTGTACCCCGAGGGTCGGGCGGCCCGCACCGGACACGCTGCCACCGTGGCCTGGCCGAACGAGCGGTACACGACCGGCGGTTACTCCGCCTTCGGGCCGGGCCAGGTCACCCGGTTCTGGCCCGTGCTGCGCGACGTGGGCGGGCCGATCGTGTTCGCCGGTGAGCACACCGAAGCACTGTCCGGCTTCATGGAGAGCGCGGTGCGCAGCGGTCACCGGGTGGCCAAGGCCATCGGCCGCCCACCGGCCTGACCCTACGTTTCAAAAGAGTCGTCTTTCGATAATCTGGGGTGGTCATGGCCGTCATCACCCCGATCCCGCTCACCGAGGCCAAGCGGCGCATCGTCGATCGGCTGAAGCGGGTGGACGACGCCACCGCCGCCGAGCTGGCCCCGCCGTTGGAACTGACCGAGGCCGCGGTCCGCCAGCACCTCGAAGCGCTGCACGCCTCCGGGCTGGTCGGACCCCGCCCCCGTCCGATCGCCGGCCGCGGTCGACCCTCCACCGCGTGGGCGCTCACCCCGATCGCCTCAGAGCTGTTCCCGGACCGTCACGGCGACCTGACCGTCGAGATCCTCGCTTCGGTGCGAGCGGCGCTGGGTGAGGCCGGGGTCGAGAAGGTGATCGCGGAGCGGACCCGCCGTCAGCGCGACGCGTACCGCGCCGCCATGCCGAAGGGTCGGCCGTCGTTGCGCCGGCGGGCGGAGGCACTGGCCGCCATCCGGGCCGCCGAGGGCTACGTCGCCGAGGTCGTCGACGGGCCCGACGGGCTGCTCCTGGTCGAGCACCACTGCCCGATCTGCGAGGCCGCGTCCAGCTGCCTCAACCTGTGCCAGGCCGAGCTCGACCTCTTCCGCGACGTCCTGGGCCCCGACGTCGTGGTCACCCGCACGAAGCACCTCTTGTCGGGCGATCAGCGCTGCGCCTACCGACTGCGATCGGCCACCACCAGCCGGTAGCCGGCGTCGAACGACGAACCGCAGGTGGCCGTGGCGGGCGTCCCAGTCGCCCGACGCCAGGTCGTCGGCGAGCCTGGCCATCGCCGGCTCGACCACCTCGGCGGGAAGGCTGGCCACCAGCGACATGCCGGCTCGCACCGCCGGGTCGAGGTAGGCCTCCGGCCGGTTCCAGTAGGCGAACGTGAACCCGTCGGTGCAGTCGGCCGGGACGGGCACCGGCTCGACGGAGATCACCGGGAGCAGCTCGGCGACCCGCGCCGCGGTCGGGGCCCGCAGTTCCGACGGCAGCGACCCGCCTTCGGGCAGGTAGTCCTCGATCAGCCACGCGCCACGCAACGTGCGGACGGGTTCGCACAGCAGGATCACCTGCCGGCGGGCCACCCGCTGCAGCTCGGCGAGCCCGGCCGGGAGATCGAGCCAGTGGTGCAGCGTGAACGTGCAGAGGGTGGCGTCGAACACCCCCGACCGCACCGGGAGCCGCTCGGCGACGGCCTGCAGCGCAGGCCCGAGCTCGCCCGGTCGCTGGCCGATCATGTGCCGTGACGGCTCGACCGCCACCGCGCTCGGCGGCTCGTAGTTCCCCGTCCCCGCCCCGACGTTCAGCACCCGAGCTGCGCCGCCAAGGGCCGCACGGATCGGTGCGGTGATGCGAGGATCCGGCCGCCGCGCCACCCCATACCCCCGCCCGATCACGTCGTACTGCGCACCGGTCGGGTCGAGCGAGGGCGGCGTCACCCGAGCGAGCGTAGAGAACGGCTGGCTCCAGGCATCGCCGAGTTCCGTCATCGGTACCGCACCCCCTCGTCGCTGAAGGGATCGCAGTCCGGGGGTGGCCCGCCGTCGCGCATGACCTGCCGCCACGTGGTGTGGACGTCTGCAGCGCGCTCGGCATCGGCCGGCGTGGGGTCGGCGTCGCGCTGCGCTGCGTCGAACAGGGTCACGCCTGAAGGCGGGTCGGGGGCGCGCTCGGCGGTTGGCACCAACTGGTCGGGCGGCGGCTCGCCGGAGACGCGCTCGTTCGGAGCGGCCCTGGCCCGCCTCGTCGGGCGGGGCGGCGGCCTCGGCGGGAGGGTGCCGGCGTCTTTCATGGCTCGGGTGCGGGCGTTGTCGGTGCGGGTCTTGGCCTTGTGGCCGGGCTTGCACTTGGGTCCGACGTTGCGGCTGCTGGTCTCGCCGCCTTGGGCGACGGGGTCGAAGTGGTCCAGCTCGAGCCCTTGGCAGCGGTTGCAGCCGGGGTCGACGCAGACCTGGTGCTTGTCGAGCAGGGCGGTGCGGAGTTCGGCGGGGATGTGGCGCCCGTGGTGCTTCACGAGCTTGATCTCGGTGCCGTCGTGGAACAGGGCTTTCAGGAACGCGTCGGCGGCGATCTCGCGGGCCACCGAGACCGGGACGGGGCCGAGTCCGCGGATCTCGCAGACTTCGCCGGGGTGGGTGTGGCCTCGGGTGAACGCGGAATGGTCGACCCGGATCACCAGTTCCTTGCGGACCGGGACCACGTCGTCTGCGGAGCCGCCGGCGGCGGCTCGCATGGCCCGGAGCAGCCCGTCGGCCCGGTACGCCTCGAACGGCTCGCGCCGCCCTTCGGCCCGGGCCCGTTTGAACTCGGCGTTGGTGTAGGCGTCGAGGACGTGTTCGACCTCGGCGGCGGCCTCGGGGGTCATCTTCCAGAACCCGCACCGGGCCCCGTCGGCGTCGGTCCAGTGCGACAGCTTCCGCTTCGCGTGGATCCGAGCCCGCTGGCCGTCGGGGTCGGGTTCGGATGCCGCCTTCACTCGGGCACACGCATCGGCCAGGCCCTTCGCGTCCTCCGTGTGCGCCTTGCCGATCAGATCGGGAATGGCCGCGGGGTCGTGTCGGGTGGCGTCGGCGATCTGTTCGGACTGGCGCTCGGACAGGTCACCCCGGCGCATCGCGTCTCCCAACGTCGGTGACTCGTTCGCCGCCTTCGACGTGGCCATCGCCCGCTTCGCCGCCCGAGTCGTCCGACGCGTCGCCCGAGCGACCTTGTCCTCCCGCGACTCACCCCCCGACGGTGCGAACCGCGGCGACTCGGCCGCCCGGGCCAGGAACAGCGTCTCGATCCCCGCGCACATGTCCTTCAAACGCCCGGCCACCGCCAAGATCTCCGCCGCGTCCTCGGCCGAGACCGCATCGGGCCGGACCCCGACCGCCAACGTCTCGACGACGCGACCCACCAAGGATTCGACTACCCACATCGAGGTGAGACACGTTTCGGCTTCCATGTCCTCCATCATCCTCAGGGGGTCTGACAGAAAACGCCGAAAACCAGTCCCAGTCAGAAGGAAATTCAGGAATTCCTTCCCGCCCGACTCGCTCCGTGCGCTGCCCGTCGAGACCTCCGTGGTGACGCGGACCGATCAGGCGAGGGCTTGGTCGACCCGGGCGGACATGCGGCTGATGAGGAGGTCGCGGCGGGACTGGTCGAAGGGGGCGATGGCGGAGCTGACCTCGATCCAGGTGCGCAGGCGGCCCTTCGTGAACACCACGTTGTCGGTGTAGAGGCCGTAGGTCTTGCCGCCGTCCTGGAACGCGGCCTCGTAGCGCCAGGCGATGGCCTTCGCACCCGCCACCTTGACGGTGAGCGGGACCATCTTCTCCTGGGTCGGCGTGAGGTCCGAGCCGTCGAACCAGACCCACCGGTCCCACCGCTGGAGGCAGGCCACGTAGTCCAGGCCCTGCTCGGCCTTCAGGCGCTTCGCCGCATCGGCCTGGGTGTGGAAGACGGTGACCGCGGCGGCCAGGTGCCCGAGCGGGAAGCCGCCGAGGCCGTCGGGCTGGTAGTCGTAGGCCGTCCAGTTGGTCCCGTCGACGTCCACGAAGGGGCGGCGGGGCTGGGTGCAGCCGTCGCCGCCGAGCGGGTCGACGCTGCCGTCGATCACCTTCTGGTACCCGTGGCCGACGTCGGAGAACTGGACGTTGATGCCGCTCAGCACCGAGTCGAGGGTCAGCGGGTCGACCGACGCGGACCCGTCGTCGGTCGTGGGCGTCGCGCCGCCGATCGCGTCGTCGCTGGGGCGGTGGGTCTTCGGGATGAACGTCACCGCGGCGAGAATCACCACGACGAGGGCCACGGCGATCCCGCCGAGGGTGATCGCCGCCGATCGCCAGCGGGGCGGCGCAGGTGGCGCGACGGGCGCGGTGCGCGGCTCGTCGATGGTGATCCACCCGTCCGCGTCGAACGTGACCGGGACGTGGGCGTCGCGCTTGGGGGGTGGTGGCGGCGGGTCGCTCGCCGCCGGAGGGACGGGGGGAGGGGCGACGGTGAGCGTCGAGGCGGCGCGCGCCGCGGCGGCAAGCGGTCCGACCGGCTCCGCGGGGCTGAGGGACGGCCAGTCGGGATCGGCGGGCGCCGGGGCCGCCTCGGGCTCGGCCGCGGCGACGGGGTCCTCCGACGGGAGCGTCTCGGGCGGGTACCACTTCCCGTCGCTCGCCTGCCACCAGCCGGACTCGTGGCCTCCCTCGGTCATGTCCCAAGAGTCGGTCCGAAAGGTCCGTTCTTGAGCCTTCGCCCGGAGCCCGGACGCGCCACGGGCGGGCCCCGACCGAGGTCGGAGCCCGCCCGTGGGTGCCGGACGTGCCGGTCAGAACCGCTTGGCGTACTCGATCGACGACAGGAGGGTCTGGATCAGGCCGGTGTTGCTGCCGGCCAGGGCCTTGGTCAGCTCGGCATCGGTGGGCGTGCGACGGAGGAGCGCGAAGTAGGTGGTGAGCGCGTCGGTCGTCGCCTTGGTCTTCGCCTTGAAGGCCGCCGACTCGGAGAAGTGCACGAGCACCTGGCCCCGGGTCAGGGTGTTGGCCGACAGCTGGCCGGTCCAGTAGGCCACGCCCGACGAGTCGCCGGCGCCGCCCGTGACGTTCTGGTACACGAGGTTGACGAACGCCTCGTCGCTCAGGCCGCTGTTGGCGGTGGTGAACTCGGACGACGTGAGGACCCCGTCGGCCACCGCGGCCAGCGACTGGCCCTTGCGGAGCTTGCCGATGCCGCTGCTGAGGTCGCCGGCGACCGCGTTGCGCCCGAGGGCCGCGGCGTAGACCCGGGCGACCGCGCCGGCGGTGCCCTGCCACGGCTTGCCCTGCTCGAAGCCCGAGACGTAGGTGGTGAGCGACCCGTGGACGACCACGAGCGTGTCGAGGAACTGCTGGGTGATCGACGGGGCCTGGCCCGTGAAGTCGAGCCACTGCTGCTTCACGAACGATGGCGCGTCGGGTTCGGGCCCGTAGCGGATGACGTTCTTGATCGAGCTGCTGTAGGCGGCCAGGCGGGTGTACCAGCCCGGGTACGCCGCTTCGCCGCAGCCGTTGCCCCAGCTGACGACGCCGACCTGCACCCACTTGGTGCCGAGCTTGGCCGAGATGGGGCCGCCGCTGTCACCCTGGCAGGAGTCCTTGCCCCCCTGGCCCACCAGGCCCGCGCAGAACGCCTCGGTGAGGTACTGGGCCGGCTGCTCCGGGTAGGCCACCCGGCACTTCGAGTCGGACACGTACGGGATGTGGACCTCGCGCAGCTTGGTCGGGAAGGCCGAGCCGTCCTCGGCGGTGGTGCCCCAGCCGGTGGTGACGAGGTCGGTGCCGGGGGCGATCGAGCGGCCCTGCGGCATCAGCGTGACCGGGGGAACCGTGACCGGGTGATCGAGGCGGATCAGCGCGTAGTCGCTGTCGAGCGTGTCGTAGTTCCACGCCTTCGGACGCACGATCTGCACGGCCCGGGTCAGCGTGCCGCCGCTCGTGAGGTCCTGGGTGCCGGTGAGGACGTCGACCTCGGCGGGCTGGGTCTTCTGGCCGCCGCCCTCGTCGAGGCAGTGGCCGGCGGTGAGGATCCACGACGGGGAGATGACCGTGGCCCCGCAGTACTGCGCCTGGAAGCGGTCGGACGCGCCGTGGGTGATCAGCGCCGCCTGTGAGGGCCAGGCGCCGGGCGCCGACTCCGTGCCACCGACGATGCGGGGACCGGACGGGTTGCTCGACCCCTTGGCGCTCACCGCGGTGCTGGACGCGGCCAGCATCAGGACCACCGCGAGGGCGGCGGCGGGGATGGATCGGCGCATGACTCTGGGCACGTTGACCTCCGGCACAGGGGCACGAGCGGCCATCGCCCGGCGTGAGCCGCGGAGCATATCGGTCGCGACGGCACAGAGGGACGACTGCGTCAGGAGGGTGGGGTACCCGGTTCGCGGCCCGGCGGGCCGATGTCCACGGGCGTCCAGAACGGGAAGGCCAGGTGCTCGACCCCGAGGTGGTCGACGAGCCGACCGGCGGCCGCGAACCGATCGAGGCAGGGGCGGGCCCGCTCCCGCCCGCCCACCATCGCGATGTAGTCCGGCACCGACAGGAGCAGCGGGCCGTCGTCGGCATCGCCCCGCCGCAGGACGGCCTCGACCTCGAGTTGGGGGTGGCAGGGGTTGCGGCGATCGACCGCCCAGCAGTGGTAGACGACGCCCTCGAACACGGACAGGACGCGGATCTTCACGGCCGCGATGCGTTCCTCATCAGCGGCAAGGATGCCTCGCTCGCTGCGCCGGTCGATACTGGGACCATGACCGGTGAGACCTCCGCGGCCGAGGATGCGTTGCTCGCGGCGCAGGCCGAGGCGCTGGCCGACGGCATCGTCGCGGCGCTGCCCGGTTGGGTCGAGGCGTCGGTGGCCCGGTTGGCGCTGGCCTGGAGCGGTGCGGTCAGGCCCGAGGTGGCCGCGGCGGCCGCGGCAGCGGGAGCAGCGGCCCAGGCGGCCATCGGGCCGGAGGTGCGGGCGTTGCTGGCCCAGGACGTCGACGACCAGCGCACCACGCCGCTGGCCCTGGCCCGCGGGGCCGTGCCGTTCGCGACCGATGTGCTCCGGGCGATCGGCGTGCCGCCGGTCGTGCGTGACGCACAGGCCGCCGAGCGCTTCCCCGACGACGACTACGACCTCACGCCCGGGACGTTCTCCGACCTCGACCCGGCGCTCGCCGAGCCGGGCCTTGCCTGGGGCGCGGCCAAGGCCTACGTGGTGCTGGCCCGCCGGCGCGGTCGCTGAGGTGGCGGCCGACGTGGTGGGCCCGGGAGCGTCCGAGGAGCCGTCGACGTGCCGGGTGCTGGCCTTCGTGCCCGACCTCATGGACCGCTCCCGCCTGTCGGCGCCCGGCATCGAGGTGCGGTTCGCCGGTCTCGGGGCGCTGGCCGGCGTCGGTACCGACACGTGCGATCTGGTGGTGGTGGACCTCGCCCGGCCGGGCGTGCTCGAGGCGCTGGCCGCGGCTCCGCCCACGGTCGCGGTGGTGGGGTTCGGCCCGCACGTCGACGACGCGCTGCTCGACGCCGCCCGCGCCGCGGGCATCGGTGACGTGCTGCCCCGCTCCCGCTTCTTCGCCCGCTGGCCCTCGGTCGGTGGGAGTGCCGACGGGCCGCTCAGGCCTAGCGCAGCCTTCCCCGTTCGTCCGGCCCCGAAGGTTGCCGGAGGCGGCCCTTAACGGACGTTCCAGGCGTCGTCGACGTCGGCGAGAGCGTCGACCTCGGGCGGCAGTTGGCCGGCGTCGAGGTCGGCCAGGGAGACGTGCTCGAGCACGCCGCGCAGGTTGGCTCGCACCGCGACCCACATGCGCTGGAGGGCCATGAGGTCGCCCTCGTAGCCGAGCGACTCGGGCCGGATGCCCCGCACGTCGGCCAGCGGGCCCTCCACGGCACGGATGATGTCGGCCACGGTCACCTCGGCCGCGGGGCGGGCCAACCAGTACCCGCCGTCGGAGCCGCGCTGGCTGCCGACGATGCCCGCCCGCTTGAGCTCCGCCAGGATGCTCTCGAGGAACTTGACCGGGATGGCCTGCGCGGCGGCGACCTCCGCCCCCTTGACCGGGACGCGGCGCTCGTTCTCCCCGACACTGCGCTGGGCGGCGGCCAGCACGAGGGCGGCCCTGACCGCGTAGTCGACCTTCGCCGTGGTGCGCACCGGTCAGCCGTCGTCCCGGTCGGGATCGGTCGGCTCGACCCGTCGCCACCCGGCGTCGGTGATGGAGCGGCTCTCGAAGAAGAGGCAGTCGTCGGGGCAGGCGAAGGGAGCCAGCAGGTTGGCCGACAGCCGGCAGCGCTGCACCACGTCGCCGCCGGCAGTGGTGCGGGTGGAGTAGTGGCGGCAGTCCTCCCTCACGCTCATGGGCCAATCTTGGCAGTCGGATCGCCCTCGCACCGACCGACCCGCCGGCGGGCACCACGACCGGGTGCGCCCGCCCCGTAGCCTGCGGGCCTCGGCGATCCCGCCCACCACCCGCAGCAGGAGCAGCCCATGGTCGATCGGCTCGTCGTGATCGGAGGCGACGCCGGAGGCATGGCCGCGGCGAGCCAGGCCCGTCGCCACGACCCGGACCTGGAGATCGTCGCGCTCGAACGAGGGTCGCGAACGAGCTACTCGGCGTGTGGCATCCCCTACCTCGTCGCCGGCGACGTCCCGTCGGCCGACGACCTCGTGGCCCGGACACCGGCCGAGTTCCGGGCCAACCAGCGCATCGACGTGCGCACGGGCCACGAGGTGCGGGCGGTCGACCTCGACGCCCGCACCGTCGAGGTGCGCGACCTCGCGCGGGAGCGCACGATCCGGCTCCCGTTCGACCACCTGCTGTTCGGGACGGGCGCGGTGCCCGTGCGCCCGCCCATACCGGGGATCGATGCCCCCTGGGTGCGAGGGGTGCAGTCGCTGGCCGACGCTGAGCAACTGCTGGCCCGGGCCCGCGAGGTCGGGTGCCGCACCGTCGTGGTCGTCGGGGCCGGCTACATCGGGCTCGAGATGGCCGAGGCCTTCCACCGCTGGGGGGCGAAGGTCGTGCTGGTCGA
>Ga0209023_10003233_pt1 | contig 19609 bp, 20 predicted proteins | sample LakOneMetagenome_FD_187468 | JGI IMG/M metagenome (GOLD analysis project Ga0209023, IMG submission 187468) | Freshwater and sediment microbial communities from Lake Erie, Canada (SPAdes) (version 2) | ecosystem: Environmental > Aquatic > Freshwater > Lentic | place: Lake Erie, Canada...
TCCGATCTGAGCGCCAGCACGCCGACGTGCAGCGCGATCGATCCCAGAATGGCGGGGCTCGGCCTGTTCACGTCAGCCTTCGGAATCCGGCGCCGTGTCGGTGATCAGGTTCAGCTTGGTGAAGCCTGAGGCCGACAGACGCGCCATCACCCGCGCCACGGCCTGGTAGGGGGCGCGGCCGTCCGCACGCAGAAAAATCGGCTTTTCGTCCTTCTTCGCATCGCCCACGGCGTCGGCGACCTGCGCCGTCAGCTGGTCGTACTCGACCGGTGTCTTGTCGAGGAAGATGGCCCCGTTCTGATCGATCGACAGGGTGATCGGCGTATTGTCCGTCGGCACGGCGCTGGCCTCGGTTTTGGGCAGCTCGACCGGCACCCCGACCGTCAGCAGGGGCGCCGAGATCATGAAGATGATCAGCAGCACCAGCATGACGTCGACCAGCGGCGTGACATTGATCTCGCTCAGCGGCCGCTTCTTGGCGCGGCGGCGTCCGCGTACGTGGCCCTGTCCGGCCCCTCCGCCCATGGCCATGTCAGTCGGCCCGGCGGATGGAGAATTCGGAAGGCGGCGGAGACGGGGGCGGAGGCGCGCTGGGGACGCCCAGACGGCGGGCCACGGCCGCCTGCAGGTCGTCGGCGAAGCTTTCCAGACGGCCCGAGAACTTGCCCGCGTCGATCGAGAATTTGTTGTAGGCGATATAGGCCGGGATGGCCGCCGCCAGACCCACGGCCGTGGCGAACAGGGCTTCCGAAATGGCCGGCGCCACCGTCGTCAGATTGGTGTTGCCCGCCGAGGCGATGCGGCCAAACGCGTTCATGATGCCCCAGACCGTGCCGAACAGACCGATGAAGGGCGAGGCGGTGGCGACCACCGACAGGACGCCCAGACCATTCTCGACCCTCTGACCCTCGCGGGCGATGATGGAGTCCAGCGACCGGTCGATACGACTGATCAGCAGATTGCCCTGCTGTTCCGTCAGCGGCCCGCGCGCCCGGGTCTCGCGCCAGTCGGCGAGCGCCGTGACCAACATGCGCGGCAGGGCGTGATTCGGCTGGGGCCCGGCTTCCGCCGCGACATCTTCAAGCGATCGGCCCGAACTCAGCGCCTTCTCGAACGTATCGGCCTGGCGGTTCAGCGCGGTGAAGCGGAAGGCCTTGTCGATGATGATGGCCCACGACCAGATCGAAGCCCCGGCGAGACCCAGCATCACGATCCTCACGACCCAGTCGGCGGTCATGAACAGGGTGACGGGGTTCAGCATTCCGGCGTCGGCGGCGCCAGTGGCGGCTTCGGAGACTGTCATCGGCGAGCGGATCCTTGGGCAAGCGGTGTCCGGCCCTATGGTGCGGGCCGGCGTGACCATAGTGTGGCGCTTGTCAGGCTCTAGCCGCCAGACATGACGGCGTCACTAACGCTCTCCTCACCGGTGCGTGAGAAGCGCCCTCAGGGCTTGAGCCAGGGCGTGACGCTGTCGACCAACGCCCTGGTCGGACGGCGCGGCCGGCCGTCCAGATGGATGCAGACGGCCGTCACCTCGGCCCGACACAGCACCTCCCCGTCCCGCTCGACGGTCTGGGTGATCAGCAGCCGGGGGCCTTTCACCGCATCATAGGTGGTGCGCACCACCAGAGCGTCGTCGATGCGCGCGGGCTTCAGGTATTTGAGGTTCAGCTCCGACACCACGAAGGCCATCGGCTCGGCGTCGTCCAGCAGCTCGGCATGGCCCTTGGCCGTCAGCCGCATGAAGTCCGACCGCCCGCGCTCCAGATAGCGAACGTAGTTGGCGTGATAGACCAGACCGGTAAAATCGGTGTCCTCGTAATAGACCCGGACCGGCAGCAGATGGTCACGGCCGTCGAAGCGGCCTGCGGTTGGTGCGTCAGGACTCATTGCGGGGCCTCGGGCACGGGAGGCGGCGCCGGGAATTGCGGACAATCCTGGGCCACCATCTGCTGGAACTCGCCTTTCAGCGGGTCATTGCTGAGCAGCAGCCGGTTCGGGCGAGAGACGAAACCGGCGGGCGCGGCGTGGGCGTCGGCCGCCAGATAGCCGCAGACGACACGGCCCCTGCCCGCTTCCAGCAATCGAATTTCGGCGCGTGGCCCCAACTGTTCCTGCGCCTGACGCAGGACCCGTTCGGAGGCCGGTTCCCGGGAGAAGCCCGGCCGCGCCCCTTGCGAGATCGCCCACAGGCTCAGCGCCCCGAGGCCGACAACGGCGACGCCCAGCACCCCGATCAGTCTCTGAACCGACAACCGTCGCGCCATTCACGCCTCCACCACAGCAACATGCCGGGGTTCGGGCCTGAGGGAAAGCGCCGGCTATCGCACCCGCGACACGATCGTCCACTGCGGCGCCGGCGCGGGCCGGGCGCGTGACAGGCACAGCCCCAAAGACGCCAGCCAGCCGATGACCAGCGACGCGCCGTATCCGACCACCGGCGCCGGATAGTTCCCGAAAAGATTGCCCACGACCAGCCCGATCCAAAGTCCCGCCAGCCCTGCCGACACGGCGCGCTCGCCCGTTCCGACCGTCCGGAGCAAGAAGGGCAGAGGCAACAGGACCAGCATAAGACCGGCGGCCAGGCCGGCCACAGGATTGGCTGCGAAAGCCTCGGGCACGACCCGTTCGACATGGGCCACCGCAGGCAGGAGATCGACGCGGGTCCAGCTCCAGACCGTCGCCGCCAGCGCCATAAGCAGGGCCGTGACATCGGGCGCCGCCGCCCTGCCCCGCACCACCGTCAGGGCCACGAGCGCCAGCAGCAATGCGGTCGCCGAGGCCGCGTCCGGCTGGATCGCCAGCACAAGCGCAAAGGCTCCGGTCAAGGCTCCGGCCCACCAGTTGGTTCGTGCGACAGCCAGGGCCCAGATCACGAACGGCAGGACGATCGACGCCGGCTGCAGAACCACCGGCCCGACAGCCACCCAGCGGTGCACGCCGCTGCCCGCGTCTCCCAGCGTCGCGAACAACAGAGCCAGGGTCGCGCCGATCAGGGCCGCCGCCCCCTTCGGTCCCGGTCGCCAGGGATTCAAGGCCAGCCCCACGGCGATCAGGGCGCCGACGACCAAGGCGCTCGCCTGAACGATGACGGCCGAGGTCGGCCCGCCCGCGAGATGGATGGCGGCCAGTCCGACGGCCGCAGTCACCCCGGCCTGTGCGACGACGGCGCCGATGGATCTCAGGCGCGCAGGCCGGACCCGATTCATTCGAACAGGTCCCCTGCCCCCACGACCGGCGGCTTGGGCGGTTCGGTCAGGCCCAGATGGCTGTAGGCCCGCGCGCAGGCCATCCGCCCGCGCGGGGTGCGCTGGATGAAGCCCTGCTGCAGCAGATAGGGTTCGATCACGTCTTCGACGGCGTCGCGCGCCTCGGCGATGGCGGCGGCGAGCGTGTCCATCCCGACCGGTCCCCCGCCATAGTTCTCGATCAGGGCCTTGAGGAAGCGACGGTCGTTGGAATCCAGCCCCGCCTCGTCGATCTCCAGCCGCGCCAGCGCGCGCGCCGCAACCAGTTTCGTGACGACCTTCGCGCCCTCGGCCTCGGCGAAATCGCGCACACGGCGCAGCAGCCGTCCAGCCACGCGCGGCGTGCCCCGCGCCCGCGATCCGATCTCGCGCGCGCCCTCGTCGTCGATGCTGACGCCCATCTTGCGCGCCGCGCCCGTGATCACCCGGACCAGTTCGTCCGGGGTGTAGAACTCCAGCCGCAGCGGAATGCCGAAACGGTCCCGCAGCGGCGTGGCCAGCAGTCCCGCCCGTGTCGTCGCCCCGACCAGGGTAAAGGGCGCCAGGTCGATCCGCACCGAGCGCGCCGACGGCCCCTCGCCGATAATCAGGTCCAGCACATGGTCCTCCATCGCCGGATAGAGGATTTCCTCTACCTGAGGGGCCAGCCGGTGGATCTCATCGATGAACAGGACGTCGCGCGGTTCGAGGTTGGTCAGGATCGCCGCCAGATCGCCGGCCTTGGCCAGAATAGGCCCTGAAGTCGCCCGGAAGCCCACACCCAGCTCTTTCGCCACGATCTGGGCCAGTGTCGTCTTGCCCAGCCCGGGAGGCCCGAACAGCAGGACGTGGTCCAGCGCCTCGCCCCGCGCCCGGGCCGCGTCGATGAAGACTTTCAGATTGGCCTTGGACTGCTCCTGCCCGACGAACTCGCCGAGGGTCTGCGGCCGCAACGCCCTATCATAGGCCTCGCCGGGGGCGGGCTGGGGCGAGATGATGCGGTCGTCGGTCATCGGCGCTTGGCGTGAAAAGTGAAAAGTGAGCGGAGACGTGAGCGGAAGCCCCCCACGCAGACCAGCCCAGTGCTCACCCCTTGCTCACTAGCACTCTTCACCCTGCACTCAACTGCCCTCACCGTCCCAACTCCTGCAGACCCGCCCGGATCACGGCCGACAGCTCGGCCTCGTCACCCAGACGGATCAGGGCCTGATCGACGGCGCGGCGCGCATTGATCTCGGCGATGCCCAGACCCAGCAGGGCCGAAACGGCCTCACCCGCGACGCTCGGAACCGGAATCGCGATCTCGGCATGGACGCCCGGCGCCGACGGCGTGAACGCCATATCGCCCAGCGGCTTGCCCTTCAGCTCGGTGACGATGCGCAGCGCCAGCTTCGGCCCGACGCCATTGGCCCGGCCGACCGCCGCCTTGTCATCCCGCGCCACCGCCCCGGCCAGTTCGCCCGGCGGCAGGACGTCCAGCACCGACAGCGCCGCCTTGGGCCCGACGCCCTGGATGGCCAGCAGGGTCGTGAAGGCGCGCCGTTCGTCGCGAGTCAGGAAGCCATACAGACGCGGCCCCGCGTCCTCGCTCCACTGCGAATGGACATGCAGGGTCGCCTCATCGCCCGGGGCCGGCAACCGTCCCAGGGTCCGCGCGCCGCAGGCCACCACATAGCCCACGCCCACGCAGTCGATCAGGCAATGCCCCTCCTCGATCTCGGCCAGCACGCCCCTCAGTCTTCCGATCATGCGGCGCCCCTCAGGGTTTCAAGCAGCGCCCGTTTCCGCAACTGCGCATGGGTGATGGCCACGGCCAGGGCGTCGGCGGCGTCCGCCTTCACATCGCCGGAAGCCGGCATCAGTCGTTTCACCATGAAGGCGATCTGCCCCTTGTCCGCGTGCCCCGCCCCAACCACCGCCTTCTTGATCAGGTTGGGCGAATATTCCGCGACCGGCAGGCCCGCCTTCGCCGGGGCCAGCATGACCGCCGCCCGCGCATGACCCAGCTTCAGGGTCGAGGACGGATTGACGTTGACGAAAACCTCCTCGATCGCCGCCTCCTCACAGCCATGGGCGACGCAGATCTCGCCGACCGCCTCCAGCAGATGCAGCAGCCGTTCCGCGAACGGCGCCCGCTCATCCGGCGCCACCACCCCGTGGGCGATCCAGCGCAGACGCGAGCCCTCGGACACGATCACACCCCACCCCGTCCGGCGCAGGCCGGGGTCGAGTCCGAGGATGCGGACGGGCCCATTCTGAATCATCGCGTTCGTCATTCGTTCCGTTCATGCCCCAAACGCGGTTACCGAACAATGACCAGACCTGCCATCCTTGCCTGGCATCCCTGCTGGCGTTGGCCTCCGGACAGGCTACTGTCGCCCCGAAACGGGAGACGGGGATCATGAGTGCAGGCGCAGCAGTCGCAGCGGCATCGGCGCGGGCCGGGAAGCGGATCGTCCAGACCCTTCGTAACGCCGGCGCCACCTCGCCGGAGACGGCCATCGTCCTGGTGGAAGGCCGGCTGATCCAGCGCGGCGCCCTGCGTCGCCTGATCCGCGGCGGGGCGGTCGTCGAGACCGGATCGGCCACATGGTGGCTGGACGAGGCCGCCTACCTCGAGATGGGGAAGCTGCGCACCAGCCGGATCATCCTGTCGCTGTTCGGCGCCGCGGCCCTCATCATCGTCGTCGCGGCCGTGACCATCGCCAAGGCCGACACGCCGCAGGCTGCACCTCTCAGCCCCGACCAGACCGCCTTCCGCGCCCTCTATGAAGAACTGGTCGAGACCAACACCACCCTGTCCGAAGGCAGTTGCACCCTGGCGGCGCAACGGATGGCGGCCCGCATGACCGCCGCCGGCTATCCGGACGCCGACGCCCGGGTGGTGATCCCCGAGGACCAGCTGAAATTCGGCTCCCTGATCGCCACCCTGCCCGGATCCGACGCCGCGGCCCCCGCCATGCTGCTGCTGGCCCATATCGACGTGGTCGAGGCGAAGCGGTCGGACTGGCAGCGCGATCCGTTCACCCTCGTGGAGGAGGATGGCTATTTCTATGCGCGCGGCGCTTCGGACGACAAGGCCGAGGCTTCGGTATGGGTCGACAGCCTGATCCGGCTCAAACAGCAGGGCTTCCATCCGCGCCGCACGATCAAGCTGGCCCTGACCTGTGGCGAGGAGACCAACGACAACTGGAACGGCGTCCAGTGGCTGCTGGAGCACCACCCCGAAATGCTGCAAGCCGGTTTCGCCCTGAACGAGGGCGCGGGCGGGCAACTCGACGCCCAGGCCAATCGCATCGCCCTGAACGTCCAGGCCGGCGAGAAGGTCTATCAGGACTATACGCTGGAGCTGACCAACCCGGGCGGCCATTCGGCCCGGCCGAGGAAGGACAACGCCATCGGAGCCATGGGCGCCGCGCTGGACCGGTTGGTGCAGCATGACTTTCCGCTGGAGTTGTCTCCTGTCACCCGCGCCTATTTCGCCGCCATCGCCCAGACAACGCCGGCCAGCGCCGCCGACCTGCGCGCCCTGACCGCCGGCCAGACACCCGAGCCGGCCGCCGCGGCCCGCCTGTCGGCGGCCAACCCGGTCTGGAACGCGATGATGCGCACGACCTGTATCCCGACGCTGATCACGGGCGGCCACGCGCCGAACGCCCAGCCGCAGACGGTCACGGTCAACGTCAACTGCCGCATCCTGCCCGGCCATTCGATCGCGGAAACCCGGACAGAGATCGCCTCGGCCCTCGCCAACCCCGCCATCACGATCAAGACCATCGGCGAGCCCAGCCCGACCTCGCCGGCCCCGCCGCTGACCGCCGCCATCCTCGATCCGATCAAGGTGACGGCTGCGAAGATCTGGCCCGGCGTTCCGGTCGTCCCCACCCTGTCGACAGGCGCCACCGACGGCCGGTTCACCAATGCAGCGGGCATCCCCACCTATGGCGTCACCGGCATGTTTACCGACCCGGACGGCAATGGCGTCCACGGTCTGAACGAGCGGCTGCGCGTGCGCTCCCTCTACGAAGGCCGGGACTTCCTGTTCGAGCTCATCCAACTCTATGCGATGCAGGACTAGGCCGCGAGGCGGCCGGGCCTGGCCTCAGCCGTTGGCCTCGATATAGGCCTCGGGGTCCTTGTTGACCGGCTTGATCCCCAGCAGGTGATCGGCCTCGAAGGCGGCGAACTGTACGGCGAGGTCGTGTCGGGTCTGGATCGGGGCGTGACGGCGGAAGTCTGTCAGGCCCTGCCGCTCCTCCTCGCCCATATGTTTGGAGTTGACGATATTGGCCTTGCCGACCGCCTCGATCCAGGCGCCGGTGCCGATCTGAAGTTTGTTGGCCGCCTTGACCGCATCGCGCAGCTTGTTGTGGTCCTCGATGGCGTCCTCGGTCTCGCCCTCGACGGTGCCGTCCTCGGCGTCGTTGGCGCCCTCGCCCAGCTTGAGGAGCTCGGGATAGAAATACCGCTCCTCAGCCTCGGCATGGACATCGAGGAAGGCCGACAGCCGGCCCCAGACCTTGGTCAGGGCGTCCACGTCCTTCGGATCGATCTGCTCGAGGATCGAGAACAGCCGCCGTTGTTCGGCATGGTCGTCGAGGATCAGTTGGGTGATATCCATGGGCGCGGTCCTTCAGTCAGAGCCCGGCTTAAACCCGGACCAAGCTCTGCGGTTCCGCCCTTCCCCCGGACTGTCTCAGCCCACGATGGCCTGAAGCGAGCCCTGGGTTTCGGTCACGGCCGGACGACCGCCGCGCTCGCGACGGGCCGCATCCAGGGCCGCCGATGACATCGCGGCCTCGGCGCGGGCGCCTTCCAGCTCGGCGCGCAGGGCGGTGATCTGTTGCAGCCAGCCCTCGGCCTTGGAGTGGTGGTCTTCCTGAACCGCCGCCAGCTTGGCCTGGAGCTTGAGCATACGGTCCTCGGCGCGGGCGATGGCCTTGTCGTGGGTCGAGGCGGCCTTGGTCAGGGCCTCGGCGCGGTCGACGGCAGCCAGACGCGCGACCTCCATGCCGGCCAGGCGCTGCCGGGTTTCCTCCGTCTCGCCTTCCAGACCCCGCACCCGCTCCATGGCGCGGTCGAGGCTGATCTGCAGCTGTTCGGCCTTGCGTTCGGCGCCGTGCGAACCCGCCTGAAGTTCGCTCAGGCGTGTCGCCTGTTCGGTGTTCAGGATTTCCAGTCCGTTGGCGCGGGCGGTCGCTGTGTCCAGCCGGGCCGACAGGGAGGCGATCTCCGCACGGGCGGTCTCGGTCTGGTTTTCCAGCGCCCGCATGTTGCGGGCCGTCTCGCTCTGCTCGGACGCGGCGCGCGCGCGCTCGGTGGCCAGTTGCCCCTCGCTCGCGGCGGACGACCGCGCCAGGGAGGCCACCTCGGCCGAAACCTCGTCCATGCGGCGACGCAGGACGGTGTTTTCCTCCAGCGCCAGGGCGTGGTCGCGCTGGATCTGGGCCCGGCTGCTTTCGGACTCGGTGCGCAGGGTCTCGGCCTGCTTCAGCTGAGCGCGCAGCGAGTCCTGATCCTGTTCCAGTTCCCGAATTCGCTGGGTCGCGGCGCGGTCCGCGGCCTCAAGGGTCTCGACCTTCGAGGTGATCAGCGACAGGTCGCTGCGCAGTCGGTCGGTCTCGACGCGGGCCTCCTGAAGGGCGGTCGACTGTTCGCCGTTGCGCGCGGCCAGGTCGTCGGCCCGGGCCTCGGTCTCGGCGAGGGCGGCGGCCAGCTTGCGGACTTCGGTGCTGGCGGTCTCCAGCCGTTCGGCGTTCTCGGCGTGGGCGGCGCGCAGGTTGATCAGTTCAACGTGGTTGTCGCGGCGCGAGCGGAACTCGGCTTCCAGCGGATCGCGCAGCTGGACCAGCAGGCTTTCGAACGTCCCGAACCGCTGGGCCATGTCCGAGAGCTGGTCGAGACTGTCCTGAATGGTTTCGAAGCGTTCGCCGATCACGCCGGCGGCGTCCTGGCCCACCACTGCCTCGACCGGCGCGGCCGCCGCGGCGCGTTCGCCCTTGCCGTTTCGCGACAGAACCCGGTCAATCCTCGACAGCATCATGGCGCACTCCGATTTTTCGGTACGCGCGGGAGGCGGCCTCATGACAAGGCCTTCAATCGAATCGGACCCCCGGCGTCCCCTCAACGAAAGGTTAACCTTCGGGCATCAGCGAGTCGATACGGGGAACCCCGTGCGGCTGGGGACAATCAGCCGCACGACTCGTCGGCCCGCCTCCCCTATTGGAGGCGGAAGTTCACCGCGAACCTGACCATGCCGCCGGTTGCGAGCCCATCGACGATTCGGGGCTGGACACGGGCCGGGACGGCGTCGTCACCCGGCGTATTTGGCCAGGTCTTCGTCCGAGATGTCCTCGTTGGAATAGACCGAAGAGACGTCATCCTCGGCGTCCAGCGCGTCGAGCAGTTTCAGCAGGGTCGCGACATGATCGCCGGTGACCGAAACCTCGGTCTGCGGCCTCCAGACAATGGCGGTGGATTTGGCGTCGCCCAGGACCTTGGACATGGCCTCGGCGACGTCGTTCAGATCCTCGAACGTGGTCCAGATGGTGTGACCCGGCGCGTCTTCATAGATGTCGGGCTTGACCAGATCGCTCTCGACGTCCTGGGCGCCGGCCTCGATGGCGGCCTCCATGACCTCGTCTTCGGTGCCGGCCTCGGCCTTGTAGATGATCTGGCCGACCTTATCCCACATGAAGGCGACCGAGTTCATCTCGCTCAGCGCCCCGCCGTTCTTCTTGAACGCCGCGCCGATGTTGGAGGCCGCGCGGTTGCGGTTGTCGGTCAGGGCCTCGACGATGATGCCGACGCCGCCGGGGCCCCGCCCCTCGTAGCGGACCTCCTCCATCGTATCGACGTCGCCGCCGGCGGCCTTGTTGATGGCCCGCTGGATGACGTCCTTCGGGAGGCTTTCCGCCTTGGCGTTGTTGACCGCCAGACGCAGGCGCGGGTTCAGCGCCACATCAGGCATGCCGTTCTTGGCCGCGACGGTGATGTCGCGCGACAGCTTGGAGAACAGTTTGGAACGCACCGCATCGGCGCGCCCCTTGCGGTGCATGATGTTCTTGAACTTGGAATGGCCGGCCATGAAAGTCTCTTGGTAGTGGGCGCTATCGCTCGCGACGCGGTCGCTCCCTGCTTGAGCGCCACGCGGGTGGAGCCGCCGCCTCTAGCCGATGCGCGGCCGACTGTCACGACGGAGCCGGTTGCGCCGCGACAACGGAACCGCCAGGCGAGAGACGGATTTAGGCATCACCACCGCGCCGCGGCTTGCGCCGGGACGAAACCGCGCTCAAGCAGCGAGCTCCGGATCGGATCCGGGCCGAGCGATAGCGCCCAAAGAGAGAAGTTCTCCGATGACCGGACCTGACTACGCCGCCGAAGCCGCCGGTTATGAAGATGACGATCTCGACGAGGCCGACATCGTCGAATGGTACGAAGCGCGCCCCGTCACCGTCTCCACCGCGGTGGCCACAGGATCCATCGTCGCGGCGTTCGCCCTGGGCGTGCTGACCGCAGTCGGCGCCCTGACCCTGATCGGCTATCTCGACGACGACTGAACCCGCTTCAGCCCGACAAGGCGCGCCTTGTCGAGACTGAGGCTCAGGCCCGCGTTGCGCCCCGCGAGGGTCGCCACCCGGTATTCCGCCGCCGTGCCGAGGATCATCGAGGCCTCGGACACGGTCAGCCCGTAGTCCTGTTGCAGCCACTGCACCATGCCTCCGGTCGCCGCGCGCACGGCCTCGTCCAGCGACGGGGCTTGCCCCAGGACCGTGATCCGTTCGGCGGTCTCTACCCGCGGCGCCGACAGGGGCCGTGCGGGCAGGATCTCGACGCTGAACTCGACGTCCAGCGAGGTTTCGAGCGCCCACTGCGTCGTCTCCCCGTCGCCCTGAAGCGCGTGACCGTCGCCGAGGAACAGCATGGCTCCGGGCTGAAAGACGGGCAGGTAGACGGTCGCGCCCTCGCCGACCTGGTTCAGGTCCATATTGCCCCCATGCCGGCCGGTGTCGCCTGCGGACTGGGGCGGGAAGCCGAAGTCCGGCGCGACGCCGAGCCCGCCCAGCATGGGCCGCACCGGAACGACATAGTCCTTCAGTCCTTCGGGCGGGTTCTCCAGCCGCGCCGTCCCTGCCGCCCGATCAAGCCGCCAGCGCACGCGAGCGCCCAGCCCTGTTGTCCGCGCAAGCCCCTGCGACATCGCCCGTCCGGAGAAGCCGTCCAGACTGTCGGCATAGTCCCGGTTCAGCGACAGTTTGCGAATATGGATCGCCAGAACGTCTCCGGCCCGGGCTCCGGCGACAAAGAACGGCCCGGTCTGGGGATTGCCGTAGAGGGCGACGGTCCGGCCTTGCTCATCCACCCCGCCGGAATCGACGGTCCGGGTCGTCACCACGTCGCCCGGCCGGATGACCATGGCCGGCGCCAGATCGGCGGTGAAGGTGTTGGAAAAGCTCGCGGGGGAATACGTCCGCAAGCCCGGCGGCCCGTCCGGCATCGCCAGCCGCCGCCCGGTCACGGCGTGGCGCACCCGGGCCCCGGTATTGCTGGTGTCTTCATAGTCGGCCCAGCCGGTCAGGACGCCGTTATGCGCGACGCCCTCGAATCGACGCGTGTCTCCGTCGCTGTCGGTGGCGACGAAGGCGACCTTGTCCCCGTCCTTGCGTCCGTTGACGGTCCAGTCGTCCAGCCGACCGGTGAGGATGTTCCCCGACGCCTCAAGCGTGAGTGCGGCGTGTTCCGCATTGCCCCATCGGTCCACGGACAGGAGCCAGGTTTCCGGCGCAGCCAGCGCCGGTGAGGCCACAGTCGCGCAGGCCGCAAGACCGAAGAGTATTCGCCGCATTCTGAAGGCCTCCGCCCCTCAACAGCCGGGGGCGTGCGAACCGTATCGGCGAGGCGGCCTCAGGCAAGTGAACCTTCGGCAATGCGACCGGCGCGAGGGGCTCAGTCGGCCTTGAGATTGTCCACGACAGCCTTGAGCTTGGCCGGCAGCGGCTTGGGACGGCGCGTTTCCGCATCGACATAGACATGCACGAAATGGCCGATGGCGGCGGGAACGCTGACGCCGCGGCGGAAGACGGCGAAGCCGTATTTCACGCTCGAGGTGCCGATATGGTCGACCTTGATCCCGACCTCAATCACGTCCGGGAAGGCCAGGGACGAAGTGTAGCGGCAACCGCTGTCGACAACGAGGCCGATGGATTCCGAGAGCGCGTCGGCGATGATCAGGTGGGCGTTCACCGCGGAGTCCACGAACTCATAGAATTTGGCGTTGTTGATATGGCCATACTGGTCGTTGTCGGCCCAACGGGTCGAGACCGTATGAAAGGCCTTGTAGGTGGCCCGATCGGCCAGCGGCCCCTCTTCCCGGATCGCCATAGGTTCCTCGTCCTCTTTTGGTGGCGCGACCGCCTCCGACGCGGTCGTCGGCGGCGTGAGCGCAGTTTAATCCGTCCGGCTTCTGAGCGTCGCCGTTCAGCCTTGAACGCTCGGGCTTGGCCGACGTCGCGTCAAGCGCCTATCGAGGGGTCATCGATCACGAGGCCGCCAGATGACGATCACCACCCGCGCCGCTGTTCTCAGATCGATGGGCGCCGCCCATCCCTATGCCGACAGTCGGCCGCTATCGGTCGAGACGGTCGCTCTCGACCCGCCCGGCCCCGGGGAGGTGCTGGTGGCGATCAAGGCTGCGGGCCTGTGCCATTCAGACCTCAGCGTCATCAACGGCGACCGGCCGCGCCCCCTGCCCATGGCCCTGGGGCATGAAGCAGCGGGCGTGGTCGAGGCGCTGGGCGACGGGGTCACGGATCTGGCTGTCGGCGACCATGTCGTCATGGTCTTCATGCCCTCCTGCGGCCACTGCAACCCGTGCGCTGAGGGACGCCCCGCCCTGTGCGAGCCCGGCGCGGCCGCCAACGGCAAGGGCGAACTGCTGGCCGGCGGCAAGCGCATCCATCATCAGGCCGAGACCCTGAACCACCATCTGGGCTGTTCGGCCTTCGCCGACCGCGCAGTGGTCTCGCGCCGGTCGCTGGTCAAGGTCGATCCCGAACTGCCGCTCGACGAGGCCGCCCTGTTCGGCTGCGCGGTCCTGACCGGGGTCGGCGCGGTGGTGAACACCGCTGGCGTGCGCGCGGGCCAGAGCGCAGTGGTCGTCGGTCTGGGCGGCGTCGGTCTCGCCAGCGTCCTGGGCGCCCTGGCGTCCGGGGCCTCGCCGGTCATCGCCGTGGACCTGTCCGAGGACAAGCTGACGCTGGCGCGCACCCTGGGGCCCGTCCAGACCGTCAACGCTGCCGATCCCGACGCTGTCGAACAGGTGCGCAAACTGACCAGGGGCGGGGCCGACTTCGTGTTCGAGATGGCCGGTTCCATCCGGGCGCTGGACGCCGCCTGGCGCATGACCCGGCGCGGCGGCACAACGGTCACCGCCGGGCTGCCGCCTGCCGACGCCGCCCTGCCGGTCAATGTCGTGTCGCTGGTCGGGGAGGAGCGCACGCTCAAGGGCTCCTACATCGGGACCTGCGTGCCCAGCCGCGACATCCCCCGCTACGTCGCCCTCTACCGTCAGGGACGCCTGCCCGTAGACAGGCTGATGAGCGGCAGGATTCCGCTGGAACAGATCAACGAGGGCTTCGACCGCCTGCACGCCGGTCAGGTCGTGCGCCAGATCGTGACCTTCGAGACCTGAGTCCTTCGCCGATCGTCTCGTGACACCCCGGAACAGATCGGGCACAAGCCCCCGATGCCCGCCGAATCCGCCACCCTCGCCACCCCTGCAGCCGCAGGCATGGATGACGCGCGCGAGATTCTGCACCGGGTCTGGGGCCATACCGATTTTCGCGGGCTTCAGGCCGGCGTCGTCGGCGAGATCCTGGCCGGACGCGACGTTCTCGCGGTCCTGCCGACCGGCGGCGGCAAGTCCGTCTGCTATCAGATCCCGGCCATCCTGCGCCCCGGTCTCGGCCTCGTCGTCTCCCCCCTGATCGCCCTGATGACCGATCAGGTCGAGGCGCTGAAGCAGCAGGGGGTGGCCGCCGCCCGCCTCGATTCCGGCGTCTCCATGGATGACCGCTCAGCCATCTGGCGGGCCGCCCGGGCGGGTGAACTGGACCTGCTCTACGTTTCTCCCGAAGGTCTGGCACAGCCGCATCTGATCGACCGCCTGCACGAGTTGCCCCTGTCGTTGATCGCCATCGACGAGGCCCACTGCGTCTCCCAGTGGGGCCACGACTTCCGCCCCGATTACCGGACGCTCGGTCGCCTCGTCGAACTCTTCCCCGGCGTGCCGAGGATCGCCGTCACCGCGACGGCGGATGCGCGGACGCGCGAGGACATCGTCCGCTCCCTGAGGCTCGACGCGGCCGAGGTCTTCGTCGACAGCTTCGCGCGCCCGAACCTGCAGCTCTCGGCGGTGCGCAAGGAAAACGCCTCGCGCGCCCGGACCGACGCCGCCGTCATCGATCTGGTGCGGCAGCGCCGGGGCAGGTCGGGCGTCGTCTACTGCGGCTCGCGCGACGGCTGCGACCGCGTCGCCCAGGCCCTGCGTGACGCCGGCACCAACGCCATCGCCTACCACGCCGGCATGGGCACGGACGACCGCGACAAGCGCCTCGCGCGCTTCCTCGCGGAAGAGGGGGCCGTCATGGTCGCCACCATCGCCTTCGGCATGGGGGTCGACAAGGCCGACGTCCGCTTCGTCATCCACGCCGATCCTCCGGGGTCGCTGGAGGCCTACTGGCAGGAGATCGGCCGCGCCGGACGCGACGGCGAACCGGCCGAGGGCATCACCCTGTATGGCCCGTCCGACATCGCCTGGGCTCTCAAACGGCTCGACAGCCGCCCCATGCCGGAAGAGGTCAAGACCGTTCAGGTCGGCAAGGCGCGCCGCCTGTTCGCGATGCTGGACGGCGCGATCTGCCGGCCCCAGGCCGTGCGCCGCTATTTCGGCGAGACCGACGCGGGCGTCTGCGGCGTCTGCGACGTCTGCATCGATCCCCCCGCCCTCTATGACGCTACTGTCCAGGCCCAGAAGGCGCTCGCCGCCGTCCAGCGCCTCGGAGGCCGTTTCGGGCGCAACCGGGTCATCGACCATCTGCTCGGCAAGACGAAAGAGGTCCAGCCGTGGGAAAGCGATCTCTCGACGTGGGGTATCGGCAAGGACGTCACGCCGAACGGCTGGCGCGACATCGTCGACCATCTGCTGTTTGAGGGCCTGCTGCTTGAGGACGCCAACGACGGCAAGCCGCTCGTGGGCCTGGGCGATCCCGAGGCCGTGCGCGCCGTTTATCGCGGCGAGCGCGCCATCGAGGTTCGTCGCGTTCCCGCCGGCGCCGCTCACACCGATACGCCCCGCCGCGCGCGCAACGATCGAAACGCCGCCGTCGAGGCCCTGGACGCCGAGGTCCGCGCCCGGTTCGAGACCCTGCGCGCCTGGCGTCGCGACCGCGCCGCCGAACAGCACGTCCCGCCCTATGTCATCTTCCAGGACAAGACCCTTCTGGAGATCGCCCTCGTCGAACCCGGCTCGCTCGACGCGCTCGGCGCCGTTTCCGGCGTCGGCCAGTCGAAACTGGATCGCTACGGGAAAGGGCTGCTGGAGGCGCTCAGGGTGGCGTGACGACCGGCATGAACACAATCAGATTCCGGTATCCCTTCTCCGGATCAATCAGCATGAGCCGCGCTTCCACCCTACCCCGAGGGCGGCTCTCTGGATTCCGGTCTTCCATCAATGGCAGGTTCCCCGTCATTGGGGGTTTCTGATTTATTCTTCTCCGTCTCGAGTACCTTCTTCTCGAGCAACAGTTGGGCTTCACGCTGGTCCGCCTGGAGGCTTTGCGCAGCATAGGTCTTTACCCATTCGGAGGTGGCGGCCATTTCTTCCAAGGCTTCGCGAAGCTTGCCTCGCCGCCCGCCGTCGAGCAAAGCCGCTTCGACCGCCGTCTTTTCGGTCGGTGAAAGGCGGGCGATCGCCCTTTTCTGGGCCTCGCTCTGCCCAGCCGCCAAGACAAAGATCAGATAGAGATCCGACGCGGTTGTCGTGGAAATGGTGCCGATTTGCTCATCGGAACTCCGGCCTTGATTGATGAGGGTCTGGACGGCGGAAATCGCCCGGTTGTTTTCGGCGAGGCGCTGTTCGGGTCGCTTGCCCTGAAGCTCGTTCGTAAGCGCGCCATCGATGATAGCCTTGATGCCAGCAAATGTGCACGGCTGGGCATAAGTCCGGATATGAGTATCCATTTCGGCAACGTTTCGAGCGGTTGGCAACGGAAACTCAGCCTGACGAGCCTTGACCAGCTCAAACACCTTATGGGGATCCGGCGACAGGAGAAGAGCTCGTTCGGCGGCGTCTACAGAGTCGTTTACGCCTAACTGGACGCCAGAAATTACGGCGAGTTGCTCGCTACCCGCTCCGCTTAGGCCAAGCATAAGAGTGGCGAATTCCGCGATAATATTGAACTGGGATCGCCCCCAGTCGGTGTCATTCTGTATTTCAGAAAGCCGGTTGAAAAAGATCGAGCATACTCCGTCGACATAATCTCTCCGCGCGCGTCCGTACCGCTGCAAAACTTCGAGGTAACTCGCGTCTCTGATCACGATCGGCGTAGTGGAACTGATTGTTATTTGAGCATTTGATGAAGGCTTTGGCGGCATGAGAGTTAGTATTGCCGAATTCGACTGACCTCCAACCAAATCGAATTGCCATAATGCTTCTCGCAATTCGTTTAGTCTCTGTCCTCTAATTTCAAAATCATTGATTTGATCAGACTGAACTGACGACGGAAGATTAATCCCGCGAGCTATATTTTCCTTGATTGTGTTGCAACCCTGAAGCAGCGTCGCGGCAGCTGCTACTAGCGCCAGATTTCCGAACCTCATATCACCCCCTCAGGCTGAGAGAACAACGATATTTAGTTAATCAGAATTATGCAACCTTTGATTATTTCAAAAACCTCCCCAACGCCGAATAGAAGGCCGTCGGCCGGTCCAGCATGACCATATGCTCCGCGCCCTCGATCCGCTCGAAGGTCGCCGGGCTCCGAAGGCTGGCGTAGCCGGCGCGAAACAGGCCGTCGACGTGGGCGCGCGGCGAGGCGTCGTCGGGGCTCCAGCCATAGACGACCGTCACCGGGGCGGTGATGTCCGACAGCCGGTAGCGCAAATCCGTCGTCATGACTTCGTACAGGCTCTGGGCCAGAGTCGCCCGATCGCCGCCCTGCCAGCCCATGGAGCTGAACAGACTGTCGGACGCGCCGCCGAGCTGGCCGCCGAGAGCCCCAGCCTGCTGGCGCAGGGCCTCGTCGCCCAAAAACATCAGGGCCTGATAGGCGATCCGGGCCAGGGGTTCGACGTCGCCCACGGTCGCTCCCGCGCTGATCAGCGACGGGAAGAAGGGCGCGGCGTCGACCACCATCACCCGCCCGATCTGGTTCGGTGCATCGGCCGCCATGCGCAGCGCGATCAACCCGCCCATGGAATGGCCGATCACGGCGGGGCGCTCGATGTGCTGGAAAGCCATATAGCGCCGGATCTCGCTGGTGACCGGGCCGATGATGGCCCCCTGCCCATTGGCGCCCGCCGGGATCTGGCCGAAGCCCCGGATCGAGATCAGATGGACACGATAGCGCGTGTCCAGCCGGTCCGCCGTGCGCCGCCAGACTTCGCCGGTCGAGGCCAGGCCCGGTATCAGGATCATGTCCGGCCCCTGCCCCCGGGTCTCGACCACGATCCTGTCGGACTGGAACACAGGGCGGGACGCGCCGGAATTCTGGACGGACGGCGCCTGGGCCAGCGCCGGCCCGGCCAGAAAGACAAGGAAAAGTAGCAGCAGTCGGGTCATGGCCTGTCCTAACGCGCGAAGATGGCCGAAGTCGCTCGCCCCGATCCGGCCGCGTCTCGCCCACCCCGTCGGCGGCGCTTGCAAACTGCGCCGGACAGGGATGATATCCCGTCACGTCGGGGGGCGACGGCGAAAGGAACGGGGAAGCGCGACATGAAAATGATTCTGGCGATGACGGCCATGGCGATCAGCCTGGCCGCCTCTGGAGCCACCACGGGCGAGGCGATGGCCCAGACCGAAACCCTGACACCGGCGACCGAGGACTGGAACCCGTTCTCACGGAGCGCGGTCAAGGTCTATATGGCCGACGTCAACAGCTTCATCCAGACGGGAAACGTCATCGGAGCCCGCGTGGCCAAGGTTCCGTTGGGCGCCCAGCCCGGGGACTATGGCTACGCCACTGACCAGATCGAGGTGCGCTGCTCGACCAAACAATCGCGCCTGGTCTTTTCGATCGAATACGGTCCCGACGGCGTCCAGACGGACCGTTTCGACGAGCCGGAGGAATGGGCCACCTATGCGCCCGAGACTCGCGACGCCTATCTGGCCCAGCTGGTCTGCGACGGCGACCGCACCACGACGAGCTGGCCTTCGATCAAGGCCTTCATCGACGCCGGGCGCCCCTAGCCAAGCAGCGATCCGCAGGCGCGGCTTGCGGATCGCCCCGGGCCTCGATCAGACGTCGACGGCCGCATCCAGGGCGTTGGCCTGGATGAACTCGCGGCGTGGCTCAACCACATCGCCCATCAGTTTGGCGAACAGGTCGTCGGCGTCCTCCTGGTGCTCGACCGAGACCTTCAGGAGGGTGCGGGCGTTGGCGTCCAGGGTGGTTTCCCACAGCTGTTCCGGGTTCATCTCGCCCAGACCCTTGTAGCGCTGGATGGCCAGACCCTTCTTGCCCGCATCCAGCACCGCGTTCAGCAGGTCGATCGGGCCCCGGATCGGCGTGGACTTGTCCTTGCGGCGGTAGACGGCCGGCTTGTCGAACACGCCTTCGAAAGCCAGGGCGCGTTCGGCCAGACGGCGAGCGTCGAGCGACCGCAACAAGGCCTCTTCCAGCACGACCGATTCCTTCACCGCGCGACGGACACGGCCGAACACCACGGCCCCCTGTTCGCCCGGGGCGCCCGCCCACGACCCGTCGCCCTCTTCGGCGTAGAGGTCGAGACGCGTCGCCGACGCCGAGGCCCGTTCCGCCAGATCGCCGTCTTCCGCAAACAGGCCCGCCAGGGCCGACTGTTCGATGGCGAACGCGGGCGCCCGCTGCGACAGGCGGTCGGCCAGGGCCTTGAACGCCTTGGCTTCGCGCACCAGCGACTGCAGGTCCTGACCGGTGCGGCGCTCGCCGGTGGCCAGATCGAGCTCGGCCTCGGACGACCCTTCCTCGATCAGATAGGAGTCCATCTCGGACTGATCCTTGAGGTAGCGCGAGTTCTTGCCCTTGGAGACCTTATAAAGCGGCGGCTGGGCGATGTAGATGTGCCCGCGCTCGATCAGCTCGGGCATCTGGCGATAGAAGAAAGTCAGCAGCAGGGTCCGGATG
>Ga0209023_10003234_pt1 | contig 19607 bp, 16 predicted proteins | sample LakOneMetagenome_FD_187468 | JGI IMG/M metagenome (GOLD analysis project Ga0209023, IMG submission 187468) | Freshwater and sediment microbial communities from Lake Erie, Canada (SPAdes) (version 2) | ecosystem: Environmental > Aquatic > Freshwater > Lentic | place: Lake Erie, Canada...
GTGCGCGCTGCGCTCGGCGACGAACGACAGCGCCTCCAGCACCTGCGCGACCTCATCGCCCGCGAGCCGGACGTAGCGGTGCCGGCCCTGTTCGCGCAGCACGATCAGTTCGGCATCGAGCAGCTTGGCGATGTGCGTGCTCGCGGTCTGCGCGCTGACGCCGGCCGCGCTCGCGAGCTCGCCGGCGGCGACGAACTCGCCGTTCATCAGCACCGAGAGCATGCGCGCGCGCGTCGGGTCGCCGATCATCGCGGCGATCTTCGCGAAGCGCGGTTCGGGCGAGCTCGTCCTCATGCGCGAATTCTCGGCCCGAACGCCGCCGGATGCTTCGACGCGCGTCGAAGAGACGGCCTCAGCGCCGCCGCGCGCGCAGCGCCGGCAAGGCCTGGCGCAGCCCGGTGACGACGCCGGTCGCGTCGCCGGCCTGGTAGCCCGGCAGCCGATTCACGGCCTCCTTGAACTCGGCGCCCTGGATGATGCCAAGCATCGCGCGCACCACCGGCGAGTCGAGCGCGCGCTCGTCGCACAGCAGGAAATAGCGCTCGGTGACGATCGGCACGAAGTCGAGCTTGAAGCGCCGCGCCGGCGTCTCGACACCGAAGCCGACGTCGGCCATGCCGCTGGCGACGAACGCGGCAACGGCCGCATGCGTCATCTCGCACTGTTCGTAGCCGCGCACCTGACTGCTCTGGATGCCTTCCTTGTGCAGCATCAGGTCGAGCAGGAACCGCGTGCCCGCGTTCGCCTGACGATTGATGAAGTGCACGTCGGGGCGGGCGAGGTCGCGCAGGCCGTAGATCTTCTTCGGATCGCCCGCGGCGACCATCAGGCCGAGCCGACGCGTCGCGATGCCGATCAGCCGTTGCGTCGCCGGCTTGAGCCAGGGCGCGTAGTGCGCCACCGCCGCCGCTTCGAACTCGCCCACCGGCAGGTGAAACCCCGCCAGCTCGCAGCCGCCGGAATGCAGCGACGCGACCGCCTCGACGCTGCCGCAGTAGCGCAGTTCGGTGACGATTCCGGCCGCACCGAGCGCGTGGTGCAGCGTCTCGACCGCGAAGCCGTGGCTCGCGTGGATGCGCAGCAGCGGCGGCACGCTCGTCAACACCCGGTCGATCTCGGCCTGCAACTCCGACGCCAGCGAATCGAGCAGCGGCGACAGCCGCGCCGCGATGCGCCGGTCCGCCCAGACCAGCTTCTCGGCGAGCGGGCTCAGCGACGAGCCCTTGCCGCGCTCCATCCGCAGCAGCGGCGCGCCGAGCAGCGCCTCACCCTGGCGGATCAACTGCCAGGCGTGGCGGTAGGAGACCTGCATGGCCTGACAGGCCTTCAGCAGACTGCCGTGCTCGGCCACGCTGACCAGCAGCGCGACGGTGCGCGCGGCCAGCGCCGCGCCGCCCGGCGGGCCGATCGACCACTGCGGATGAATGCTGACTTGATGCAGGTCAAGACTCCGGCAAGGGTTGTTGCTTATGCCGCCGACGGCCTATTTCGTCGGTCAGTCCGATCATATTGCACGATGGCAGGACGCTCTCTACATTCCGCCCATTCGAACCGGTGCTGTGCCCTTCGGCGCCTATATCGGAGACATCCATGACCGCCCTGACCCCTGCCACCGTGACCGCCGCCGCATTGTCCCGCCTGGGGGACGAACCCGGTGCGTTGCTGCCGATCCTGCACGAGGTGCAGGATGCGCTCGGCCACATCCCGCGCGAGGTCGTGCCGCAGATCGCCGACGGGCTGAACCTCTCGCGTGCCGAGGTGCATGGCGTCGTCACCTACTACCACCACTTTCGGCAGCAGCCGCCCGGTCGGCACGTCGTGCAGGTGTGCCGCGCCGAGGCGTGTCAATCGATGGGCGCGGACGCGCTGCTGGCGCACGCCGAGCAGCGGCTCGGCTGCGCGACCCACGGCGGGCACGGCGCGACCAGCGCGGACGGTCGCTACACGCTGGCGCCGGTGTTCTGCCTCGGCCTGTGCGCGTCGTCGCCGGCGATCGTGATCGACGACAAGCTGCATGCGCGGATGACCCCGGCACGCTTCGATGCGCTGGTCGACGGAATGAGGGATGACGCATGAGCTCCACCATCACCGTCTACGTCCCGCGCGATTCGGCCGCACTCGCCGTCGGCGCGAACGAGGTCGCCGACGCACTGCACGCCGAGTGCGCCCGCCGCGGCCTCGCGATCGACCTGGTGCGCAACGGCTCGCGCGGGTTGCTGTGGCTCGAAACGCTGGTCGAGGTCGCGACGCCGCGAGGCCGCATCGCCTACGGCCCGGTGACACCGGAAGACATCCCGGCGCTGCTCGACGCAGGCCTGCTGCAAGGCGCGCCGCACGCGCTGTGCCACGGCCCGACCGAGGAGATCCCGTACCTCGCGAAGCAGGAGCGTCTCACGTTCGCGCGCATGGGCGTCACCGACCCCGTGTCGCTCGCCGACTACGAGTCGCACGAAGGCTGGGCCGGGCTGCGCGCCGCGATCGCGCTGCCGGCGGCGACCGTCGTGCAGCAGGTGCTCGACTCGGGGCTGCGCGGCCGTGGCGGCGCGGCGTTCCCGACCGGCATCAAGTGGAAGACGGTGGCCGCAGCGGCCGCAGGTCAGAAGTACGTCGTCTGCAACGCCGACGAAGGCGACTCGGGCACCTTCTCCGACCGCATGACGATGGAAGGCGACCCGTACATGCTGATCGAAGGCATGACGATCGCCGGCCTCGCGGTCGGCGCGACGCGCGGCGTGGTCTACATCCGCTCCGAGTACCCCGACGCGATCGCGACGATGAACGAGGCGATCCGTCGCGCGACCGATGCGGCGTTCCTCGGTGTCGACGTGCTCGGCTCGGGCCACGCCTTCCACCTCGAAGTGCGCAAGGCGGCCGGCGCGTATGTCTGCGGCGAAGAGACCGCGATGCTCGAAAGCATCGAAGGCAAGCGCGGCATCGTGCGCGCGAAGCCGCCGCTGCCCGCGCTCGAAGGCCTGTTCGGCCAGCCGACCGTGATCAACAACGTGATCAGCTTCGCGAGCGTGCCGCTGATCCTCGCGCGCGGCCCGGCCTACTACCGCCACTACGGCATGGGCCGCTCGCGCGGCACGCTGCCGATGCAGCTCGCCGGCAACATCAAGCACGGTGGCCTCGTCGAGAAGGCGTTCGGCGTCACCCTGCGCGAACTGCTCTACGACTACGGCGGCGGCAGCGCCTCCGGCCGGCCGATCAAGGCGGTGCAGGTCGGCGGGCCGCTCGGTGCCTACGTGCCCGAATCGCAGTGGGATCTGCCGCTGGACTACGAGGCCTACGCGGCGGTGGGCGCGGTCGTCGGCCACGGCGGCATCGTCGTGCACGACGACACCGCCGACCTCGCCAAGCTCGCGCGCTATGCGATGGAGTTCTGCGCGATCGAGTCGTGCGGCAAGTGCACGCCGTGCCGGGTCGGCTCGACGCGCGGCGTCGAGGTGATCGATCGCATCGTCGCGCCGCCGACCAACGGCAAGCGCGGTCCGCAGCACGACCACACGGAGCAGGTCGCCCTGCTGCGCGACCTGTGCGACACGATGCTCAACGGCAGCCTGTGCGCGATGGGCGGCATGACGCCCTACCCCGTGCTGTCGGCACTGAACCACTACCCGCAAGACTTCGGCATCGCGACCCCGTCGCGCGTAGCCGCCTGAACGAGGAGACGCGCGATGCTCGACCACCACCCCGAGATCGACTACGGCACCCCGCGCCGCGAGTCCACCGAAGAAGTCACGCTGGAGATCGACGGCCAGCAGATCACCGTGCCCAAGGGCACCTCGCTGATGCGCGCCGCGACCGACGCCGGCGTCATGGTGCCCAAGCTGTGCGCGACCGACAGCCTCGAGCCGTTCGGCTCGTGCCGGCTGTGCCTGGTCGAGATCGACGGCCGCAAGGGCTATCCGGCGTCATGCACGACGCCCGCCGAAGCCGGCATGAAGGTGCGCACCCAGAGCCCGAAGCTGCAGGACCTGCGCAAGGGCGTGATGGAGCTCTACATCTCCGACCATCCGCTCGACTGCCTGACCTGCAGCGCGAACGGCAACTGCGAACTGCAGGACATGGCCGGCGTGACCGGTCTGCGCAGCGTGCGCTACGGGGTCGGCGACCAGTACGGCGGCGCGCACCATCTGGACAGCCAGAAGGACGAATCGAATCCGTACTTCACCTACGACGCGAGCAAGTGCATCGTCTGCAACCGCTGCGTGCGCGCCTGCGAGGAGACGCAGGGCACGTTCGCGCTGACGATCAGCGGCCGCGGCTTCGAGTCGCGCGTCTCGGCCGGCATGGACGAGAACTTCATGGACAGCGAGTGCGTGAGCTGCGGCGCCTGCGTGCAGGCCTGCCCGACCGCGACGCTGCAGGAGAAGTCGGTGATCTGGCTCGGCCAGGCCGAGCACAGCAAGATCACGACCTGCGCCTATTGCGGCGTCGGCTGCGGCTTCAAGGCCGAGATGAAGGGCAACGAGGTCGTGCGCATGGTGCCGTGGAAGGACGGCGCCGCGAACGAGGGCCACTCGTGCGTGAAGGGCCGCTTTGCATGGGGCTACGCGACGCACACCGATCGCATCACCAAGCCGATGATCCGCGCGAAGATCACCGACCCGTGGCAGGAGGTGAGCTGGGAGGTCGCGATCAACCACGCCGCGAGCGAGTTCAAGCGCATCCAGGCCAAGCACGGACGCGACTCGATCGGCGGCATCGTCTCGTCGCGCTGCACCAACGAGGAAGGCTACCTGGTGCAGAAGCTGGTGCGCGCCGCGTTCGGCAACAACAACGTCGACACCTGCGCGCGCGTGTGCCACTCGCCGACCGGCTACGGGCTGAAGCAGACGCTGGGCGAATCGGCCGGCACGCAGACCTTCAAGTCGGTCGACCAGGCCGACGTGATCCTGGTGATGGGCGCGAACCCGACCGACGGCCACCCGGTGTTCGCCTCGCGCATGAAGAAGCGGCTGCGCGAAGGTGCGAAGCTGATCGTGATCGACCCGCGCAAGATCGACATCGTCAAGTCGCCGCACATCCGCGCGACGCATCACCTGCAGCTTCGGCCCGGCACCAACGTCGCGGTCGTCACCGCGCTCGCCCACGTCATCGCCACCGAAGGGCTGATGGCCGAGGACTACATCGCGCAGCGCTGCGACGACAAGTCGTTCCGCGAATGGCGCGAGTTCGTGGCGCGCGCCGAGAACTCGCCCGAGGCGACCGAGGCGGTCACCGGCGTTCCTGCTGCCGAGCTGCGGGCCGCGGCGCGCCTCTATGCCACCGGCGGCAACGCCGCGATCTACTACGGCCTCGGCGTCACCGAACACAGCCAGGGCTCCACGACGGTGATGGGCATCGCCAACCTCGCGATGGCCACCGGCAACGTCGGCCGCGAAGGCGTCGGCGTCAATCCGCTGCGCGGCCAGAACAACGTGCAGGGCTCGTGCGACATCGGCTCGTTCCCGCACGAGTTGCCCGGCTACCGCCACGTGTCCGACACGACGGTGCGCCAGCAGTTCGAGAGCGCCTGGGGCGTCGAGCTGCAGAGCGAGCCCGGGCTGCGCATTCCGAACATGTTCGACGCCGCGCTCGACGGCAGCTTCAAGGGCCTGTACTGCGAGGGCGAGGACATCGTCCAGTCCGATCCCGACACGCAGCACGTCGCGCACGCGCTCGAAGCGATGGAGTGCATCGTCGTGCAGGACCTGTTCCTGAACGAGACCGCGAAGTACGCCCATGTCTTCCTGCCCGGCACGTCGTTCCTCGAGAAGGACGGCACGTTCACGAACGCCGAGCGCCGCATCTCGCGCGTCACGAAGGTGATGCCGCCGAAGCCCGGCTACGCCGACTGGGAAGTGACGATGCTGCTGTCCAACGCGCTCGGCTACCCGATGAACTACAAGCACCCGAAGGAGATCATGGCCGAGATCGCGGCGCTGACGCCGACCTTCTCGGGCGTGAGCTACGAGCTGATCGACAAGCTCGGCAGCGTGCAGTGGCCGTGCAACGCCGAGGCGCCGAACGGCACGCCGACGATGCACATCGATGAATTCGTGCGCGGCAAGGGCAAGTTCATCATCACGCAGTACGTCGCGAGCGACGAGAAGGTGACGCGCAAGTTCCCGCTGATCCTGACGACCGGACGCATCCTGTCGCAGTACAACGTCGGCGCGCAGACACGGCGCACCGACAACAACCAGTGGCACAGCGAGGACCGGCTCGAGCTCCACCCGGTCGACGCCGAGGACCGCGGCATCAAGGACGGCGACTGGGTCGGCATCCAGAGCCGCGCCGGCGAGACGGTGCTGCGCGCGATCGTCAGCGACCGCATGCAGCCGGGCGTGGTCTACACCACCTTCCACTTCCCCGAGTCGGGCGCAAACGTGATCACGACCGACAACTCCGACTGGGCGACCAATTGCCCCGAGTACAAGGTCACCGCGGTGCAGGTGATGCCGGTGTCGCAGCCGTCGCAATGGCAGCGCGAGTTCACGCGCTTCGACCGCGTGCAGAGCGAGTTGCTCGAGCGACGCGTCGTCGCCGAGCCGGTGAGCGCCAAATGAACCGCGCCGAGTTCGCGATGCCGGCAGAAGGAGCGCGCCTGGCCCGCGTCACGCGCTGGCGCGACGGCACCCGCAGCGAGGCCGACGACTGGCTGACCGAAGAGGTGCCGGTCGCGCTCGAGTTCAACGGCATCTCGCATGCGGTGATGCTCACGACGCCGGCCGACCTCGACGACTTCGCGCTCGGCTTCGGCCTGGCCGAGGGCATCTTCGACAGCGCGGCCGACTTGTACGGCTGCGAGATCGACGCGTCCGCGCAGGGGATCACGGTGCGGATGGAGGTGTCGTCGCGCTGCTTCGCCGCCCTGAAGGCGCGCCGACGCACGCTCGCCGGCCGCACCGGCTGCGGCGTGTGCGGCACCGAGAGCCTGGACCAGGTCCTGCGACCGGTCCCTGTGGTCGCCTCGACCGCGCGCGTGCGCAGCGCGGCGATCGGCCGCGCGATGCGCGAGATGCGCGCGCGCCAACAACTCTGCGACATCACCGGCGCCGTCCACGCAGCCGCGTGGTGCGACCGCGACGGCGCGGTGCACTGGGTGCGCGAGGACGTGGGCCGCCACAACGCGCTCGACAAGTTGATCGGCGCGCTCGCCCGCGCCCGCGTGGACGCGCGCGACGGGTTCATCGCGGTGACGAGCCGCGCAAGCGTCGAGATGGTGCAGAAGGCGGCGGTGGCCGGCGTGCCGCTGCTCGCCGCGATCTCGGCGCCGACGCTGCTCGCGGTCGAGACCGCCGAGCACGCGGGCATGGGCCTGGTCGGTCTGGCGCGCGGCGACGACCTCGTCGTCTACGCCCGGCCCGACCGCGTCGAACTGGAGCGAGGAGCACCGCGATGAACAACGACAACCTGATCCGGATGGTGAATCGCATCGGCGCGTTCTTCGCCGCGATGCCGAACCGCGACGAGGCGTTGCACGACATCGCGCAGCACGTGCGCCGCTTCTGGGAGCCGCGCATGCGCACCCAGCTGTTCGCGCACATCGACACGCACCAGGGCGCGGGCGTCGACGCGATCGTGGTCGACGCGCTGCAGCGGCACCGCGCGCTGTTCAACTGAACGTCACGCGAACAGGCGCCAGGCGCCGCGCAGCACGAGGTAGACGCCGAGCGCAAGCAAGCCGGCGAAGAAGATCGTCTTGAAGGTCTCCGCCCGCACGCGCCCGCGCAGCCACTGGCCGATGCCCATCCCGAACAGCGCCGGCAGCACCGCGATCGCCGAGCCGAGCAGCGCGGAGGCCTGCAACGCACCGCCGGCGCCAAGGCTCGCGCCGAGGGCGATCGTCGAGACCAGGAACGACAGGCCGAGCGCGCGCACCAGTTCATCCTTCTCGAGCCCGAGCGCTTGCAGGTACGGGACGGCGGGAATCACGAACACGCCGGTGGCGGCCGTCACGAGGCCGGTCGACACGCCGACCACCGGCCCGAGCCACGGTTCGAGCGCGGGTCGCACCTGCAGCCGCCAGTGCAACAGCCCGAGCACCGCATAGACGACCAGCGCGACACCGAGCGCCATGCTCGCCCAGCCACCTCCGCCACTAAGCCAGCCGGCGCCGAGCGCGACGCCGGCACAGACCCCGGCAAGCATCCCGAACAGGCGCCGGCACACCATCACGAAGCCCGGTCCGCCGATCTGCCACAGGTTGGTGACGAGCGACGGCACGAACAGCAACGCCGCAGCCTGCGCGGGCAACATCACGACGCTGAGCAGACCCATCGTGATCGTCGGCAGTCCGAGACCGACGACGCCCTTGACGAAGCCGCCGAGCGTGAACACCGCCGCGACGAGTGTCCACAGCAGAGGGGAGTTCGATTCCGACATGGATCGCATCATCGGGCTGAAACGCGCAGTGACACTTCGACGTGGATCGAAGCAACCGCGCTTCGCTTAGAGTCCGTCTCGGATGACAACGACGCAAATCGTCTGGGCCGCGATCGCCGCAGCGCTGCTGTTCTGGATCGTCGGCGCGTACAACCGGCTGGTGCGGCTGCGCGGCGAGATCGTGCGCCGCTTCCCGGCGGTGGATGAGCAGTTCACGCTGCGCGGCACGCTGCTGCAGCAACAGATCGACGCGCTCGCGCCGGTGCTGCCCGGCGCCGCCCCGCGCATCGACGTCTTGCGTGCCGCCTGCGAGCAGCTCGGCGCGGCCTGCGCGCATGCGCGCAAGCATCCGGGCGCTGCCGGCGCGATCACCAGTCTGCGGTTGGCCGACCACATCCTCGACGAGGCGCGCGCCAAGCTCCCGGTGCAAAGCGCGGCCGGGCTGGACCTGAGCGCGCTCGCGGCGCAACTCGCGGCGAGCGACGCGACGCTCGCGTTCGCCCGCAGGCAGTTCGACGATGCCGTGCTGGAGTACAACGCCGCCGTGCGGCAGTTCCCGACCGTGCTGATCGTGGGCCTGTTCGGATTCCGCAGTGCGGGCCCCCTGGGTTCGGAAACTGGGACAATGTCGCCCTCATGAATGACGCCGAACGCGACGCCGTCGACCACCTGGATCGACTCCATGGCATCAACGAACTGCGCGCTGCCGTGCTCGCGTTGCTGCTGCCGCCCGGCAGCAAGCGTGCGGTGCGCGCCTGGCGCGTCGAGGTCGCGGGCTTTTCGCGCGCGGTCGAGATCCGAGACTGGGTCACGGCGCTCTCGCCCGCGAACCGCCTGCCCTGGTTCGAGGTGCTGGTCTCACGCTGGCGCAACCATCCGCAGGACCAGCGCGCCGCGCTGCTCGAATCGACCCGCCGCGTGATGGGCGCGCGCGGCGTGATGCGCCCGATCGACCGGCTGCACTGGCTCGCGATGCGCTTGCGCATGGGCGACACCTCGGCGGCCGCGACGCGCGCCGCGGCCACCGCCGAGCTGTCGCAGTTGCCGCAGCGCGAGGTCTCGACGATCGCGACGTACTGCGCCTTCCTCGCGCGCATGGTGCCGGTCGAGCCGGCCGATCTCGAAGACACCGCGCCGACCGACGCCGGCCGCGCCTGGTACGCCACGGTGATGCAGCCGTGGGCCAAGCGTGCCGAGATCCCGCCGTGCGAGCCGCCCGACACCGACGGGCTCGTCCATGCACTGCAGGAACTGCAGGCGATGCCGTGGATGCAGCGCCCGGCACTCGTGCGCGGCTGGGTCGCTGGTGCGATCGAGCACAGCCCGCACGGCCGCCTGACCGACACCGCCGCCGATGCGCTGCGGCTGACCTGTTCGCTGCTCGATTCACCGCTGCCGCCGGAGCTCGCGCAGCACTTCAACGCGGCGTCGCCGCAGGACACGATGTGATGCGCGCTGCGGCACGCGCGTCGATCGCTGCCGCGCTCCTCAGCGTCGCGGCGCTCGCCGGCGCGCAAGACGCCGCGGCGCTGCGCGCTCGCAGCCTCGTCGCCACCTGCGCCGCCTGCCATGGCACCGACGGTCGCGCCGCCGCGGGCGCCGTCGTGCCCGGGCTGGCCGGCGTGCCCGCGGCCACCCTCGTCGAGCAGATGAAGGCGTTCAAGTCCGGCGCACGCCCGGGCACCGTGATGCCGCAACTTGCGAAAGGCTACAGCGACGCCCAGATCGAGCGGCTCGCCGCGGCGCTCGCGCAGCCGACCGCGAGCCCCGCGAAACCATGACGGCGATGATGAAGCGGCGCGATCTGCTGAAGGTTCTGGGTGCGGCCGGTGGCGCCGGTCTGGCCGGCTGCGTGACCCGCACCGACCGCGATTCCGGTGCGGTCAGCGTCGTCGGTGCGATGAACGCGATCGGCAAGCCGGATGTGGCGCGCGTGCTCGTCGTCGGCGGCGGCTACGGCGGGGCGACCGCGGCGAAGTACGTGCGGCTGCTGTCGCAGCACAAGATCGAGGTCGTGCTGGTCGAGCCCGACGCGGCCTTCGTGTCGTGCCCGCTGTCCAACCTCGTGCTCGGCGGCAGTCGCACGATCGGCGACGTGACGCGACCGTACACGACGCTCGAGAAGCAGCAGGGCGTGCGCGTCGTGCGCGACATGATCGCCAGCATCGACGCAACGCAGCGCATCGCGGTGCTCGCCTCGGGCGGCGAGATCCGCTACGACAAGCTGATCCTGTCGCCCGGCGTCGAGATGATCTGGACCGAGGTCACCGGCCTGCGCGCCGCGAACCAGCAGGGTCGCGTGCTGCAGGCCTGGAAGGCGGGCCCGGAGACGACCGCGCTGCGCCGCCAGCTCGAAGCGATGCCCGACGGCGGCGTGTTCGCGATCGCCATCCCCGAGGCGCCCTACCGCTGCCCGCCCGGCCCGTACGAGCGCGCCAGCATCGTCGCGAACTACTTCAAGAGCGCGAAGCCGCGATCGAAGGTGCTGATCCTCGACGCGAACGAGGACGTGACCAGCAAGGGCCCGCTGTTCAAACGCGTCTGGGCCGAGTCGTACAAGGGCATCCTCGAGTACCGGCCGCAGCACAAGGCGACCGGTGTCGACGCCGCGACGAACACGATCAAGTTCGAGATCCAGGACGACGTGCGCGCCAGCGTGCTGAACGTGCTGCCGCCGATGCGCGCCGGCGCGATCGCGGTGCAGACCGGCCTGGCGAACTCGAACGCGCGCTGGTGCAACGTGAACTGGCTCAACTTCGAATCGACCGCGGCGCGCCACATCCACGTGGTCGGCGATTCCATCCAGATCGCCTCGCAGATGCCCAAGAGCGGCCACATGGCCAACAGCCAGGCCAAGGTCACGGCCGCGGCGATCGTCGCCGAGCTGAACGGCTGGGAGCTCGACCCGGCGCCGCTGCTGACCAACACCTGCTACAGCTTCGTCGACGACAAGCGCACCGTGCACGTGGCCAGCGTGCACGCGTACAGCGAGGTCGACAAGACGTTCAAGCCGGTGCCCGGATCGGGCGGGCTGTCGTCGGCGCCGAACGAGCTCGAAGCGGGCTACGCGTGGAGCTGGGCGCGCTCGATCTGGGCGGATGCGCTGAGCTGATCGCGCGACCGCGACCCGGCGGGGGCGGTCAGCGCGTCGCCGTCGTGCCGTCCACGCCCTTCCAGCCGCCGCCCAGCGCGCGGAACAGGTCCACGCTCGCCGCGAGTTGCGCCTGGCGGTTGCGCACCAGATCGAGCTGCGCCGCTGCGGCGCTGCGTTGCGCATCCAGGTAGTCGAGGTTGCCGGAGTAGCCTGCGTCGTAGCGCGCCTTCGAGAGCTTCAGCGCGTTCGCCGCGGCCCGGTCGGCGCGCGCCAGGTCGTCCTGCGACCCTTGCGCCGCGCGCAGGTTGGCGAGCGCATCGGCGACGTCCTTGAACGCGTTCTCGACCGCGCCGCGGTAGGCCCCCTGGGCCTCGCGGTGCACCGCCACCGCCTGATCGGTGCGCGCCGCGAGGCGGCCGCCGTCGAACAGCGGCTGCGCGAGGCCGACGCCGATCGACCAGATGCGCGAGGGCGACTTGAGCAGATCGCTCAGCTCGATGCTCTCGAACCCGACGCTGCCGGTCAGCGACAGGCTCGGCAACTGCTCGGCGCGCGCGGCGCCGATGCGTGCGCTCGCCGCGGCAAGTTGCTGCTCGGCGGCGCGCACGTCAGGCCGGCGTTCGAGCAGCGCGGACGGCAGCCCGGCCGGCGGCAACGGCGGCAACGGCAGCGCCGCGAGCGACGCCACGGGCAGCGTCAGGTCGAGTTGGCCGGTCAGCACGCCGAGCTGCGTCTGCATCAGGTCGCGTTGGCGCTGCAGATCCCGTCGCAGCACGGCCGACGCGGCGCGCAGGCCTTCGGCCTGCTCGACGTCGAGCTGCGAACTCGTGCCGCCGTTCAGGCGCAGGTTGAGCAGGCGCAGGCTTTCGACGCGGGTCTGCAAGGTCGCGTCGGTCAACGCGATCTGCTCGTCGAGCGCGCGCAGGCCGAGCCACGCCTGCGTCGTCAACGCGGCCACGGTGAGGCGCAGCGTGTCGCGCGCGTAGGTGCTCGCGAGCAATTGCGCGCGCGCCGCCTCGCGCGTGCGGCGCAGCTTGCCCCACAGGTCGAACTCGTACGACGCCGACACGCCGAGCTGGAATTCGTTGAAGGTTCCGCCGTTCGGCGGAAAGGTCAGCGGGCTGACGTGCGCCCGCCCGCCGCTGGCCGCGAGGTCGACCCGAGGCAGCAGCGACGCGCCGGCCTGGCGCGCGAGCGCATCGGCCTGCTCGATGCGTGCGACTGCCTGCTCGAGGTCGCGGTTGCGCTCGAGCGCCTGCGCGACGAGCCGGTCGAGCTCGGGCTGGCGATAGAGCGCCCACCATTGATCGGAGACCTCGGCCGGCGCCGCCGCGGCGGCCGCGTCGACACCGGGAAACTGCGCCGGCAACGCCAGATCGGGCCGCCGAGGCTCGGGCCCGACCGCGCAGCCGGCGAACGCGGCGAGCACCGCCGCAGCGACCATCGTCGTGCTCGTTCTCATGACGCCGCCCCTTCGCCTGCGCGGTGGTGCTCATGCTTGGGTCGCGGCTTGCGCGCCAGCACCGAGAAGAACAGCGGCACGAAGATCGGCGCGATGAAGGTCGCGACGATCATGCCGCCGAACACGCCGGTGCCCATCGACTGCCGCGCCGCGGCGCCGGCGCCCGTCGCGGTCACGAGCGGCACGACGCCGAACACGAACGCCAGCGACGTCATCACGATCGGCCGGAAGCGCAAGCGCGCCGCCTCGCGCGCCGCGTCGACCGCGCTCTTGCCGGCTTCCATGCCCTGCATCGCGAACTCGGCGATCAGGATCGCGTTCTTCGCCGCCAGGCCGATCAGCACCACCAGGCCGATCTGGAAGTAGATGTCGTTCTCCATGCCGCGCAGCCAGACGAACAGCAACGCCCCGGTGAGCGCGAACGGCACCGCGAGCACGACCGCGAACGGCACGCCCCAGCGCTCGTACAGCGCCGACAGGATCAGGTAGACCATCACGATCGCGAAGCCGAACGCGAACAGCGACGCGTTGCCGGTGCGCTTCTCCTGGAAGGCCTGGCCGGTCCAGGCCATGCTGTAGCCGGGCGGCAAGGTGCTCGCGGCGACCTGCTCGACCGCGCGGATCGCCTCGCCCGAGCTGAAGCCCGGCTTCGCGCCGCCGAGGATGCGCGCACCGACGAAGCCGTTGTAGCGCTGCAGCTGCTCCGGCCCGATCACCTCGTTGACGCGGATCAGCGCCTTCAGCGGCAGCATCTGCCCGCTCGTCGTCGAGCGCACGTAGACGCTGCCGAGGTCCTCGGGCCGGGCGCGGAACGCCGCGTCGGCCTGCATCGTCACGCGGTAGGTGCGACCGGCCTTGTTGAAGTCGTTGACGTACAGCGAGCCCATCTGCGCCTGCAGCGCGGTGTAGATGTCGTCGGGCGAGATGCCGAGCGCGATCGCGCGCTCGCGGTCGACATCGACCTGCAGCTGCGGCACGGTCGGTCGGAAGAAGGTGTTGACCATGCCGATCTCGGGGCGCTTGCCCAGCTCCTGCATGAAGCTGCCGGTGACCTGCGCAAGCCGCTGCGGATCGGGATCGTTGCGCGCCTGCACGAAGACCTCGAAACCACCGGCCTGCGACAAGCCCTGGATCGCCGGCGGGTTGAACGCGAACGCCAGGCCGTCGTTGAGCGCGAAGCCCTTGCCGCCGACTTCGCCGACGAGCTGATCCGAGCTCTGCTTGCGATCCTCCCACGGCACCATCGGCAGGAACATCGTCGCCGCGTTGGCCTTGCTGCCCCCGCCGATGAAGTCGAAGCCGTTGACGCTGAAGAAGTTCTCGACCGCCTTGTTGCCGTCCATCATGTGGCGCAGCTGTTCGGTCGACTTGGTCGTGCGCTCCAGCGTCGCGCCGTCGGGAAGCACCGCGATCGCGACGATGTAGCCCTGGTCTTCGGGCGGCACGAAACTGCTCGGCACCTTCAGCAACAGGAACACCGCCGCCGCGATGATCGCCGCGAACGCGACGAACGCGAGCACGCGATGGCGCAGGCCGAGCGAGACCGCGCCGACGAAGCGGTCGGTGATCCACGCCAGCGTGCGGTTGAACGGGCGGAACATCTTGCCGAGCCAGCCCTCGTCGTGATCGTGCGACTCGACGGGCTTGAGCAGCACCGCGCACAACGCCGGTGTCAGCGTCAGCGCGACGACGCCGGAGAGCACGACCGCGACCGTCACCGTGACCGCGAACTGGCGGTAGAGCTGGCCGGCGATGCCGCCGAGGAACGCCACCGGGACGAACACCGCCGCGAGCGCGAGCACGATGCCGATCACCGCGCCCTGCACCTCGTGCATCGCCTCGATCGCCGCGGCCATCGGCGTCATCCGCTCGGTGCGGATCAGCCGCTCGACGTTCTCCAGAACGACGATCGCATCGTCGACGACGATCCCGATCGCCAGCACCATCGCGAACAGCGTCAGGGTGTTGATCGAGAAGCCGAACAGCCACAGCCCGGCGAACGTGCCGATCAGCGAGACCGGCACGGCGAGCATCGGGATCAGCGTCGCGCGCCAGGTCTGCAGGAAGACGAAGACGACGATCAGCACGATCACCGCGGCCTCGATGATCGTGTGCATCACCTCCTTGATCGAGGCCGAGACGAAGCGCGTCGTGTCGTACGGGATCGAGTAGTCGATGTCGGGCGGAAAGCGGTCCTGCTTCAGCTCGGCCATGCGGCCCTTGACCGCATCGCCGACCTGCAGCGCGTTCGCGCCGGTCGCGAGGAACACCGCGAGCGCGATCGCCGGCTGGCCGTTGATCGAGTTGGTCGCGTCGTAGCTTTGCGCGCCGAGTTCGATGCGCGCCACGTCCTTCAGACGCAGCACGCCGTTCGGGCCGCTCGCGCGCAGCACGATGTTGCCGAACTCCTCGGCCTCGAGCAGCCGGCCGCGCGTCGTCACGGTGTATTCGATCTGCTGGCCCTTCGGTGCCGGCTCGGCACCGATCTTGCCGGCGGCGAACTGGGCGTTCTGCGCATTCACCGCCGTGCGGATGTCGCCGGTCGTCACGCCCAGGCGCGCCATGCGGTCGGGCTGCAGCCACAACCGCATCGAGTAGTCGCGCGCACCGAAGATGAAGACGTCGGCCACGCCGGGGACGCGCTTCAAGTCGTCGACGACGTTCTGCGTCGCGTAGTTGGAGATGTAGATCTGGTCGTAGGTGCTCTTCGGCGACATCAGCGCCATCACGAGCAGGAAGTTGTTCGAGCGCTTGGCCACCGTGACGCCCTGGCGCCGCACCTCGTCGGGCAGGCGCGGCGTGGCGAGCTGCACACGGTTGTTGACGTCGAAGGTCGCCTTGTCGACATCGGTGCCGACCTCGAAGGTCACGGTGATCTCGGTCTGCCCGTTGGAGGCCGAGGTCGAGCTGTAGTACTGCAGGTTCTCGACGCCGGAGAGCTGCTCCTCGATCGGTGCGGCGACGGTCGCCGCCAGCGTCTGCGCCGAAGCACCGGGGTAGTTGGCGATCACGCTGACGGTCGGCGGCGCGATGTCGGGGTACTGAGCGATCGGCAGGATCTTCAGCGAGACCGCACCGGCCATCAGGATGATGATCGAGAGCACCGCGGCGAACACCGGGCGCTCGATGAAGAAGCGCGAGAACATGAGGCGACCTTCGGTGTCGTTAGCGCGACGCGGCGGAGGCCGGCGCAGATCCGGCAGCGGCTGCCGAGGCAGGCGCGGCGGCGGACGCCGCCGGCGCGTGCGGCTGCACCGGCGCGCCCGGCCGCAGCTTCATCAGGTTGTCGACGATCACCGTGTCGCCTTCGCCCAGGCCCTTGCGCACCGCCCAGCCATCGGCCACCCAGCCGCCGACCTCGACCGGCGTCGGGATCGCCTTCCCGTCCTTGATCGTCCACACCGCCTTGCCGCGTTCGCCGGTCACGACGGCGGCTTGCGGCACGACATAGGCGGACTCCTCGCCCGCCTGCACCTGCGCCTTCACGAACTGACCGGGCAGCACCGCGAGCTGCGGGTTCGCGAACTCGGCGCGCAACTGCACGGTGCCGAGTTGCGGGTCCACCGTCGAGCCTTCGAAGTTGAGCTTGCCGGTCACCGGCAACGCGCTGCCATCGGCGCCGAGCAGGCGCACCGCACCGGCCTTGCCGCTGCGCAGCTTGGCGAATTCGCTCTCGGAGAACGAGAAGCGGACCCAGATCGGATCGGTCTGCGTCAACTTCGTCATCAGCCCGTCGCTCGGGCTCACCAGGCTGCCCTGCGACTTCTCGGCGCGACCGGTCAGGCCGGCGATCGGCGCCGTGACGTTGGTGTACGACAGGTTCCACTGCGCCTCGCGCACGGTGGCTTGCGCCTGCGTCACCGCGGCCTCGGTCAGGCTCAGGCTGGAGGTCGCGTCGTCGTATTCGCGCTGGCTGATCGCCTTCTGCTCGGCCAACGGCTGCAGCCGCTTGGCCTCGCGGCGCGCCTGATCGAGCTTGGCCTGCGCCTGCGCCAGTGCCGCGCGGGCCTGCGCCAGCGCGATCTCGAACGGCGTGCGCTCGATCGTGAACAGCGGCGCGCCGGCCTTCACGCGGTCGCCCTCCCGGTAGCTCTGCTTCTCGATCAGCCCGGCGACGCGCGCGCGCACCTCGACTTCCTTCGAGCCCTCGGCACGGCCGACGGCTTCGAGCAGGATCGGCACGTTGCGCTGCGTGGTCTTGACCACCGCGACCGGCATCGCCGGCATCGCGCCGCCGGGGCCGCCCTTGCCGGCGCCGGGCGGCGCCGCGTTGTCGGAGCGCCCGCAGGCGGACAGCAGCAGCACGAGGCCTGCGGTCGCAAGGAGCACGCGAGGCGTGCGAACAAATGCAGCGGCTGGGGTCTTCGGCATTTCTGGATTCCTTGCGGCTTCGTGGGCTGCGCGGAGGCATGCACCGTCGGTCAGGGCGGCGATCCTAACGCAATGCTGCTGACAACGCGTGACAGCAGCGACTTCCGTGCCATCACAAGGCGATCCACTTCTGCGTGCTGGCCGCAGAAGCGACGGTCGTCTCGATGAAGCGCACGCCGCGCACGCCCTCGTCGATGCGCGGATAGTCGGCCTCCTCGCAGCTGGCCGGCACGCGTCGCTCGAGCCGCGCGCGGATGTCGGTGGCGACACCGGCATAGAGATTCGCGAACGCCTCGATGAACGCTTCGGGATGGCCCGGCGGCAGCCGGCAGGCCCGCTTGGCGGCCTCGCTCAACCACGGTGCGTTGCGCGTCAAGATCGTGCGCGGGCCGTCGATCGGGGCGTGCAGGAGCACGTTCGGATCCTCCTGGCGCCAATCCAGCGAGCCGCGCTCGCCGAATACCCGCAGCCGGATGTCGTTCTCGTGGCCGACCGCGATCTGCGTCGCGCTGAGCACGCCGCGCGCGCCGCCGGCAAAGCGCAGCAGCAGGCTGCCGTCGTCGTCGAGCCGTCGGCCGGGCACGAAGCTGGTCAGATCGGCGCACAGGCTCTCGATCTCGAGGCCCGTCACGGTCGAGATCAGGTTCTCGGCGTGCGAGCCGATGTCGCCGATCGCCCCGGCGACGCCGCTCCTGGCCGGATCGGTGCGCCAGTCCGCCTGCTTGTTCGCGAGCTGCGTCGCGAGCCATCCCTGGTGGTATTCGACGATCACCTTGCGCACCGCGCCGAGCGTGCCGGCGCGCACCATCTCGCGCGCCTGCCGCACCATCGGGTAGCCGGTGTAGTTGTAGGTGACGGCGAAGACGCTGCCGCGCGCGCGCACCAGCGCCGCGAGCTCTTGGGCCTGCGCGCTGGTGTGCACGAGCGGCTTGTCGCACACGACGTGCACGCCCGCGTCCACGAACGCGCGCGCGACCTCGTGGTGGACGTGGTTGGGCGTGACGATCACGACGACGTCGATGCGCTCCTCGGGTGAGCGCTTCAGCTCGTCGGCGAGCAGCGCCTGCCACGAGCCGTGATTGCGCGCGTCGGCCAGCCCGAGATCACGGCCCGACGCGCGCGCCTTGTCCGGCGACGACGACAACGCACCGGCGACGAACTCGTACTGCCCGTCGAGCGCCATCGCGTGCCGATGCACCGCGCCGATGAACGCGTCGCGCCCGCCACCGACCATCGCATAGCGCAGGCGTCGCGCCGTCATGATCCGTGGCTCGCCTGCTGGCGCTTGTCGAAGACCGCGTCGAACGCGCCCCGCGCCGGCTCGAAATCGAGGCGTCGGCAGAATGCCGCGCTCTCGGTCGCGCCGTGGACGCGGTCCATCCGGCTGTCTTCCCACTCGACCGACAGCGGGCCGGCATAGCCGACGTCGTTCAGCGCGACGATCAGCGACTCGAAGTCGATCATCCCGCGCCCGACGCTGCGGAAGTCCCAGGTCCGACGCGCGTCGCCGAAGCTGGTGTGGCCGCCGAAGGTGCCGACGGTGCCGTCGCCCTTGCCCCACCACACGTCCTTCATGTGGGCATTGAAGATGCGCGGTCCGAACGTGCGGATGAAGCGGATGTAGTCGACCCCCTGGTAGCCGAGGTGGCTCGGATCGAAATTGAAGCCGAAGCGCGGATGCCCGTTCACCGCGGCGATCGCGCGCTCGCTGGTCGCGATGTCGAACGCGATCTCGGTCGGATGAACCTCGAGCGCGAAGTCGACGCCGCATTCGTCGAACGTGTTCAGGATCGGCGTGAAGCGCCGCGCGAAGTCGGCGAACCCTGCATCCCAGTACGCCTGCGTCGTCGGCGGGAACGCATAGGTCGAATGCCAGATCGACGAACCGGTGAAGCCGGTCACCGTCTTCACGCCGAACGCCTGCGCCGCGCGCGCGGTGTCCTGCAACTCGCGCGCGGCGCGCTGGCGTACGCCCTCGGGATCGCCGTCGCCCCACACGCGCGCCGGCAGGATCGATTCGTGGCGCGCATCGATCAGGTCGCACACCGCCTGGCCGACGAGGTGGTTGCCGATCGCATAGCACGCGAGCCCGTGCTGTTCGAGCAACGCACGCTGGCGCTGGACATACTGCTTGTCCGCGAGCGCCTGCTGCACGTCGAAGTGATCGCCCCAACAGGCCAGCTCCAGGCCGTCGTAGCCCATGCGTTTGGCCAGCGGCGCAAGTTCGGCGAGCGGCAGGTCGGCCCACTGGCCGGTGAACAGCGTGATGGGGCGGGTCATGGCGTGAGCTCCGTCAGAAGGGCGAGT
>Ga0209023_10003235_pt1 | contig 19594 bp, 17 predicted proteins | sample LakOneMetagenome_FD_187468 | JGI IMG/M metagenome (GOLD analysis project Ga0209023, IMG submission 187468) | Freshwater and sediment microbial communities from Lake Erie, Canada (SPAdes) (version 2) | ecosystem: Environmental > Aquatic > Freshwater > Lentic | place: Lake Erie, Canada...
TGCGTCCACGTTTGTTTCCTTCCGTAGGGGTGAATGCGGCGAGTGCCGAATTCGATGTCTAGTGTTCCTCAGCCAGCGCGAGCTGGATGTAGACGGCGGTAAGTAGGGCAAAAATGTAGGCCTGCAGAACCGCGATCAGCACCTCGAAGAGGGTGAAGGCGAAACCGAAGACGAGGGTTCCGGCTCCGAAGAGCTTGAATCCTCCGTCTGCCGTGAAGAAGAAGAACTGCGTTGCGCTGAAGAACAGCACCAACAGCAGGTGCCCGACAATCATGTTCATCATGAGTCGAAGCGTCAGGGTGACCGGCCGAATGAGGAACGTCGAGATGAACTCGATCGGTGTCACGATGATGTACAGCGCCGGCGGAACGCCGGGCGGGAAAAGCGAGTTACGGAAGAACTTCGCCGGGCTCTTCTTGACACCGGCGTAGATGAACGTTCCGTACGAGATGACGCCGAGAAGTAGCGGCACTCCAATCACTGAAGTACCGGCGATGTTGAGCAACGGAATGATTCCCGTGATGTTCATGAACAGGACCATGAAGAAAATGGTCGTGAGCAGCGGCAGGAAACGCTTGCCGTCTTTTTTTCCGAGGAGGTCTTCCGCGATGTTGACTCGTACGAAGTCGAGGCCCATTTCGGCCAGGCTCTGAAGGCGGGTCGGGATGACCTTCATGCGGCGGGTACCGATCCAGAACAACAGAATCAAAACTGCCACCGCAAGAAAGCGGATGAGAATGATTCGGTTGATCTCGAACGGGGTGTCCGCGAAGAAGATCACATCAGGGAAGAACTCATTGATGGATGGACCAATGAAGTCACCGTCACTTGTTGCAGACGGGACCAGCAGGTTTACGGCGATTTTTAGCAGCGCTTTCTCCTGTTTCGGGGCGGTGAGCTCTGCTCGCGCATCGACGAATGTGGGACAGGTTTACGACGCTGTGAAAGAGCTGCAAACCGGGGGGATCTCTATCAACTGTAGCGGAGATCGGCTTGTGAACCGAATCGAAGCACGCTGTTGTTGCGCGAGATCACTGATCGGCCGGAGCAGGGGGCAGGGTGATGTCGCTCACGTAGCTCATGCGGCTCTTCATCACCACGACAGCATCCACCACAAGCGAACCGATGACGCCGGCGATGATGCTCAGGAACAGCACGACCGGCGAAATCCACGGCTGATCGCGCAAGAGCACCATGAGTATGAGGAACACGACGAATTTCAGCAGCCAGCCACCCATCACGATGCCGAAAAAAGCACCGATGGCGGACTCGCGCCCGGCGAAGCGATTGGCGACCAGGATGCTGCCGGCGGTGATGCCCATGAAGATGACCGCCATGGCGGTTCCGACGAGGGCGCTGACCACGCCGATCCAACCGTCGACCAGACCGCCGACCGTCGCTCCCACAATGGCGATGGCGAGAGCGAGAAAGCCCCCGTAGAGCAGAATTCGTTTCAGAATCGGAATGGAGGTCGGTTGCGGAGGCGGGGTGAACTGAATGGGATGGGTCATGCTGTCTCCTCGGCAGTCTTCAGGGACTGCGCGGCCTCATCAAGAGGGTCGAGTTGGGCGATTTCTTCGGTACGGGGGGCATCGCTCGGAGAGAGCTGGCTCGCCCGCTCCTCGGCTTTGCGACGGCTGAGCGGCGCGAGGGTGACCAGGGTGCAGACGATCAGGGCGACGACCAGGAAAAGCGTGGCGTATGACGTGGGCAGCCCGAAGTAGACCGGAAGCACGAAGTACAACAGGCAGCCGACGGCCGCGGCCGCGGTCCAGCCGTAGAAGATCAGCACCGCATGCAAATGAGAGTGCCCCATATCCAGCAGGCGATGATGGAGGTGCTTGCGGTCGGCGCTGAAGGGCGACTTGCCCGCGCGCACGCGGCGGAACACCGCCAGGCCGAAGTCAAGCAGCGGGATGATCAAAATCGCCACCGGGAGCAGGATCGGAATGAAGGCCGGGAACAGCTGCGAGCCGTTCACCGCGGTCGGGTCGACCTGTCCGGTAATGGCGGTGGCCGAGGTGGCCATCAACAGCCCCACCAAGAGCGCCCCGGCATCACCCATGAACATCTTCGCCGGATGCCAGTTGAGCGGCAGGAAACCCACGCAGGCCCCTACCAGGATGGCGGCGATCAGGGAGGCGAGGTTGAAGTAGTTGGTGGGAGAAGTGTCGCGAACGAGCAGGTAGCTGTAAATGAAGAACACGCCGTTGGCAATCAGGGCGACACCGGTGACCAGGCCGTCCAGCCCATCGATGAAGTTGATCATGTTCATCACCGCCACGATGGCCACCACGGTGATGACGATCGACATCCAGCCGGAAATCACCGTCAGGCCACCGATAGGCAGCGAGTAGATCTGCACACCCTGCCAGGCCACCAGACCGGCGGCGATGAATTGGCCGGCGAGTTTCGTCATCCAGTCGAGGTCCCACACATCGTCGGCCACTCCCACGAGCACGATCAGCAGGGCGGCCCCGAGGATGGCGAGGATCTGCTTCGGGTCGGCGAACACGAGTTGCAAGGGAGCGAACTGTGAGGACGCGAGATACGCGACGCCGAAGGCCACCAGGATGCCGAAGAACATCGCGATGCCACCCAGTCTCGGGGTGGGCCGGGTGTGCACGTCACGTTCGCGGATCTTCGGATAGAGCTGGTAGCGGTGGCTGAGTTTGTAGACCACGATCGACAGCCCGAAGGTGACCAGCGCGGAAACGAGCGCCAGGAGCAGGAAGAGGGTCATTGGTCAGCCGCGAGCCCTGGATTCGTCGTGACCCTCGGGGTCAGTCGACGCGTCACGGACGGGCTCTGCTGCCAGCACAGGTTCTGCTGCCAGCACAGGTTCGGCTGCCAGCACCTCGCCGATGACGCCCTCGATGGCGGCCCGTGAGATGACACCCAACCGGACGATGTGCAGTTTGCCGCCGTTGGAGTCAAACCCGCTGGCATCGACGATCGTGGAGGAGGCGTCAACTGATGAACCCGATGCGTACCCCGCGCCGGCCACTCCCCCGTCCAAGTACACGGCAACACTGTCCCCGAGAGAATCGAGGGCGCTTTGCGCGTCCGTCGCCGCCGGCTGCCCGCTGAGGTTAGCTGATGACACCGCGAGCGGCCCCGTCTGCTTGAGGAGGTCCAGCGCCACCGGGTTGCTCGGCATCCGCAGTGCAACCGTGCCCCGGGTTTCGCCGAGATCCCAGACGAGGGAGGGTTGGGCATTCAGAATCACCGTGAGACCACCCGGCCAGAATTCGGCCACGAGATCGCGCACCGGCTGCGGGATGTCTACGGCCAGGGCGTCCATGGTGGAAACGCCGGGGATGAGAACAGGCGGCGGTGACGTGCGGTCCCGGCCCTTGGCGTCGAGCAGGTTCTGCACCGCCCCCGGACTGAAGGCGTCCGCGGCAATTCCGTATACCGTGTCAGTGGGTATGACGACGAGTGCACTGCGGCCGATCGCCGAAAGGGCCATTCTCATGCCGGCAGCGTAGTCCGCTTCGACTGAGCAACTATAAATGCGTCTCATTTCCGACAATTGTAGCCGAGCCACCCCGACGCCGCGCTCGAAGCGCGCGCGGGCGCCTATGCGTGGGAGTTACGGACAGCGGTGGTCGCCCGGTCACGTGAGGTGTAATCGCGGTGCGTTGCCGCTGCCCGCCATCCGTCAGCGGTGAGAATGGCACGGATCTCCGCCCCTTGCATCTCCCCGTGTTCGATCACCAGCACGCCGCCCGGGCGCAGGAGGCGCAGTGCGGTGCGAGACACCTGACGCACTACATCCAGGCCGTCCGTGCCGCCGAACAGGGCGTGAGCGGGGTCGAAGAGGCGCACCTCGGGGTCGCGGGGAATCGCATCAGAGGGGATGTAGGGCGGATTCGAGATGACGACGGCAACGGTGCCGTCGAGTTCGGTGAATGCATCAGCGAGATCGCCGAAGACGAGGGTGGCATTGGCAGCCGCCACTTCGGTGAAGTTTCTGCTGGTCCATTCGAAGGCCTCCGGCGAGTTTTCGACCGCCCAGATACGGGCGTTGGGCACCTCGGTGGCCAATGCAAGGGCGATTGCTCCGCTGCCCGTTCCCAAGTCAACTCCGATCGGCTCGGGGTCAGGCATTGATCGAAGGGCGTCGATCGCGAACTGCGCCACCTGCTCCGTCTCGGGGCGGGGCACGAAGACGCCCGGACCCACCAGGAGGTTCAGGGCGCGGAACGGCGCCCTGCCGGTGATGTGCTGCAATGGCTCGCGGCGGGAGCGCCGTTCGGCGAGGCTGAGGATCGCGGCGACATCCGCCGAACCGAGGGGCTTGCGAAGGATGCCCGCCGCCTGCACCTGTCCCCTGCTCTGGCCGAGTACGTGCCCGATCAAGAGATCGGCGTCAACGGCGGGATCGCTGATACCGGCCAGCGACAGCTGATCGATCAGACGATCACGCAGCGTGTCCATGTCCTGCGGAATACCCGGCTCGTTCGGATTGTTTGTTTCTGTTACGCGAGTGATCACAGTGAAATATATCTCACTGTCCTGAGCGCACCACTGGACCTAGGCTAGACGAGGCCGGTTCCCCCGAGTGAAAGTTGACCGCGAATGCCCCAGAAGATCTATTCCGACATCACCCAAGCCGTCGGTGGAACACCCCTCGTCAAGCTGAACCGAATGACGGCCGGCCTCGACGCCACGGTCCTGCTCAAGCTTGAGTTCTACAACCCCTCCAGCAGCGTGAAGGACCGCATCGGCGTGGCCATGGTCGATGCTGCCGAAGCCGACGGGAGTCTGCTGCCCGGCGGAACAATCGTTGAGGCCACCAGCGGCAATACCGGCATCGCCCTCGCGATGGTGGGAGCCGCCCGCGGTTACAAGGTGATCCTGGCCATGCCTGAGACGATGAGCAAGGAACGTCGCGTCATGATGCGCGCGTACGGCGCTGAAATCGTTCTCACCGGCGGCGCCGACGGTATGCGCGGCGCAGTGGAAACGGCGAACTCGATCGTGGCATCGACGCCCGGCGCGATCCTGGCCAACCAGTTCAAGAACCCGGCCAACCCGGCCATCCACCGTGCGACAACCGGCGTGGAGATCTGGGATGACACCGAGGGCGCCGTCGACATTCTCGTTGCCGGCATCGGCACCGGCGGCACCATCAGTGGAACAGGTCAGCTGCTGAAGGACCGTAAGCCCTCTGTTCGCGTCGTGGGTGTCGAACCCATCGATTCACCCATCCTCACGGGCGGCACGCCCGGCCCGCACAAGATCCAGGGCTTGGGTGCCAACTTCGTTCCGGACACCCTGGACCGTGCCGTTTATGACTCGATCACCGACGTAACCCTCGAGGACTCCCTCGCCACCGCCCGTGCCTTGGGCACCGAAGAAGGGATCCTTGGTGGTATTTCCGGAGGTGCCGCTGTCTGGGCAGCGTTGGAGCAGGCCAAGCTTCCGGAGAACGCCGGAAAGACCATCGTGGTGATCGTCCCCGGTTTCGGCGAGCGTTACATCTCGACTGTGCTCTACGAAGACCTGCTGAACTAGCTTCCGCCGGTTACCGAGAGAATACGGACCTCATCAATGTCGATCGCAGCGCGCATTCGCGAGGACGTCGCGAATGCGCGCAAGCACGACCCTGCCTCCCGCAGCAACGCCGAGGTGTTCCTTGCCTATAGCGGCCTGCACGCGGTCTGGGCGTACCGCGGTGCCCATATGCTCTGGGGCCGGGGGTTCCATCTCCCGGCTCGGCTGGTGTCGCAGTTTGCGCGGTTTCTGACCGGAATCGAAGTGCACCCAGGCGCCACGATCGGACGCCGGTTGTTCATCGACCACGGAATGGGCGTCGTGATCGGCGAGACCGCCGAACTCGGTGACGATGTGATGCTCTATCACGGCGTCACCCTCGGCGGCAAAAGTCGGCACGGCGTCAAGCCGGGCGACAAGCGGCATCCGACGCTTGAAGACGGCGTGACGGTCGGAGCCGGTGCCAAGGTGCTGGGCCCGATCACGATCGGTGCCGGAAGCACGATCGGGGCGAATTCTGTGGTGACGAAGAGCGCTCCAGCGAATTCACTGCTGGTGGGCCTTCCGGCCAAGGTTCGTCCGCTCAAGCCGACGACGGCGGAGGCCGCCCGCGGCGGCGTGGCCTGGCCTGAGGACTACTACATCTGAGTCACGTCGGCTTCGGCGTGATGTTCAGAAAGTCACCAGGCATTTGCCGTGAGCGATGCCGGCAGCGGCGAAAGCCGCCCGGGCACGCGTGGCCGGGAAGATCGCCGCGATTCGCTGCTTGATCACCCCCGCATCCACCAGACTTGCGACTTCGCTCAGCACCGTCGTGCCTGGATACGTGGACTGGCTGATGACATCGACTCCCGCTTCAGCAGCCTTCCTCGGGTCGTGCCGGCTCCGCAACGACACAAAGCGGGCGCTGCGCTTGAGCATGGGGTAATAGACGACGGGGTCAACACCCGACGAGGCGTCGAGGATGCCGTCAACGCCCCGAATCCGATCGACCCACGACAAATCCGCGTAGTCGTAGACTTCATCCGCGCCGATGCTCCGCACATATTCCACGTCTTCGCCGGCCGCATCGGCGATCACCGTCGCCCCCAGGAATTTGGCCGCCTGCACCCCGATACTGCCCACAGCACCCCCGGCGCCCAGCACGACGATGGTGCTCTCCGGGCCCACCTCGAGGGTGTGCAAGGCCTGTAGTGCGCTGGCTCCGGCCAAGGGCAATCCCGCGGCCTCGACAAGGCCGACGCCGGACGGGGCCTGAGTGGTCTGATCAGCCGGTGCCAGAACGAGTTCAGCGAACGTTCCAGTGCCGCCGAGCGCAGGATGGGCCTGGCCGATGACGGCGTCACCGATATGGACGTTACTCACGCCCGGTCCGACATCCTGCACGATCCCGGCGAAATCGCCGCCGACGGTGACCGGCAGTTGCAGGGGGATGATGGCTTGGAGCCCTCCGGTGACCGTGAACTCGTCGAACGGATTCACACTCGAGGCGGCCACCTTGATCAGCACCTGCCCTTCACCCGGTTTGGCCGGCGCCGGCGTTTCGGTCATTTCCAGGGTGTCGGTGCTGCCGTATTGCCTGATCTGTACCGCTTTCATGATCTTGCCTTCCTGTGAGTCCAAAACTTCACGACCATTTTAACAGTCGGCAGCTGGCTGGGGAAGTGCGGGCCTGAAAAAACGGACTCCTGCCGAGGCAGGAGTCCGCTCGTCTCAGCTGGCGGTAGGTGCTATTCCGGATCGCCCAGTTCGGCGAGCCGTGTTTCTTCGTCGGCCGTGATGCAGGAATCGATGACCGCGTGCAGTGCACCGTTCATGACGGCATCGAGGTTGTAGGCCTTGTAGCCCGTGCGGTGGTCGGCGATGCGGTTCTCGGGGAAGTTGTAGGTGCGGATGCGCTCCGAACGATCCATGGTGCGGATCTGGCCTTTGCGCACCAGGCTCGCCGCGGCGTCGATCTCTTCCTGCTGCCGGGCGAGAACGCGAGCACGCAGAACGCGCATGCCCGCTTCCTTGTTCTGCAGCTGACTCTTCTCGTTCTGCATGGCGACCACGATGCCGGTGGGCAAGTGGGTGATACGCACAGCGGAGTCCGTCGTGTTGACCGACTGGCCGCCGGGTCCGCTCGAGCGATACACGTCGATCTTGAGATCGTTGGCGCTGATCTCGACCTCTTCAGGCTCGTCGACCTCGGGGAACACGAGCACCCCGGCCGCCGAGGTGTGGATGCGTCCCTGGGACTCGGTGGCGGGCACCCGCTGAACACGGTGCACACCGCCCTCGTACTTCAGGTGCGCCCACACACCTTCAGCGGGGTCGCTTGAGGACCCCTTGATGGCAAGCTGGATGTCCTTGATACCGCCGAGGTCGCTCGTGGTCTGCTCGATGATCTCAGTTTTCCAGCGATTGGACTCTGCGTAGTGCAGGTACATGCGCAACAGATCGGCGGCGAACAACGCCGATTCGGCGCCGCCCTCCCCCATCTTGATCTCCATGATCACGTCGCGGGCATCCAGCGGGTCCCGCGGGATCAGCAGGCGTCGCAGCTTTTCTGCCGTGACCTCAAGCTGCTCCGTCAGTTCCGGGATCTCCTCCGCGAACGAAGGATCCTCGGCCGCGAGTTCCCGAGCGGCGTCGAGATTGTCGCTGACAGCTTTCCACTCGTGGTACGCCGCGATGATTCGGCTGAGCTCGGCGTACCGCCGGTTGACCTTCTTGGAACGGGCCGGATTCGCGTGCAGTTCCGGATCCGCCAACTGTGACTGCAGGTCATCGTGCTCGGCCAGCAGGGTGAGGACGGATTCGAACATTAGCGGTCCTTGTCCGACCCACTCAGGGTCGGCATCGACTTCTGCACCTGGGCGAGGAACTCGACGTTCGAGGAGGTCTCCTTGAGGCGACCGAGGATGAGCTCAAGGGCCTGCTGCTGCTCCAGGCCGGCCAGGGCCCGACGCAGCTTCCAGGTGACCTTGACCTCATCGGCGCTCATGAGCATCTCTTCGCGACGGGTCCCCGATGCGTTCACGTCAACCGCCGGGAAGATGCGCTTGTCGGCCAAGTGGCGCGACAGGCGCAGCTCCATGTTGCCGGTGCCCTTGAACTCCTCGAAGATGACCTCATCCATCTTGGATCCGGTCTCCACGAGCGCCGAGGCCAGAATGGTCAGTGAGCCACCATTTTCGATGTTGCGGGCAGCTCCAAAGAAGCGTTTCGGCGGGTAGAGCGCCGACGCGTCCACGCCACCGGAGAGGATACGACCCGATGCCGGGGCAACAAGGTTGTACGCCCGGCCCAGGCGGGTGATCGAGTCGAGCAGGACGACTACGTCGTGTCCGAGTTCCACCAGGCGCTTTGCGCGCTCAATGGCCAGCTCGGCGACGGTGGTGTGGTCTTCAGCGGGACGGTCGAAGGTCGAGGCGATGACTTCACCCTTGACCGTGCGCTGCATGTCGGTGACTTCTTCGGGTCGCTCGTCGACCAGAACGACCATGAGGTGAACCTCAGGGTTGTTCGTCGCGATGGCATTCGCGATCTGCTGCATGACGATGGTCTTGCCGGCCTTGGGCGGCGCGACGATCAGGCCGCGCTGGCCCTTGCCGATCGGGGCGACGAGGTCGATGATGCGCTGGGTGACCTTGCCGGGTTCGGTCTCAAGTCGCAGGCGTTCCTGCGGGTAGAGCGGGGTGAGCTTCTGGAACTCGACGCGGGTCGCCGCCTCTTCTACGGTCAGGCCGTTGATCGAGTCGACCTTGACGATCGCGTTGTACTTCTGGCGACCCGACTGGTCGCCCTCGTGCGGCTGGCGAATGGAACCGACAACGGCGTCACCCTTGCGCAGGTTGTACTTCTTTACCTGACCGAGCGACACGTAGACATCGCTTGCGCCGGGCAGGTAGCCGGAAGTACGCACGAAGGCGTAGTTGTCCAGGACGTCGAGAATTCCGGCGACGGGGATCAGTACATCATCGTCAGTGACCTCGGGCTCGAACTCTTCGCCCGTGTTCGGTCCACGACGCTTGCGATCCCGATAACGGTTGCGGTTTCCGCGTCCATTCAGTTCGTCTTCGAGGCCGGAACGATCGCCCTGGCTGCGATCCTGATTGCGATCCTGGCCCTGCGCACGGTCGCTCTGGCCCTGGCTCTGGTTACGGTCCTGGCCCTGACTGCGGTCCTGGCTTTGGTTACGGTCCTGGCCCTGGTTACGGTCCTGGCCCTGGCTGCGCTCCTGGCCCTGATTGCGGTTGCTCGCCTGGCGCTGGTTCTGCTGGCGGTTGCCGTCTTCCTGGCCACCCTGACCGCGGTCGTTCTGCGACTGGTTGCGGTCTTGGCCGGCGGCGGAACGCTCAGCGCGCTCCGGCTGCGTGCGCTCGTTCGGGGTGCGGTCGGTTGACGGTGCTCGATCGGCATGGGGGGTTCGATCAGCTGTCTGGGTGCGGTCGCCCCCTCGACTGCGGTTTCGGCTGCGTCCCTGACGCGGCTGCTCCGGCTGCTCGTCAGTGGATTCCTCTGGGACGACAACGGTCTCGTCTGCCGGCTCGACAACGATTGCTGTCTCGTCCGCGGTGACCTGGGGGCGCAGCGATGAGGCCCGGCGGGAGTTGCGACGCGATGCGGGTGCGACATCCGCCGTCGGCGCGTCTGCGCTTTCCGCGGCAGCCATGGAAGTATCCGCGACAACGCCGGGAGCCTCACTGAGGTCCACCGGGGCAACCCGGATGGAGCGCTTGCGCGTCTGACGTGCGGGAGCCTCATCGGCCACAGCGCCGTCGAGCGGACGGTCGGTGACTGTAGGAGCATGAACAACGGTCGGCTTCGCCTCGGGGAGGATGATACCCAGCGACCCCAGAGCGTCGGCCCTGACGCGGGACTCAGCGGGTGCTGCCGTGGCCGAGCTGGCGCGACGCGGTGCACGCTTGCGCGGCGCAGCATCGGCGGTCGGTGCGGAGGTCTCCAGCACCGGAGCGTTCGGCACGACGACGTCCTCGACTACCGGAGCTTGGGCACGGGGAGCCTCAACGCGAGGTGCGTCGACGGCGGCAATGTCGGCGACGGGTACCGCGGACGCCAAGGACTGCGCGGCAGCGATAGCTTCCACCAGCTCGCCTTTACGAAGCTTGGATGCCCCTTGGACGCCCAGTCCGGCGGCCAGCGCCTGAAGCTCGGCGACTCGGAGGGTGTTCAAACGGGAAGTGTCCGTACCAGTGGAACGGAGGTTGACATCGGTCACGAAGGGGGTTCCTTTCCCCTGACACCATGAAAATACGGCCCAGGAGAGATGTGTGCAGCGACTGACGCGCTGCGGGTGAACCAATCCGACAAAAGGAAGGGGGACTGGTGTGAACACACACAGCCACGGTCGAACGACGCATTGGCAGTGAGTTACAGGGAATGCACCGGAGAAGAGTTCGCATGTGAGCGGTTTCCATCGGGTGCCCTATAACACTAGCACTCAGCAGCTGAGGCGCCCGACACTCAGGGCACCACCCAATCGGGGACCCCTGCGATGGTCGGGACCACGCCCCGGTTCCCGCACCCAGTGGTCAGTGCTCGTACCGAGTGCTCAGACGGCGACGTCGTCAAGGAGCGGCACGACAGTGCCACCTTGAAAATCGACAGCGAGCATAAGCGCCCGCCATGGGGTTTCCGACTCGGCGGCTACGAGCTCCGCGGCCACGAGACGCTGCCCTGGATCGCTCGCCAGCACCAGGATCGATGGTCCGGCCCCGGATACGACGGCCGCGAATCCTCGCTCTCGAAGCAGGGTGATCAATCGATTCGTCTCCGGCATGGCAGCGGCACGGTAGCTCTGATGCAGTTTGTCCTCGGTTGCCGTGAGGAGAAGTTCCGGACTCTGGATGAGGGCGGCAATCAGCAGGGCCGATCGCGACAGGTTGAACACGGCGTCGACGTGTGGAACGGATTCAGGCTGCAGGCTGCGCGCCAGCGCGGTGGACATCACGTGCTCCGGCACGAACACGAGCGGCTTCACCCCACGATGTACCATCAATTTCTTGTGCTTGGGCCCGTCCTCGGTCATCCAGGCGATGGTGAGTCCACCGAACAAGGCTGGAGCGACGTTGTCGGGGTGCCCTTCCATCTCGGTGGCGAGGGCCAGCAGTGACTCGGCGTCGATGTCCACGATTCCCTCAAGCAGTCCCTTGGCCGCGAGGATTCCCGAGACGATGGCCGCACCCGAGGAACCCAGACCGCGGCCGTGCGGAATAACGTTATGGGCCACCAGATTGAGTCCGGGCATCTGCTGCCCATACGCTGCGAAGGTGTGCGCGATCGCCTTGACGACAAGGTTGCTCTCATCCGTGGGAACTTCGCCCTCCCCCACGCCGTGAACCTCAACCGTGACTCCGGGCTCGTCGCGAACGCGCACCTCGAGGTGATCGTACTTGGCCAGCGCCAGCCCCAGGGTGTCGAAACCGGGCCCGAGGTTGGCCGTGGTGGCCGGAACCTGAACGGCGACCGCACGCCCGAAAAGGGAGACATCGCTCATGCTTTGCCCAAACCGAGCACACTGGCGATTTCGGCGGTATCCACCGGAACGATGGTGGGTGTCACCGGGGAGCCGTCGGAGGTGCGCAGGGCCCATTCTGGGTCCTTCAGGCCGTGACCGGTGACGGTGATGACCACGGTGGCACCGGCCGGAATCATTCCGGCTTCAGCGCGCTCGAGCAGCCCGGCCACGCCGATGGCCGACGCCGGCTCCACGAAGATGCCGACCTCAGCCGAGAGGATGCGGTGGGCTTCCAGGATCTTGGCATCGGTGATGGCCCCGAAGTAGCCGTCGCTCACCTCGCGGGCATTGAGGGCCAGGTCCCAGGACGCCGGGTTGCCGATGCGAATGGCGCTCGCGATGGTGTCGGGATTGGACACCCGGCGGCCGAGCACGAGGGGCGCGCTGCCCGAGGCCTGGAAGCCGAACATGCGCGGCAGCTTGGTGGTCGCTCCACGCGCCACCTCTTCGCTGTAGCCACGGAAGTAAGCCGTGTAGTTTCCGGCGTTGCCCACGGGAACGAACTGGAAGTCCGGTGCGTCGCCGAGAACTTCGACGACCTCGAACGCGGCCGTCTTCTGGCCTTCGATGCGGTCCGGGTTGACGGAGTTGACAAGGTGCACGGGGTAGTTCGCGGCGAGGTCGCGCGCGATGTCGAGGCAGTCGTCGAAGTTGCCCTGCACCTGCAGCAGCTGGGCGTTGTGCGCGACAGCCTGGCTGAGCTTGCCCATGGCGATCTTGCCCTCGGGCACGAGCACGGCGGCAGTGATACCGGCGTGGGCGGCATAGGCGGCCGCTGAAGCGGACGTATTGCCCGTGGAGGCGCAGATCACGGCCTTGGCGCCGTCTTCCATCGCCTTCGACATGGCCATGGTCATGCCGCGGTCCTTGAATGATCCGGTGGGGTTGATTCCCTCGAATTTGATCCAGACCTTCGCGCCGGTACGGGCGCTGAGTGCGGCTGCGGGAATGAGCGGGGTTCCACCCTCGCCCAACGTGATGATGGGCGTGGCATCCGTAATGTTCAGACGATCCGCGTACTCGCGAAGCACGCCCCGCCACTGCCTCGACGTGGGCGTCTTGACCGCGCTGAGCACGGACTCATTCAGGCTGGACTGGACGGACATCAGACTCCTTCAACTCTCACAACGGATGCAATGGTGGTGACAAATCGGTTGGCGGCGAGAGCGCGCACAGTGGCGGCAAGGGCGGCCTCTGTGGCCTCGTGCGTGCCGATGACAAGGGTAGCCGTGGCGGAGACTGCCGCGCGACTGACTGTTTTGGCCACCGCCGGTGTCATCGATTGCTCTACGAGCGCGAGCGACACGTGGTGATTGCTGAAGACGCTCGCCACGTCGGCGAGTACACCCGGCTCATCGGTGACCTCGAGGGTCACGGCGTAGCGGGTGCTCACCCTGCCGATGTCGAAGACGGGGAGCCCGGCATGGCTCGACGCCGCGACGCCCGGTCCCCCGGCAACGTGCCGACGCGCCAACGACACGAGGTCTCCGAGCACGGCCGATGCCGTTTCCACTCCCCCGGCGCCGGCGCCATAGAACATCAGGTTTCCGGCGGCCTCCGCCTCGACGAAGACGGCGTTGTTCGCGCCGTGCACGGAGGCGAGCGGGTGGCTGCGCGGAACCATCGCCGGGTAGACCCGCGCCGAGACGCCGTCCACGCCGTCCGCATCGGTGAACCGCTCGCAAATGGCCAGGAGCTTGACGACGTAACCGGCTTTGCGAGCCGATTCGATCTGTGCGGGCGTCACCGAGGTGATGCCCTCCCGGTAGACGGACGCCAGCGGCACCGTCGTGTGGAAGGCGAGGCTCGCCAGGATCGCCGCTTTCTGTGCCGCATCGTATCCGCCGATGTCGGCGGTCGGATCGGCTTCGGCATAGCCGAGCGCAGTGGCCGAAGCCAGCGCTTCCTCCAGGGAGTCGCCCGCCTCGTCCATCCGGTCGAGGATGTAATTCGTCGTGCCGTTCACGATCCCGAGGATGCGCACAATGCGGTCGCCGGCGAGACTCTCCCGGAGCGGCCGAAGAATGGGGATCGCCCCGGCCACGGCTGCTTCGTAGTTGAGCTGGGCGCCCACCTGGTCGGCTGCCGCGAACAGTTCGGCGCCGTGCTCGGCGATCAGCGCCTTATTCGCGGTGACGACGTCCGCCCCCGAATTGATGGCCAGCAGGATGTAGCTGCGGGCCGGCTCGATACCGCCCATCAGCTCGATCACGACGTCCGCGCCGAGAATGAGGGACTCGGCATCCGTGGTGAAAAGCTCCCGAGGCAAGTCGACCGTGCGCTCGGCGTCGATGTCGCGCACGGCGATACCGACCAGTTCGAGGCTGGCGCCCACGCGGTTGGCCAGTTCCTCACCCTGCTCAAGCAGCAGGCGTGCCACCTGCGCACCCACGGAGCCACCGCCGAGCAGAGCCACACGCAGGTTGCGGTATTCGATCATCGGGAGGTTCCTGTCTTTCCGTTGGTCGTTTGGGCCGCCTGGGGTGAGATCACGCGTCCGGCATCGCGCGCGAGCAGGTCAGCCACGCTTTCGCCCCGGATGAGCATGCGCGCGGCACCATCGCGCACGGCGACCACCGGCGCACGTCCGAGATAGTTGTAGTTATTGGCCAGCGACCAGCAGTACGCGCCGGTGGCCGGCACCGCCACGAGGTCACCGGGGGCGACATCGCCGGGAAGGTAGTCGGCGTTCACGACGACATCACCGCTTTCGCAGTGCTTGCCTGCGATGCGCACCAGGACCGGAGCTGCCGCCGATACCCGACCGGCCAGACGAACCGAGTAATCGGCGCCGTAGAGCGCCGGGCGGATGTTGTCGCTCATGCCGCCGTCAACGCTCACGTACAGGCGGGTGTCGCCGCCCACGTCAACCGGTTTCGTGGTTCCCACTTCGTACAGCGTCGCTCCGGCCGGACCGATGATGACCCGACCGGGTTCGAATGCCACAACCGGAACAGGGATGCCGCGTCGAGTGCATTCGCCTTCCACGATGTCGGCCAGCCGGGCGGCCAGTTCTCCGATCGGGGTGGGCGTATCCGCGCTCGTGTAGGCGATGCCGAAGCCGCCACCGAGGTTGAGTTCAGGGACAGGTCCCCCGGCGAGCAGATCGGCATGCACGGCGAGCAGGCGTGACGCGCTCTCCGCGAAGCCGTCGGCACCGAAGATCTGGGAGCCGATATGACAGTGCAGTCCGATGAAACGCAGCGATTGCTCGGCTCGAATCAGGGCCACGAGCCGCTCGGCATCGCCGAGAACCACGCCGAACTTCTGGTCTTCGTGCGCGGTTGCGAGGAATTCATGGGTGGAGGCGTGCACGCCGCTGTTCACGCGCAGCCGCACGTCGAGAACGACGCCGTGGCGAGACGCGGCCGCGGCAACACGGGCGATCTCGATTTCACTGTCGATCACAATCGAGCCGATGCGGATCCGCGCCGCCTCGTCGATCTCGGCGAAGGACTTGTTGTTGCCGTGGTAGCCGAGGCGGCTGGGCTCGGCACCGGCCGCGAGGGCGACGGCGAGTTCCCCGGTGGTGCACACGTCGATCTTGAGGCCGGCCTCGAGCATCCACTGCACGACGTCAATAGATAGGAACGCCTTGCCCGCGTAGTAGACGTGAACGGATGTCTTGATGCGGGCGAACTCGGTTTGGAATACTCGCATCAGCTCGCTGGCGCGCGCGCGGACATCGGCTTCATCGACGATGAACAGAGGGGTGCCGAACGATGTTGCAAGCGTTGAGGCCGCAACGCCGCCGATCTCGATTTCACCGAAACTGCTGCGAACGGCCGTCTGCGGCCAGAGGCCGTCGCTAAGGGCGTTGGCATCGGTGGGCAGGGCAAGCCATGCAGGGGCGAGTGGGTTCGGTGCCACGGGTGAAAACCTCACGAGGATCGAGTGGGTGCGCAAGCTGTGGATGCGCGAGCTGTGATGCCCCGCGAGCGGACCGGGATTGGTCCCTGAAGCGTGGGCGAGATGACTTGAATTCTAGCGAATCTGGATGTGCACGCCGAATCAGTCAGGAACATGCGCCCAAGGTGGTGAGCGACTGCTGCGTGAGCACCAATGTGCTCGACTCCAGCGTAATGCGTGCTCGCTCGGGCGTTACACGGACGCTACTCACGGCGACTTCTTGGGGAACGAAATCTGCCACGCACACGCTGATCGGTGCCTGGCCGAGCACTGTCGGCAGCAGGGCACTCACGTCAAAACCGCCGACGCCCGTGGTCACCTCGGCCGCGGTCGGGGTGAACACCAGTGAACTCGCGGTGACCGATGGTGTCGCTGTGGCTCGATAGCCGATGGGGATGCCGGCAAACGAAAGACTACCCACGTAGGTGACCTCATTCGTACCCAGCTCGAGTGTGGTTTCGGCTGGTGTTCCCGTCGAATGCGCGAGGGTGTTGAGGGTTTCCGCCGTGAGGTCGACCGTGGCCTGCATCTGTCCGATCGTGCCGCCCAGCCGGGGTTCGACATCCGTGGCGATGATGTGCACGGACGCCGGTATTCCCTCAGCGGTGATCGCCGGAGCGGTGAGCTCAACACGATCGAAACGTCCTGAAAAATACTGAGCGATCACTGAAGCGCCGCCGATAGACACGGTTACGTCTCCTGTGACGGACGCCGGCAGCGCGCTGTCGATCTGATTTGCCGCCTGCCCCTCCGCGAAGGCGCGCAACCCGCCGTCAACGAGCAAGTACGCCCCGACCAACAGGGCCACCAACACCGCAGAAACGATGAGGCAACCCGGACGGCGACGCTTGCCGGCCATGCCTACATCTTCTCCGGTGCAGCCACGCCGAGCAGCCCGAGGCCGTTGCGGATAACCTGGCCGGTCGCGTCATTGAGCCAGAGGCGGGTGCGGTGCACGTCGGTGACGGGTTCCTCGCCGAGCGGAATGACCCGGCAATTGTCGTACCAACGGTGGTAATAACCGGCGACCTCTTCGATGTAGCGGGCCACGCGGTGCGGCTCCCGCAGTTCAGCGGCCTGCGCGACGACGCGCGGGAACTCCTGCAGAACGCCCAGCAGCGCGGACTCGCTGTCGTGCGTAAGCAGTTCCGGCGAAAAAACGGTGCGCTCCACTCCGGAGGCGGCAGCGTTGCGGGCCACAGAACAGGTGCGGGCGTGGGCGTACTGCACATAGAAAACCGGGTTTTCGTTGGTGCGCTTGCCGAGCAGGTCGAGGTCGATGTCCATCTGTGAGTCGCTCGACGAACGCACGAGTGAATAGCGACCGGCATCGACCCCCACGGCGTCGACAAGATCGTCGAGGGTGACGATCGTGCCGTTGCGCTTCGACATGCGCACGGGCTCGCCGCCCTTGAGCAGGTTGACCATCTGCCCGATCAGGATCTGCAGGTTGACGCCAGGCTCGTCGCCGAACGCCGAGACCATGGCCATCATGCGGCCGACGTAGCCGTGATGGTCGGCGCCGAGCATTATCAGGCACTGGTCGAAGCCGCGTTCGCGCTTGTCCAGGTAATATCCCAGGTCACCGGAAATGTAGGCCGGTTCGCCGTTCGAGCGGATGATCACCCGGTCGCGGTCGTCGCCGAAGGTGGTGGTGCGCAGCCAGATGGCGCCATCCGCTTCGAAAATGTGCCCCTGCTCCCGCAGTCGGGCGATGGCCCGGTCGACAGCGCCGGATTCATGCAGGGAATCTTCGTGGAAGAACACGTCGAAGTCCACGCCGAAGCCGTGCAGCTTGTCTTTGATCTCGGTGAACATCAGCTCGACGCCGATGGAGCGGAAGACTTCCTGCTGGTCGTCACGGGCGAGGCCGCCGATGTCGCCTTCGTGGAGCCCCACAACTGTGTCGGCGATCTCTCCGATGTAGGCGCCGCCGTAGCCGTCTTCGGGTGTGGGCTCGCCGAGGTAGCTCGCGAGCAGGCTGCGGGCGAAGCGGTCGATCTGGGATCCGTGGTCGTTGAAGTAGTACTCGCGGGTGACATCCGCGCCCTGTGCCTTGAGCACGCGGGCCAGGCTGTCACCCACGGCTGCCCAGCGCACACCACCCATGTGGATGGGACCGGTGGGGTTGGCGGAGACGAATTCAAGGTTGATCTTGATGCCGGTATAGAGGTCACCGGTTCCGTAGGCGGGTCCCGATTCAACGATCCGCTTCGCCAGCGCGCCGGCGGCGGCGGCTTCGAGGCGGATGTTGATGAAGCCGGGTCCAGCCACCTCGACCGAGGCTACCTCGGGCAGCTTCTCAAGCCCGATGGCCAGTTCCGTCGCGATCTCGCGCGGCGTGGCGCCGAGGGGCTTGGCGATTTTCAGCGCGATGCTGGAGGCCCAGTCACCGTGATCACGGTTGCGCGGGCGCTCCAGGGTGACGTCAGAAACGGACAAGCCGAGTTCGGCGATGCCGCTGCTTTCATCACGTCGACGTTCGCCAACTTGGGCGATAAGGTCGAAAAGGGTCTGGGAAAGTTCGGCTGGAGTCACAGGTTAATCCTACGGCCCGCCCCAGTTGATAAGGTCATCTCGTGACTGACTCTCGTTTCACCCCCAAAACAGGCCGCACGCGTACTCGCCCCGCTGGTTTGATGCTCGCCGCTGGCATTCTGGCGCTGTTGGTACTGACTGGATGTTCTCCGGAGTCCACGACGACGCCGACCGCCGCGGCAACGGGCGAAGCAAGCGCTGCCGCTACGGCCGAGGCAACCGCGGCGCCATCCCCGACGCCGACGCCGGAACCCACGGGAACTCCGATCGCGCTGGGCTGCAACGATATCTTGAGCCTGCAGGATGCGTATGACTTCAATCCCAATTACGGAACTGCGCCGGCGTACGAGCCCGCCGCAGGCAGCCTTGCGGCCACGGCCGTAAAGTACAGCGGAATTGCCTGTGCCTGGTCGAACCAGAGCAGTGACGAGTTGATCGAGATCTCGGTGGCCCAGCCGGAGGCCCGCCTGATGAACACTTTGAAGGACTCGGCCATCGCCGACAGCCAGGTCGTGCCGACCTACAGCAGCACACCCGAGATCGAAGGCTTCTTCACCGTTGACTCAGGCGCAGGCAAGGTTCAGGTCTTCACCGGAACGTACTGGGTCACTTTGAGCTCCACCTCATTCTTCGAACCCGGCGATGCGCAGGCGCTGGTTGCGACGGTCCTCGGCCACCTGGGCTAGACACTCCTCTGCAGGATGCTAACCTTGTGGAGAACCTGGCCCCCATAGCTCAGGGGATAGAGCACTGCCCTCCGGAGGCAGGGGCGGCAGTTCGAATCTGCCTGGGGGCACTTATGTCGCATGACAGTCCAGTTCGGACTCTTGCCACCTACTTCGAACAATCCGGCCAATAAGTTCGTTGAGAGTCATGTCGTTGTCTTGATCAAACGTGACCCGAACGCGGTCTGTCGCAGTTGACGTGCCTTGGCGGGATTCCCTTACGCGACAGGGCAAACGCGACACGTTTGTTCAGACGAGCTGCGCGGCCCCGTCATGGCGGGGCCATTCCCATATGAGGTCCCACCAACGGGACACCAAGCTGACATGTCGACGCCGTTATCCGTGGTCATTCGGGTCTACGGTGGTGTCGTGAACTTCCTGGCTGTGAACGGGG
>Ga0209023_10003236_pt1 | contig 19593 bp, 17 predicted proteins | sample LakOneMetagenome_FD_187468 | JGI IMG/M metagenome (GOLD analysis project Ga0209023, IMG submission 187468) | Freshwater and sediment microbial communities from Lake Erie, Canada (SPAdes) (version 2) | ecosystem: Environmental > Aquatic > Freshwater > Lentic | place: Lake Erie, Canada...
GTCAAGTCGTACCGGATGTTCGACCGCTGGGGCAACGACACGCTGCCGCTCGCCGGAGAATACTTCCGTCAGATCATCAAGGAACTGCTCTGGAATAATCGCCTCGCCTCAGGCGGGCTGATGCTGGGCGGCAGGGAAGTCGATCTTCGCAACATCAAGGTGCCGGTGCTGCACATCACCGCCGAGCATGACCATCTCGTGCCGCCGAACGCCTCCAATGCGCTGATCGAAATGGTCGGCTCGGAGGACAAGGAAGCGGTGGTTCTCAAGGGCGGTCACGTCAGCCTCGTCGCGGGGCCGAGCGCCATCAAGCGGATGTGGCCGAAACTCGATCAATGGCTGGGAGCGCGTTGTACATGACCGAAGGACGTTTGACTTATCCGCACACCCTCGATTGCGGCGGTACCGAGATCAAGCTCGCCATGATGACGCCGGGCGATGACGCGAAGGTCATCGCGTTCGCTCAGACGTTGCCCGAAGGCGACCTGCTGTTCATGCGCCGCGACATCCGCCAGCCAAAAGTGGTTGCGGCGTGGACCGATCTGATCGCGCAAGGGCGGCTGGCCAGCCTGCTGGCCTGGCGCGGCAATGAAGTTGTCGGATGTGCGGCGCTGATCATCGATCCGATGTCGTGGTCGCCGCATGTCGGCGAGTTACGCATTGTCGTCAGCGATAGAGCGCGCGGCATCGGCCTCGGGCGCACGCTGATTCAGGAGGCATTCTTGATCGCGCTGTCGAAGGGGCTCGAGAAGCTGGTTGCGCAGATGACGGTGGATCAGCAAGGCGCCATCGCGGTGTTCGAGAGTATTGGTTTTCGCGGCGAGGCGCTGATGCGCGATCACGTCAAGGGGGCAGACGGACGCAAGCATGACATTGTTTTGCTGAGCCACGATGTCGCTAGAAACATGTCGCAAAAAGAATTGTACGGACTGGCCGACGTATTCTGATTCCGGGAGAATTCCATGTCCGATTTTCTGATCGAGCATACGCCGTCGGCGTACAAATATCCGCTGCTGATCAAGCATCTTCTTCACGCGCCGATGCTGCAATCGGGCGATCAGGAGATCGTCTATCGCGGCACCAGCCGGTACACCTATCGCGATTTGCGGCAGCGTATCGGACGGCTGGCCAGCGCGCTGACCTCGAAGGGCATCGTGCGCGGCGATGTGGTCGGCGTGCTCGACTGGGACAGCAACCGCTATCTCGAAAGCTATTTCGCAATCCCGATGCTGGGTGCGACGTTGCAGACGGTCAACATCCGGCTGTCGCCTGAGCAGATCCTGTTCACGCTCAATCATGCGCGACCGAAGCTGTTGCTGGTGAACACCGAATTCCTGCCGATCGTGGAGCAGTTGCGCGATCAGCTTGAATCGGTCGAAGGCATCATCCTGATGTCGGATGACGGCGTGTTCCCGAAAAGCGCTGCGCGGGTCTGCGGCCATTACGAGGAATTGCTGGCGAAAAGTTCTCCGGATTTCGAGTTTTCGGATTTCGACGAGAACACGCGCGCCACGATGTTCTACACGACCGGCACGACCGGCGATCCGAAGGGTGTTTATTTCAGCCATCGCCAGCTCGTGCTGCACACGCTGATCGATCTCGTCGGCTTCGGCTCGCCTGCGCGGCAGGGGCGCTTCCATCGCGAAGACGTCTATATGCCGATCACACCGATGTTCCACGTGCACGGCTGGGGACTGCCTTATGCAGCGACCGCTCTAGGAGTGAAACAGGTTTATCCGGGACGTTATCAGCCCGACCTGTTGCTTGATCTCATAAAAAAGGAAGGCGTGACGTTCAGTCACTGCGTGCCGACCATTCTGCAGATGCTCCTCTCGGCGCCGAACAGCAAGGACATCGATCTGTCGAAGCTGAAAATGGTGATCGGTGGTGCTGCGCTGACAAAGGCGCTGGCGAAGCAGGCGATGGAGCGTGGCATCGACATCTTCGCCGGTTATGGCATGTCGGAGTCCGGACCGATCCTGACCATCGCGCAGTTGCGCGCGGATGAACTCGCGAAAAGCATCGACGAGCAGGCCGAGCTTCGCACCAAGACCGGGACGCCTGTGCCGCTGGTCGATTTCCGCGTCGTCGATGGTGCGATGAAAGATGTGCCGCACGACGGCAAGACGCCCGGCGAGATTGTCGTCCGCGCGCCTTGGTTGACCATGGGCTACCTCAACAACCCCGCCAATTCCGAAAAGCTCTGGGAAGGCGGCTACATGCACACCGGCGACATCGGCACCATGACCTCGCGCGGCGTGGTCCAGATCACCGACCGCATCAAGGATGTCATCAAGACCGGCGGCGAATGGATTTCGTCCATTGAACTGGAGGACATCCTGCTCCAGATGCCGAGCCTGAGCGAGGCGGCGATCATCGGCGTGGCGGACGCCAAATGGGGCGAGCGGCCCCTGGCCATTCTCGTGCCGCATCCCGGAAATAAGGTGGACGATGCCGCAGTGCAGAAGCACGTCAAAACCTATGCCGACAAGGGCGTGATCTCGCGCTTTGCCATTCCGGACCGCATCATGTTCGTGGATGCCCTCGATAAAACCAGCGTCGGCAAGATCGACAAAAAGGTGCTGCGCACAAAATACGGCGACGGTTGATCCAAGGAATAGATACGGATTCGCACCTTACGCGACCATCGCTGGATTATTCGAGAATGGTTTGGCTATGATGAGGGCACGCGGGGGACAGATTGCTCCGCGGATAAGCAATTAGGAGGACACAATGGCTGACAATAAGACTCTGATGGATATGTTTGCCGACATGGGCAAGCAATTCAATTTACCGAAGATCGATCACGAAGCGCTGCTCGAAAGCCACCGCAAGAACATCGAAGCGATGCAGAAATCCGCAGGCGTGCTTGCGGAAGGCGGCAAGGCGGTTTTCGCCAAACAACAAGAAATCATGTCCAGCGTTATTAGCGAAGGCAAAACGCTCCTTGCCGACTTCAAGCCGTCGGGCACGCCGCAAGAGATCGCAACCAAGCAATCCGAACTGGCCAAGCGCGTGTTTGAAGCGACGGTGAAAAACACCAAGGACATCGCGGAACTGATTCAAAAATCCGCCTCGGAAGCACCGAAGATTATCATGGACCGCATGCGCGAAAGTTTTGCTGAAGCGCGCGCGGCCATCGAGTCTCGGAAGGCCTGAGCTTTCACTTAACCTTGTTTCGGTGAGACAGGGACAACGCCAACTGTTGCGGCGCGTGACAAGCGTGGCGCAACACTTTCTCTCCGGGCCGACCGCATATGCAGCGGACGCGGCCAAGAGAGCCAAACGTCACATTCGAAGGGCGGGCATCCGATGAAAAAAGAAGACGTTCTCAAACAATATACCACGCCGACGGGTGCGCCGGCCTTCGTGCCCGGTCCGCATCGCTTCACATCGCGCGAATATCTCAACATCACTTACCGCACCGACAAAGAAGCGCTGAAAAAGCTGGTGCCCGAGCCGCTCGAAGTCGATGAGCCGCTTGTGCGCTTCGAAGTGATGAATATGCCCGACACGACGGGCTACGGATCGTATTGCGAATGTGGTCAGGCAGCGGTCGTCCGTCATGGCAAGGAACACGGCGAATACATCATCGGCATGTATCTCGACAATCTACCGGCCATCGCGGCGGGCCGCGAGTTGAGCGCGTTTCCGAAAAAATTCGGCGCGGCGAAGCTGTTCGTCGATTCCGACACGCTTGTCGGCACCCTCGATTACGGCACCCTGCCGGTCGCCCGCGCGACCATGGGCTACAAGCACAAGCCTTACGATCACGAGAAGGCAAAGGAAGAAATCTGCGTCCCGACGTACATGCTGAAGATTCTTCCCGGTTACGAGAAGCGTCCGCGCATCTGCGAGTTGGTCCGCACCCAGATCAACAATATCGAAATCAGGGGTGCGTGGCGCGGTCCGGCGCGGTTGCAACTGTTTGAGCATGTGCTTGCGCCGCTGGCGGATCTTCCGGTCCGCGAGATTATTTCAGCCACCCATATCCTGACCGACCTCACGCTGTCGCCCGCCGCTGTCATCTACGATTATCTGACTGACAGTGCACCGGCAGCGAAAAAGAAATAGGCGGACGCAATGGCCACAGCGCAGCAAGACGTTCTGAAGAAATATCCGAAGACGGCGGTGATCGGCGCAGGGGTGATCGGCGCGTCATGGACCGCGCTGTTTCTCGCCCACGGGCTTGAGGTCGTGGTCAACGATCCGCGTCCGGATGTCGAAACCATCGTCCGCGACTACATCCGCAACAACCTCGCCACTCTGAAAGAGCTTGGCCTTCCGACGGAAAATCTCGAGAAGAAGCTGAGCTTCGAAAGCGATCTCGAGAAGGCCGTCGCAGGCGCCGATTTGGTTCAGGAGAACGGTCCCGAGCGGATCGAGTTCAAGCAGGATCTGTGGGCGCGCATTGCCAAGGTAGTCGGCGATAAAGCTCTGATGCTGTCGTCAAGCTCGGCCAAAACCGCAACCGAGCAGTCGCTCAAGATGTCGCGGCCGGAGCGCATGCTGGTTGGGCATCCATTCAACCCGCCGCATCTTATTCCGCTGGTCGAAGTTGTGCCCGGCGAAAAGACCAGCCCCGAAGCCGTGGACGATGCGGTGGCGTTCTATGCGGCGCTCGGCAAGGTGCCACGCGTGCTGCGCAAGGAAATGCCGGGTTTCGTTGCGAACCGTCTGCAGCGCGCGATCTTCCGCGAGTGTTGTCACCTTGTCATTCAGGGCGTGGTGAAAGTCGATGAACTCGATGACATCGTGACCAGCTCGATCGGCCTGCGTTGGGCGGCGGACGGTCCGTTCCGCTCGTTCCATCTCGGCGGCGGGGCAGGCGGCTTCAAGTCGTTCTTCAAGCAGTTCGGTCCCGGCCTCAACGAGGCCTGGAAGAACATGGCGCCCGTCAATCTTGATGAAGCCGCGCAGGACAAGATCATCGCGCAGGCGGAGGCGTCGTTCGCAACACAGCCCCCGGAAAAACTCGAAGCCGAACGCGACGCCAAACAACTGGCGATCATTCGCGCACTAAAGGCCGTCAAGGCTCAAGGATAAGCAGCACAAAAGCTGCAATCGCGCTGCCGACAGGGCAACGCGCGATCATAGGGAGGACTAAGATGGGACTTCTGTTTGAAGGCTTGAAGGTTGTCGACTGCGGCAGCTTCATTGCGGCACCTGCGGCCGCTACGGTTCTTTCGGATTTCGGCGCCGACGTCATCAAGATCGAGCCGCCCGGTGTAGGCGATCCGTTCCGGCATCTCACCAAGCTGCCGGGCCATCCGCGAAGCGATCAAAACTATGCTTGGATGCTTGGCTCGCGCAACAAGCGCAGCCTTGCGGTGGATATGGGCAAGCCCGAGGGCAGGGACGCGATCCAGCGGTTGGCCTCCAAGGCCGACGTGTTCATCACAAATTATCCGGCGGCGGTGCGCAAAAAACTCGGCATCGGTTACGAGACGCTGGCCGCGTTGAATGATCGTCTGGTCTACGCATCGTTCTCCGGTTACGGCGAGAACGGCGCGGAGGCCACCAAGCCCGGCTTCGACGTTACGGCCTGGTGGGCACGCTCCGGCCTGATGGACACAGTGCGCGCGTCGTCGCAATCGGTACCGGTGCGGCCTGCAAACGGCATGGGCGACTTTTCTGCCGGCCTGACGCTGTTCTCTGGAATCGTGATGGCGCTCTATCAGCGCCAAATCACAGGCAAGGGCACCGAGGTATCGTCGTCGCTGGCAGCGAATGGACTTTGGGCCAACGGCTATAACGCACAGGCAGCACTTTGCGGCGCAACGTTCACCGACCGTCCGCCGCGCGAAGTCGCGTTCAACGCGCTGACGAATTACTACAAGTGCCGCGATGGCAAGTGGCTGATCCTCACCATTCTCAATGAGGAAAAGCAGTGGCCCGAATTCGTAAAGTGCCTCGATCGCGAAGACCTCATCGACGATCCGCGCTTCGCCAAGAAAACAGACCGGCTGACGCGTTCCAAGGAACTGATCGCGCTGCTCGACAAGGAATTCGAAAAGCAGGACCGTGCCGATCTTCGCAAGCGACTGACCAAGGCGGGCATCGTGTTCGACGTGGTGGCCACGCCTGAAGACATTCCGACCGACCAGCAACTTCTCGACAACGACATCCTCATTCCGTTCGCGGGCAGCGAGACGCGGACCATCAATTCGCCCATAGCGATGCGCGGAGTGGACAAGGTGCAGCCGCGGATGCCGCCGTCTGTCGGGCAGCACAGTGATGAGATTCTTAAAGAGGCGGGCTTCGATGTAGCCGCCATCGCGCAAATGCGGGCAGCCGGTGCCATCGGCTGAACAAGACCGTCACGACATTTCAGTTTCAGGGAGCGACGCATGAAGATCGAGGAATTGTTTTCCGTGAAGGGCAAGGTTGCGCTGGTGACCGGCGGCAGCCGCGGCCTTGGCGAGATTATCGCCCGCGCCTATGTCGAGAATGGCGCGAAGGTCTATATCACCGCGCGCAAGGCGTCAGCCTGTATGGAATTGGCGGAGGAATTGTCGAAGTACGGCGAGTGCATCGCCATTCCGGCGGACCTGTCGCGGATGGATGAGATCGAGCGCTTCGCCGCCGAACTGCATAAGCGCGAGAAGAAGCTCGATATTCTCGTCAATAACGCCGGCGCAAGCTGGGGTTCGCCGTTTGCGGAGTTTCCCGAAAGCGGCTGGGACAAGGTGATGGACCTCAACGTCAAGTCGGTGTTCTTCCTGACCCAGAAGCTGCTCGATCTACTCGAAGCGGCGGGATCGAAGAACGCTTACTCGCGTGTGATCAATATCGGGTCCATCGAAGGCATCCGCACCACGCATCTGGAAGCCTATTCCTATGCTGCGTCCAAGGCAGGCGTGAATCATCTCACGCGCATCATGGCCAAATTCCTCGCGCCGAAGCACATCGCGGTCAACGCCATCGCGCCGGGTTACTTCCCGTCGAAGATGACGGACTCCATCGATGAGCATGGCGCGAAAGAGGTGGTGGATAACGCTCCGATGAAGCGCATGGGATCGCCGGAGGATATGGCGGGCATTGCGCTGTATCTCGCTTCGCGTGCCAGCAGCTTCGTCTGCGGCGCTGTCATTCCGGTCGATGGCGGATTGGCCACGACCGCTTAAGGCTTGCCGTCTCGGCAAGATGACGATGAGGCGCTGACCCGCGCGACATTGTCAGGAAGTGGGTCTCCCGAAACAAACTGGCGCCGCATCAAGCGGCGCCTTTTTTCGTTGTTCAAGCTGGTTGTTGAAGTGGCTGAAGCGGCACTTGTCACGAGTGCCGCTTCAGCTTTGTCGCTCAGTCCGTTTGATCATTCGGATTGGCGGCCTTCACGATGATCAGCAGCAGTGCGCCGGAGAGGATATAGGCTCCCGCGATCAGGTAGGTGCTGTAGAGCGAGTTGCCGGTGGTTGCTGTGATGTAGCCCGTCACCGACGGCGCGACCGCAGGGCCGAGATTGCCAAGGCTGGAGATGAGCGCGATGCCGCCAGCGGCGCTCGCCTTGGACAGGTATTCGGTGATCGTCGTGAAGAACAGCGGCGTCGCCGAGATGAAGCCAAGCCCTGCCAGGGTCAGTCCGAGGATCGAAGCAGGCAGGTTGCCGTGGGAGAAGGTGATCGCCAACAAACCGATGGCCGCGACGATCACGCAGGTCGCATAGTGCCAGCGCCGTTCGCGGGTCTTGTCCGAATGGCGGCCCATCAGGATGGTGCCGATGATGCCGGCGATCTGCGGCAGGGTAGCGAGCAGGCCCACGAAGAGCAGGTCGGCAACACCCCAGCTTTTGATCAGCGAGGGAATCCAGAACACCATCGTGTAGGTCGCGCCGAGCAGCAGGAAGTAGGTGAAGGAAAGGCCGTAAACCTTTGGGTCTTTCAGCATCTGCCAGAAGTTGCCGTGATGAGAGCCCTGAACATCCTTGTGGTCGTGTTCGAGTTGAAAACGCAGCGCAGTTTTTTCCTCAGAACTAAGCCACTTCGCATCTTCGGGCTTGTCCTGAAGATAGAAGAAAGCAGCCAGACCGAGGATAGACGCCGGAATGCCCTGCGAGATGAAGAGCAATTGCCAGCCATGAAGGCCAGCAACGTCGTTCAAATATTTCATCGTCGCGCCGGACAACGGACCGGCGATCACGGACGCGATGGCGGTTGCGGTCATGAACATCGCGATGATCTGGCCGCGCCGGGCGGACGGATACCAGTAGGTCAGATAAAGGATGATGCCGGGGAAGAAACCGGCCTCGAGCACGCCGAGCAGGAAGCGCGCGATGTAGAATTGCGTTGGCGTCTGCACGAAGGCCATCGCCGATGCCACGATTCCCCATGTGAACATGATGCGGAGCAGGGTCTTGCGGACGCCGATACGTTCCAGCAGCAGGTTGCTCGGAACTTCGAACAGGAAATAACCGACAAAGAAGATGCCCGCTCCGAAACCGTATGTGGCGTCGCTGAAGGTTAGCGTCTGCTTCATCTGAAGCTGGGCATAGCCGATGTTGATGCGATCGAGAAAGGCGATCACGTAGCAGAGCATCAGAAACGGAAGAATCCGCCAGCTGATCTTCGAGAACAGCTGGGTGGTGGCGCTCGATTCCTTCTCCCCGGACGGAATTGCGCGGACACTCGTTGTATGTACGGCCATCGTTCACTCCCCTTATTGTCGTTGCCCAGGGTCTGTCGCCCTGAATTGAAACGGGACCGCGCACCCCGCGCGGGTTACTCGCTGCTCCATGACTTCCGCACGCCCAGACGACTGCCGGGACGCATGAAGTGAATTTCAGTTTCAAAATAACGAACCGGCAAAGCCGGGTGACATCCGCACCATGCTGCGGATGGATTGAGCGCCTCTCGAACTGCGACCGGCGGCGTCCGCATCGAACAATGAACTTTCAGGTCAGGCGGCGAGGCGGTCAAGGCCTCGTCAGCGTGAAAATTTCACTCGAAAATTAATCTATCAGCCGCTTGATTGTTTAGCAATCCTGTCCTGCGGAAGGCCATTTTCAAGGCTTTTCCGAATGAGGTATGCAACAGGCGAGGGGCTGGATGAGACGACAGCCGCGATCAATGCGTCAGCATCGTTGCCGCTTTAGATGGGGAGAGTGGTCCGAATTGAGCGGCAGCCGCGTTGCGTTTGTGCGGAACGCCGCTATTCGGCTGCGGGATGATAGGCGGCCTTGGCGTCGGCAATGCCCTGCGCCGCGCGGTCGATATACGCCGCCACCGTTTCCGGAATGGTGGTCGGGATCATGTGTCCGCCGGGCACGGACTCGAATGCAAGCTGGGGAATTTTCTCCCTGAGCCGCTCGCCATGCAGCGCCGGATCGAGAACGCGGTCGCTTTGCCCGAACAACATCGACACCGGCATCTTGATCTCAGAATAACGTCCGGTGATGAGCGGGAGGCTATCGCCCATTGCGGCCAGATCCTGCGCTCCAGAAATGTAGCTGCTTGGTCGGAGGCTGAGCAGCCCGCCGCCCTTGGTCGCGAAATCGCGCGGCACGTTATCCGGTCCGAAGATGATGTCGAGGATCGGTTTGCTGCGACGGATCGCGAGCGGCGCCGCCAACGTCCATGCAAAGAGGAGGCGCGCAAGGTCCGAACGCAATGTGAGCGTGCGAAACACAGGCGGCGGTTCATTGGCTGCATACGTCGCGGGCGCGATCAGGGCCAGAGCACCAATCTCATCCGGGTAGTCGATCGCGGCTGCCAGCGACAGAGCGCCGCCGAGGGAATGGCCGACCAGCAAGGGTTTCTTGAGCCCGAGCGTGCGAATGACCTGCATCACAATCGCGGACTGCGCGGCAAGCGACGCCGATGCCCCGGCCGCACGCGTCGAATAGCCGGAACCCGGCCTATCGATCAGAACCACGCGATATTTTTGTGTGAGCCGTTGGTCGAGCACATAGGCGAAATGATTCAACTGCCCGGTCAGTCCGTGGATCATGACAATCGGCTGGCCCTTGCCGTTGTCGGTGTAGTGGATGTTGTTGCCGTCGATCTCCATGAACTTGCCGCGCGGCGGAAAGGCTTGCTCGATGCGGTTCGCGGTTCTCGCCGTGAATGCGGCGAGGCCGCATCCAATGAGGACGACGACAGCGAGAAAAGCGACAAGGATCGTGATCATGATCGAACGAACAACCGCGACAGGAAATCCCAGTAGCTTACGGGCGCGATGCGCTCGACGATAGACATGAATTTAGCGTCCCTGCCGACGAAGATACGGGCCTTGTTGCGCTCGATCCCCCTTACGATGATCTCGCCCGCTTGAGCCGGCGGCATCTTGAGATTGCGGTTCGCAAAAGCACGGCGTTCGGCAAGTTGTTCCGGGGTAAAGTTACCCTGAATGCGCGCCGAGTTGACAATCTGGGTCGCGACGCCACCCGGATGGATCACGGTCACCCCGATATTGGTGTCCTTCAACTCGTGGCGCAGCGCATGGGTAAAGCCTCGCACCGCGAACTTGCTCGATGCGTAGGCGGTTTGTGAGGGCGGGGCGATGATCCCGTAGATGCTTGAGACGTTAGCAATCCACGCAGCCTGTTCCTTGCCGAGGAGGGGAAGAAAGGCGCGCGTCATATAAACCACGCCCCAGTAGTTGATGCCCAACAGCCAATCGAAATCGGTTTCGGAAATGTCTGCAAAGGTGCCGCCGACAGCGACGCCTGCATTGTTGATCAGAACATCAACTTCGCCGTGTTCGGCGATCACCTGGTCCGGCAGGGCCTTTACCGCGTTGCGGTCGCTGACATCCAGCCGATGGCAGCTGACGCGGACACCCCCCGGGATGAGCTTTGCGGTCTCCGCTAGTCCGGCCTCGTTGATATCCGCCAGCGCGAGGTGACAGCCGCGCTGGGCCAACGAGATCGCGATTGCCCGACCTATTCCGGACCCGGCCCCTGTCAGGACAGCGGTTTTTCCTTGCAGTTGCATCTGCCTTTCCTCGTATCCTGCGGTGACTGTCGCCGCGCCGATAGCGCCACAATTTGGCGGTTGCCTGTTCCCCCTAACACATGTTGGGAAGGGCGCGGAACGGTGTCCGGTTTCTCGGAACGGTTCGGGCGATCTATTCCATTTTTCAGCTAGGAGTGCAGGCGCACACTTCAAAGCAGTGCAACATCACCAGCAAATTCAACAATATCCGTCTGAGACCCAACCCGTTTTCGGCTGGCACGCGAAATGCACTTCCTCGATTAAATTAACTGCTGGTGTTCTGATCCGGCAGCCGAGGATGCGCAAAGCATTCCGTTCCAGGGGGAAACAATTTGAGCCGAGACCGCGGTCCCGCAAAAACCGATGAATGGTTTGCGCTTGATTCCATCAATGGGGTCGGCCGCGGTGACGTATTGCGGGAAGCCACTGTCAACGCCACCCGCCGCTTTTGGCACGCGGCAAACCAAACCTGTGGCGGCCTATGACCAATCCAGTCAAGGTGCCTTATAGCGGCGACTTCAAGGGCGGCCCGGTCTCGATCGAGGCTGGCGACAAAGAAAGCGACGGGTCGGTGATCGCGACCCTCGTTGGCGGCGATGCTGCAAGTGCCCCTCCCGCATCGGCGGCATCGCCGTCTCCTCTTTCTGCTGCGCCCGCGAAGGCCATCAATTACGGCAAGGGCTTGTTTCGCTCGCTCTCACTTTCACTCTCACTTGGGCGCGACGAGGCCATCACGAAAATGCTTCTCGACGAACAACATGAGCGTATCATCGGTCGTGCCATTGTCGGTGCTTCTGCCGGCGATCTGATCGCCGAGGCTGCGCTGACCAAGATGAAATCCGATGCGTTGAACATCGGTCAATCTATCCGCATCCGACACTGTCCGAGACCATCGGCATAGCGGCGGAAGCGCTCGAAGGCACAATTACGGATCTATACGCACTGAAGAAAAATAGCGCGGCGAACATGGCGAAGTCAGTCGACAGCAGGTTGTCCGCGTACATTTATTAAGGGGAGAGAAGAGAATGTCAGATCATCTGGACAAAGACGCACTCGAATATCACCGTTATCCGTCGCCGGGAAAGATCTCCGTCAATCCGACGAAGAGCATGGCCAGCCAGCGCGATCTCGCACTGGCCTATTCGCCCGGCGTGGCGGTGCCTTGTTTGGCCATTGCGGCCAATCCGGATGAGGCGCGCAATTACACCTCGCGGGGCAATCTCGTCGCGGTGATATCGAACGGCACTGCGGTTCTGGGCCTGGGCAACATCGGCGCGCTTGCAAGTAAGCCGGTCATGGAAGGCAAGGGCTGTCTGTTCAAGAAGTTCGCGGACGTCGACGTGTTCGACATCGAACTCGACGAAACGGATCCCGACAAGATCGTCGATATCGTCGCGGCGATGGAGCCAACGTTCGGCGGCATCAACCTCGAAGACATCAAGGCACCTGAGTGCTTCTACATCGAGACGAAGCTGCGCGAACGCATGAAGATTCCGGTCTTCCACGACGACCAGCACGGCACCGCCATCGTGGCTGGTGCCGCGGTCTATAACGGCCTCGAAATCGTCGGCAAGAAGATCGAGAACATCAAGATCGTAGCGTCCGGCGCGGGCGCTGCCTCTCTCGCATGTCTCAACCTGCTGGTGGGTCTCGGCGCGAAGCGCGAGAACATCTTCGTCTCGGACTCCAAGGGCGTGGTCTACAAAGGCCGCATCGAGATGATGGACGAGCAAAAGGCGGTTTACGCTCAGGACACCAAGGCGCGCACGCTCGCCGACATCATTCCGGGTGCCGACCTGTTCCTCGGCCTATCCGCCGGCGGCGTGTTGAAGCCTGAAATGGTCAAGCAGATGGCGCCGAATCCGCTCATCCTGGCGCTCGCCAATCCTGATCCGGAAATCCTGCCGGAAGTTGCCAAGGCAGCACGCCCGGACGCGATCATCGCAACCGGCCGGTCCGACTATCCGAACCAGGTCAACAACGTCCTGTGCTTCCCGTTCATTTTCCGTGGCGCGCTTGACGTTGGTGCGACCACCATCAACGAGGAAATGAAGTTCGCGACCGTTCGCGCCATCGCCGCACTGGCACGCGCCGAGCAGTCGGATGTCGTGGCCTCGGCTTACGGTCAGCAGGAAACCCGTTTCGGACCAGACTTCCTGATTCCGCGTCCGTTCGATCCACGTCTGATCAGCGTAGTTGCGCCTGCCGTGGCGGAAGCTGCGATGAAGAGCGGCGTTGCGACGCGTCCGATCAAGGACATGGATGCCTATCGCAGGTCCATGGAGCGGTTCGTTTACAAGTCCGGCACAACCATGAAGCCGGTGTTCGAGGCGGCGGCTCAGAACCCTCAGCGGGTCATCTATGCTGAAGGCGAAGAGCCGCGCGTGTTGCGGGCAATCCAGGTCATCGTGGACGAAAAGCTCGCGAAGCCGATTCTTGTCGGCCACAAGGATGTGGTCGCGGCAAAGGTTCGCGACCTTGGTCTGCGGCTCCAGCTCGGACAGGATTACGACCTGATCGACCTCAACGACGAGGCGTTGATCAAGAAGGCGGCCGAGGATCATTATCAGCTCAACCGCCGCCGCGGCGGTGCGCGGGAGCGTATCGATCGCATCATGCGATCCAATACGTCTCTGCTCGCAGCGACCATGCTTCGTCTCGGTCATGGCGACGCCATGATTTGCGGCACGCATGGTGACTACGCGGAACATCTGGAATGCGTGTCGAAGTCGATCGGCCTCGCACCCGGACGGCGCATTTTCGCAGCCATGAACTTGCTAATGCTGCCGCAGCGCACCGTGTTCCTGTGCGACACTTACATCAATGCAGAGCCGACGGCTGAAGAGCTTTCGGAAATCACATTGATGGCGACCGAGGAGATGCGCCGGTTTGGCATCACCCCGCGGGTCGCGCTGCTGTCTCACTCGGCATTCGGAAGTTCGAATGCAGCTTCTGCCCAGAAAATGCGAGCTACGCTCGACATTATCTCAAAGGCAGCGCCGGATCTCGAAATCGAGGGTGAAATGCGTGGCGACCAGGCTCTGTCCAAGCGGGTGTTGGATGCCTCGTTCCCGGATTCGCGTCTGTCGACCGAAGCAAACCTGCTGATCATGCCAAATCTCGATGCAGCCAACATCACGTATAACGTGCTGAAAACGGTGTCGGGCGAGGGCGTGACGGTGGGACCGATCCTGCTCGGTGCTGCGAAACCAGTTCATATTCTCACCCCGACCACGACTGTTCGCGGTATGGTGAATATGACGGCGTTGGCGGCGGTTGACGCTTCGACCAAGAGCTAAGTGAACAGGACGGGTGTCGGCAAGCCGGCACCCGTTTTGCGCAAAACGAATGATATTTTTCGATAGGCTATGCGGCAGCTGCTGGCCTTGAGGAGGCATGTGTGGACACATCGAGCGATAGCAAATTACATCACATCGTGGTGGTCGGAGGCGGGGCCGGAGGCCTTGAACTCGTAACGCGTCTTGGCAACAAGTTGGCGGGCAAGGGCAAGGCGATGGTCACGCTGGTCGAGCGGACCCGTACCCACCTTTGGAAACCTCTGCTCCACGAAATCGCAGCAGGCAGCATGGATGTTGCCCAGCACGAGGTCGACTATCTCGCGCACGCGCATTGGCACAATTTCCGTTTCCGCTTCGGCGAGATGACCGGGCTTGATCGCGCGAAGAAAGAAATCTTCCTCGCCGCGACTTACGATGACGAAGGCGAGGAGATCACGCCGAAGCGTTCGTTTAACTACGACACGCTGGTCATGGCCGTCGGTAGCATCTCGAACGACTTCGGAACGCCGGGCGTCGAGCAATACGCGATCAAGCTCGAGACGCCGGAACAGGCAGCTCGTTTCAACCGCAAGATCGTCAACGCCTGCTTCCGCGCTCACACGCAGGAAAAACCGATTGAGCCGGGTCAGCTCCATGTGACCATCATTGGCGCAGGTGCGACGGGGACTGAGCTTTCGGCCGAATTGCATCAGACGACGCGGGATGTGGTCGCGTACGGCCTCGACAATATCAATCCGGCGAAAGACATCCGCATCACGCTTGTGGAAGGGGCGGATCGTATTCTGCCGGCTTTGCCGGAAGCTGTCTCGACGTCCACTGCGCTGCTGCTCAAGGGTCTCGACGTCGATATCCGGACGAAAGCGAGGGTGACGGAAATTTCCGGCGATGGCGTTCTTTTGGCTTCCGGCGAACTCATTCCATCCCACTTCGTGGTCTGGGCCGCAGGCGTCAAAGGCCCCGACTTCCTTGCCAATCTTGACGGCCTCGAGGTGACGCGGACCAATCAGCTGGTGGTCAAGCCCACGCTGCAGACCACGGCAGACCCGAATATTTTTGCTTTGGGTGATTGTGCGAACTGCATGAGCACGGAGTCCGGCAAGCCGGTTCCGCCCCGTGCGCAGGCTGCGCATCAACAGGCTTCTCACATCTTCAATCAGATCAAGGCCCGTCTCGCGAACAAGCCGCTGCAGCCATATGTCTATAAAGACTTCGGCTCTCTGGTATCTCTCGGCAAGTACTCAACGGTTGGTAATCTGATGGGTATTGGCAAGGGAAGCATGCAGATCGAGGGATACTTCGCGTCGCTGATGTATCAATCGCTTTATAAGATGCACCAGGTCGCGCTGCATGGTTTCGGGAGGGTGGCTATGGACACCGTCGGCCGCATGTTCACCAAACGCTCGGCTCCCCCCATCAAATTGCATTGACGGATGCGTTTGATATTTAGTGCATCGTTTTGCAGGCCTTTGTGTAAAGTTGAGATGTCGGCAGCGGCCCAGGGAACTGTACGCTGAATCCTTGATCAACATTACCGGGATTGCATGGAGCAAAGCGCCAATAAAATCGAACCGCCGTCCAAGCTTGCTTGGGCGGCAGGTATCGCTGGCGCTCTGTTGCTTTCTACGGTCGCGGTCATTCTTGCGGGCGATGCCGCGTTTCACCTGAGGTCGGAGCGGACGATCGAGCGTGAGCGTATCGAGCTCGACCGTTATTCGACCCTGCTGACGACCGAGCTTCACCGGTTCGATTATCTTCCTGACCTGTTGCAGAACCATCCTGTGGTGGTGGATGTCCTGAAGTCGCCGGACAATCCGAAATATGTCGACGCCGCGAACCGCTATTTGCAGGCGGTCAACGATGCCGCCGGCACGACGACACTTTATCTGTTGGACCTCAACGGCACCGCCATCAGCGCGAGCAACTGGAATGAGCCGACCAGCTTCGTCGGTGTCGATCTGTCGTATCGGCCGTATTTCCTCAACTCGCTGCGCAAGGGAACGGATCGCTTCTACGGAATCGGCACGACCAGCGGAACGCCGGGTTACTATTTCGCCGCAGCGCTGCCGCGCGGGAAGCCGTCGCTCGGCATTGGCATCGTCAAGGTCAATCTGGAAGTGCTGCAGGCGCGCCCGTCATCGGCCGTGGGCGATGTCATGATCGTCGATAAAGAGGGGATCATCGTTCTGGCATCGCGGCCCGAGTGGCAGTACCGGACACTGTCGCAGCTGACGCCTGAGACGTTGATAAAGCTGCGTGACGCGCGTCAGTATGAAAATGTCGATCTTGTGCCAATCGGGATTAAAACCGAAGAGGTCTTCAAGAACGAAGGCGCAATCGTATCGTTGCCCGGCAAGGATCCATCTGATCCACGAACGAGTTTTCTCGCGCAAGAAAAGCGGCTCGATACGTCCGACTGGAAGATTGTCATTCTGTCCGACCTGTCTGACATCAAGCTGTTTCAGCGGTGGGCGCAGATAGCCGCTGCGTTATTTGCAACATCGATTGCGTTCTTCGTTCTGTTTATCATGCAGCGCCGCCGCGCCATTCGGCTTCAACTCGCCGGCAAGGAAGCGCTTGCGCGGGCCAATGTCGAATTGGAGCATCAGGTCGTGCAGCGCACGCAGGCGCTGGTGGATTCCAACCAGCAACTGCGTGACACGCAGGACCAGCTGGTTCACTCGGCGAAGCTCGCGGCCATCGGACAACTCGCCGCCGGCGTCACGCACGAGCTGAATCAGCCGCTGGCCGCGATCCGCACGCTTTCGGAAAACGCAGAAGTTCTTATCGACCGGTCGCTGCCAGACGTCGCCCGCGGCAACATGCGCGATATTACAGATCTGGTCGATCGCCTGAACGGGATCACCGCGCAGCTCAAACAGTTCGCTAGAAAAAATTCTGTCAACTTGCAGCCCATACCCCTCGGCATCAGTCTTCATAACAGCCTGCAGGTAGTTGGCCACCGCATTCGCAAGGGGTATGTGGTGGTCGATATCCGCATGCCGGAAGAAGATTTTTATGTCAGTGGCGACGCCGCCCGTCTTGAGCAGGTTTTCATCAACCTGATCTCGAACGCGATCGACGCCACCTCACACGTCGAAAAACCTTCCATCGGCATTTCGGCATCCCGCAACGGTGAAACAGTTCTGGTTGCATTCAAGGACAATGGAATCGGATTGTCCGAAGAGGTGATGTCGCATCTGTTCGAACCGTTTTTTACAACAAAGGAAGTGGGGGCAGGATTGGGATTGGGACTCGCGATTTCGACTGGGATTATCAACGAATTTGGTGGCACGCTCACGGCGTCCAGCCGCACGGGAAGCGGAGCCGAATTTCTGATCAAGTTGCCGATTTACCGGAGTGAGACAGTTGCTCAAGACATTTGAAGGCCTGCGCGTCATGCTGATCGAAGACGATCCAGCTGTCCGGGCGGCAACGGCGCAGACGCTGGACCTTGCAGGATTTGAAGTTGAACTGCATGCGTCTGCCGAGTCCGCACTGAAGAACCTGAAGGAGTTTTATCCCGGCATCTTGCTGATCGACTTCCAACTTGCGGGAATGAACGGCATCGTTCTGCTCGAGCGCGCCATGAAGATCGATCCCGCGCTGCCGGTCATTATCATCACCGGACATGGCGACATTTCCATCGCGGTCAAGGCCATGCATGCCGGCGCGTATGATTTTCTGGAGAAGCCGGTCTCGAATGATTTTCTCGTCGGTGTCGTGACGCGGGCGATGGAGAAGCGACGGCTGACATTCGAGGTCAGCGATCTGCGTCGCAGGCTGGAGCAGAAGACCGGCATCGACAGCATATTGATCGGTGACTCTTCGCCGATGGTGGCGTTGCGTAACAGCATCCTGAAATTGTCGGACGTTTCGCCGGATGTCCTCATTCACGGCGAGACCGGCGCGGGCAAGGAACTGGTCGCGCGCGCACTTCACGCATGCTCGCCGTTGCGCGATGGACCGTTCGTTGCGATCAACTGCGGCGCTATTCCCGAGCCGATGTTCGAGAGCGAGGTGTTCGGTCACGAGAAGGGCGCTTTTACCGGCGCTCAGGCCTTACGCATCGGAAAAATCGAATATGCGTCCGGCGGCACACTGTTCCTCGACGAGGTCGAGGCCATGCCGATGGCCCTGCAGGTCAAAATGCTGCGCGTCTTGCAGTTCCGGCAGCTCGAACGTCTCGGTTCGAACAAGATGATCGACGTGCCGGTCCGGGTCGTTGCGGCGACGAAGCTGGATTTGAAAGCGGCATCGGATCTCGGACGTTTCCGAAGCGATCTCTATTTCCGTTTCAATGTCGTGACTCTCGCCATTCCACCGCTGCGTGAGCGGCGCGAAGATATTCCACAATTGTTCGAGCACCACGTTCTGCTGGCGGCCGCCCGCTACAAGCGTGAAGCCCCGATAGTCACCGATCAACTGATGCGCGATCTTGTTTCTTATGACTGGCCGGGAAATGTGCGTGAACTCGGAAACGTCGCGGACCGCTTTGTGCTTGGCCTGCTGGGCGGACGGTTCAACTCCGATGCGACGAGTGACGACATCCAGCGGTCTCTCAAGGACATTGTCGGGGATTTCGAGCGCGGCCTCATCGTCGAGACTTTGCGCCGGCATCAGGGCGACGTTCTTGCCGTGAGCGAAGTATTGGGTATTCCCAAAAAGACGCTCTACGATAAAATGCGGCGCTATACGCTATCGGGCGAGGAATACCGGTAAGTACTGATTTTCAACGATTATCTGAAGGATCATTGCGATGAGTGACGAGGCAAAAGGGCCGCACGGCAATTTGATGACGCGGACACTGGCAATGCCGGCCGATGCGAATCCCAGCGGCGACATCTTTGGCGGATGGGTTCTCTCGCAGATGGATATCGCGGCGGGTATTTCCGCAGGCCAGCGCGCCAAAGGGCGGGTCGCTACGATTGCGATCGAAGCGATGAAGTTTCACAAGCCAGTTTATGTCGGTGATGTGCTGTGCGTATACGCCCACATCGAGCGCACCGGACGCTCGTCCATCAGGATTCATCTGGAAGCCTGGGCTCTGCGCAACCGCATCGGTGATCGCGCTAAAGTGACGGACGGGATCTTCACATTCGTGGCGATCGATAAAAGCGGCGTTTCGCGCGCACTGCCTCCCGCCGAAATGGTCGAGGCGCTGTAAAAGCAGCTTCACGCTTCGCAGATGGCCAAGCGCACAACAAAACGCTCGCTATCCGAGGATAGCGAGCGTTGTTGAGTCTCGGGAGTGTCGTGTGATGGTCAGAATACGCGTTTGACGTAGCTGCCGGGGGCATCCTCGACGACCGTGCCACGCTCTCCGGGCTTGCGGGCCGGCACCATGTCGCCAGCGTGGCTCGCGA
>Ga0209023_10003237_pt1 | contig 19589 bp, 16 predicted proteins | sample LakOneMetagenome_FD_187468 | JGI IMG/M metagenome (GOLD analysis project Ga0209023, IMG submission 187468) | Freshwater and sediment microbial communities from Lake Erie, Canada (SPAdes) (version 2) | ecosystem: Environmental > Aquatic > Freshwater > Lentic | place: Lake Erie, Canada...
GGCATCAGCGGCTAACTCATAAAAGCTCGTTTTCATAATATCTAATAAAGTCTGGTAGTTCGCTGCTGTCAAGGGGCTGATCCCTGAACGGTATTTCAGAGCGACAACGAAGCCATATCCTTCAGACAGGGCGTGGAACCTTGTAGCATTGTCTGAACTGCCTAGTGAAAGGGTAAGATATGCATATGCCGACGCTGCAAGTGTTTTCTCCATGGTCAGTTTGATAGTTGTAATTGATGAATCGCGGCGCACAATGTCTTTATTGTTGATTGCAGCGCGGCCTTTACGGAATGCTTCGAAAATAATACCGCCGGCTTTGATATACTGGCCTCTTTCGCGGAAGTACCCACCGATCGCCAGCGGCCTGTTAGCTTCTGTTGATGCGTATGCCTTTGAGCTGTCGTAATCAGTTGGGATACCTACGTAACCAAATGCAAGGTCCCAGTTGTGCTGCATAGCGGTACCGCTGCCCGGGGTAACTGTGGCGTTATCGGCAGTAGTTGCTTTATCTAGGTAAGTGATGACCTGGCTCATCTGTAATGCACCCATCAGCCCTTTGGCCACTGCCTGGTTAAATTCAAGGCCGGAATAGTTGACCAGGCGGGTACCAACCTTACCAGGAATGCCCTGGGAAGCTGTTGCCGTGTTAAATTGGCTTATAGCGACTGCCGAGTCAATGTATAACTTAATCGAACTTGCATCGCTTGTTTTACCTGAAACATTAAATCCTAATGCGTTTATATCGCTGGCCGAGAACGGAAGGTTGGTTGTTACTTCTGCTGTGAAGCAGTTGTTGGCATTATTCCAAAGGTTTGTTGCAGTATCAAGGCTTAGTTTGCGCGTTGTGCCCTTGCCTAGATAGCTTGTAAGGCCAGCCCACATGCTTATCCGGCCGGAAGCCTCTTTATACTCGACATTGTCGAAAGTATAGGTTGCCGGTGTTATATAGGTTGGGAGGTTTGGGGTAATTGTTGCTTTCTTACAAGAGCTTACGGTAAGTCCGGCACTGAGTACTAGAATAGCCATGCCTGTATATCTTCTATTGATCATGATTAGTTAGTTGTTTTTTGTGCAAAAGAAGCCAACTAAAAGCGCATACGGTATCAAAATCGGGAAATCTGTTTACACAATTGGAAAAGCTTCTTGAATCGCTTTTTACATGGCTTTTCTGTTTGTTTTACCCATCTTTTGGTCCGTTTTTTGCTGTAAATAGTTGTTGCTCAAACTAATCCGCCCAAAATTTTTTTAATGAAGGGCTACCGATGGGGAAATTGGATGTTACTAAGTGATTGATAATCAACGGCGGGTCAGGGAAACTGAAAATATAAAATAGGGAATTTGGAATTTACGGTCATATACTAAATAAAAAGAGAGCGAGGCTTTTGCCCCGCTCTGCTTTTCTGTTGCTTTGCAATTATTTCCAGCTTATTCTTTCACAAACTTTGTAATCTCATCACCATTTCTCACAAAATAAACACCTGACGGATATGATGAAATATTTATCTGTACTGAGCTTTTTCTGTTAGCAGGTACAGAAGTAGTATAATACACGCGATTGGCGATGTCTGTGATTGTGATATCATTATTCGCGGCGGCTAAGTTTGAGTATTGTATATTCAGCACTGAAGTTGCCGGATTAGGGAACAAGCTGAGCGCGGTAGTTCTGGTTGTATGAGTAACAGACAATGGGTCTTGGCTGCTCTTCGGGCCTACGGATACATTTATTGTGTCAGCATTCACACCATCCGAAACACGCACGCGGAAGAAATCTTTATCGGTATAAGTGGAAAGAGTTTTGTAAGACAGGCCCGTAGCCTTGGTCGTATTAAGGTCACCATTACAGGTCGCCGTAGCAGGGAAACCGGTAAGTGTGCCAAATGTTGGTGGTGTTACTACGCTCCATGTTTCTGTTTGTCCTGCATCCAGGTCTGTCACCCACAACAGGGAGTCCAGAGAAGCAGGCATACCTGTCGATGGTGCTATGTAAAGCCCGTGGCCATATGCAAACATCGGAGTATGGGTCAGCAGTATTACCTTCCTGATGCGCTGGTTCACACTGTCAGCTATGTATATTGTCCCTGTTTTATCTACGCACAGGCCGTATGGATTATTCATATTAGCCAAAGGCCCTGTGGTGTCATTGGAATAAGCTTCAATAGCAAAGTTACCTGCAACATTGTACAGGGTATCCTTCGTAAAGTCCAGGCATCTGCACGAGCAGCTCATTTCATTGCAATAGAGTTTGCCATGGCTGAAGCACATGCCAGTAGTTGTTCCTATGATAGTAAACAATGGTGGAAGGTCGCAAGTGCCCAGAAGGCCTGTACCGTCATAGGATCCTGCTATCAGGTTAACAATTCCGGTCGATGCAGATATTTTTCTGATCACAGAGTTATCATATGCTGGGTAGTTAGGGCTGTTGTCTGAAAAATAAATGTCGCCCGCCGGACTGATGCAAATGCAAACTGGGTAAGAAAGCAATGCTGATGAAGCTGCGCCGCCATCGAGAAAGCTACCGAAGCTGGCCGGGGTCCCGTTACCGGTTATTGTAGTTATTATACCTGTGCTGGCTTTTATTTCCCTGATACAATGATTGTTGCGGTCCACTACATACAAGTTATTCGAAGCATCTATACATATACCCTGTGGATTGTTAAGGGTTGCGCTGATAGCAAGCCCCATGTCGCCTGTATAGCCTGCAGCGCCTGTGCCTGCTATGGTTTTTATTTTACCTGTTGCCAGGTCTACCATCCTTACTTCATGTCCTGTTGTAAAGTAAAGTTTATCAGTGCTGCTCATACACATATAGTTGGGCAACAAGGCTGCATCTGTAGCAGGTATTCCATCTGCATACGAGCTGCCGCCACCTGCTATTGTAGTAATAACACCCTTCGCTGCAGATATTTTACGGATCGCGCCATTGCCTTTATCTATGAAATAGATGTTCTGTGCGGCATCCATACAAATGTCCTTAGGGCCGTTTAGCTCTGCGTGCTTCGATGAGGCACCATCGCCGCTATAGCCTGTATTTCCCGTTCCGGCAAGGGTTACTGTTATTGTTTGTGCATGCATTCCCGCGCTGCCTGCAATAAACAGCAATACAAATGCAATAAACCGGTGAGTAAAATGTTTCATAAAAAATATTTAGTGTGTGAAATAAATATCAGTGTCATACGAGATAATATAAATATATGCAATTTTATAGTAAAAAAATATTTTTAATTCATAAGTAAGCAAATGAATCGTTTAAAGAAAAAAAGAGCGGTACGATCTGTACAGCTCCTCAATTCTATTTTTAGAAGGTTTATTCATGCCTCGGCAATCGCACTCGCCTCGAGTATCTGCCCTTGCTCAATCCACGCCAGTGCTCTCTTGTTTTGTCCCTTGCGAAGACAAGATGGGATTTTTTAGATCCACAGTTGGCAAACAGATAGCCAAGATTTATGCCCATTGCTGAGGTTTTGATCCTGTTGTCAGGGTCCCCTACAGTACGAACATTAGACAGTCCCATATTATAAAATCCCCGGATATAGGTGTGTCTTTTGAACTGGTATCCTACATTAATACCAAGTCCCAAGCCACGCTGTTTCAGGTCATCACGCGGTTCAGTACCTATCAGCAGGTCGCCTCCTTTCCTTGGCACTTTATCATGAGCAGGAATATCATAAGAGCCGGATATGTAGTAGGTGAACACTGGCCCGGCGCCTAATGTAAATCTGGCCCCGCATTTTGCTCCGGTTTTGTATTCTATATTCAGGTGCAGGTCAAATAAGGTCATATTATATCCCCCATCCCTATCCTTTGGTTTTGTAGCAGGTATGATAGACCCACCCATCTGGTAAAAAATGCCTGGCTGGAAATAATAATGTCGGTGTTCATCTATGCACATGTCTGCTGCCATGCCAAAATTTGCACCTTTTAGGGGTTTGGTAGCAATCTTTGCTTTATTCAAAGTAATAGCCATACTCGCAAGGTTATAACCACCTTCCAACGCAAATTGTGCATCGGCAGTTGTGGCTATCAAGGCAATAAATAGTATAGTTAAGCAGATGTTCTTCATATAAGGGCGGTTCTTATACTGCAAAGAAACGAAACCAAACCATATTTTCTTAATTTTTGACTCAGGTAATCTAAATGCATGCGTTAACTATGCCAAAATCAAACCTGTTCATCGTTGATTAGCAAGTCTGTATTTATGGCATATTTATTGCTGCTTATAGATTTACCTTCAAAACACACTAGCTATGAAATTATCAATTCCGGTACTCATCGTAGTACTATGCGTTTCTGTTCTCGCCTGCAAAAAAGAAGTACCTATGTTTGCCGGCGCCAAATCTACTGCTTACATAGGCGATATCTATTATACAGGTAGCCCATGTGTTGGAGGTAAGATTTCTTTTACCTGTGTTACAAGTGGTGCAAAGACTTATTACTGGGACTTTGGAGACGGCACGTTCTCTACTGAGGAGTTGCCATCACATACTTACACAAGCGCAGGACCACATACCGTAAAATTGACGCTGGATGCGAATCCTGCAAAAACGGCAAGCAAATCCATTACGATATATCCTGTCCCTACACTTACTGCTACTCTAGATGGCATGATTACGTGGAGATGTGTATCAAGGACCTACCAGGGAGGTAGAGATACAACCTATCCTCCTTCAATACAGAGTTTTCCTATTACATATATTGATCCGGCCACAATAATTATAAATTCGGATACGCTCCGATTCGAATCCTCATCGGATGATGGCACTCGTTTTATCATTCGTTTTCGATGGAATAAACCATACAAGGCGTATGGCGGAGGAAGCGAGAAAGAATTAACACTTTCACATACTGCCACCACAGATAGTATTCACTACACCGTAAGTTATACTCGATCCATAAGTTCGTCGGATTATGTTACTTACGATGCTCCCTGATAAATTCTAAAATCAAGGAGCTCGTTTCATGACTCCTTGATTTTTCACTTTAATAAGCTAGTCCCTCTTCACTGTAGTAGAGGTGGTAGTAGTTCTTGACACTTCAGTGTCAGATACTGTTTGTTTACCGCTTCTTGCCGCCAATATAATGATAACCAGCAGTATCACACCACCTATTACCCACACAATCGGGTTACTGTACCACATAGCAGCATCATTGGGTACTACACTTGATTCAGAGTGGCTCGCAACTGAGTTGGTAGAAGTTGTGGCTCCACCATCCTGTGCCAGGCTATAAAGGCTGGATAGCATTAAGACAAATACGAAAGATAATTTTGTTCCTGCGTATTGGATCGTAGATTTCATGGTCATTTTTTTTATGGTTCACAATTGCTATGTTAAAATGATGCCACTGAAATATTTAACCATGGTAACATGCCCTTTTCTTTACGGGAATAAGATTACATGATGACTGTAACCTGTCTTTTTTGCACAAAACCAATACCAATGGGTGTCTTTTCGACCAACGCCTCCGTTTTTTTAGCAACTACATCATTTTCAAACGCTAATAGCGGAATAAAATTGAATTATATCACCGTTTCTTTATTCGGTTGAGTAAATACTTAGTAGATTTGAGTCCGTTTTTATTTACATAAACCTCAAATTAATACCCGCAGATGGAATCACTGTTGAATAATCCTGCCTTGGCTATTGGTGCCATTATCGTACTGATCATTTTATTTGTGTCGCTGGTAAATGCAAAGGGCGACCAGATCGTAGTTCTTGAACGGAGGTGGTTCGGTGCCGCAATGCCGGAAACGCGTACTGTTGCGAAAAGTAATGAGATAGGTGTTCAGGCGCGTATCCTCGGACCTGGCCTCCGGTTTCTTATACCCTTCATCTACAAAGCGCGTAAATTTAATTTCGTCAAGATCAGCAAAGGAGAGGTTGGCCTGGTTACCGCTATAGCCGGTGAACCGATGGCGTCAGGCCAGCTTTTTGCAAAACCTGTTGAATGTAATTCGTTCCAGGATGGAGAAGCATTTTTGAATAATGGAGGACAGAAAGGCCCCCAGGTCGGCATCCTTCCTGACGGTGAACATCGTATCAATCCATACCTTTTCCATGTTGAGATAGTAAGTGTAATAGTGATAGGAGAGGACCAGATTGGAATAGTGGAATCCATTGCCGGGCAGCCTTGCGAAAAAGGCCGCATTTTTGCCAAACCCGTAGACTGCGATGACTACCAGAACGCGGAAAAATTCCTCGAAAATAATGGACAGAAAGGTCCGCAGGTAAGAGTATTGGGTCCCGGTAATTACCGTATCAATACTATGCTGTTCCAGGTATCTGTAGAGAGTATTGTCAACATACTTGGTGGTTACATCGGGTTGGTTACTGCTATGGATGGTGCCAGCATACCTGAAGGCAGGTTGTTGGGAAAGAAAGTGGAAGGGCACATGAATTTTTTGGATGGGGAGGCCTTCATTAACAATGGTGGTGAGAAAGGCCGTCAGCTGGCTGTACTCATGCCCGGTAAGTACCGTATCAATACTGCATTGTTTAGGGTGGACGCCAACCAGAACTGGACAAGTATCAACGCAGATGAGATAGGAATTGTTACCATTAATGAAGGAAAGCCCATCATGGACGCATCAACGATAGCAGCCAATGAAGTACCGTTGGATATGCATAACAACTTCCAGGATCCCGCAGCGTTCCTCGCCGCAAATGGACAGAAAGGTTTGCAGATACCAGTATTACGTTCAGGTAATTACGCGATAAATCCATGGTTCGCTACTATTGAAAAGGTACCAATGACGGTTGTTGAGATCGGCAAATGCGGTGTTGTTACCAGCTACGTGGGTGAGAGAGGTGAAGACACCAGCGATTCAAAAGTAAATGCCAAGATCGTGGAGAATGGTTTCAAAGGTATATGGAAGGAACCGCTTGGTCCGGGTAAGCATCCTATCAACACAAAGACTTACAAAGTGGACATGGTGCCTACTAACCAGATCACGCTTAGCTGGGCAGATAGCCGCACCAGCGCGCATCAGCTTGATTCAAGCCTCAAGACAATAACCCTGCGCACCGCTGATGCATTCAGCGTAAATATGGATGTAAACGTGATCATCCATATCCCTATGGAGAATGCACCCAAGGTGATTGCAAACCAGGGCTCTGTGCAGAGTCTTATCTCACAGGTGCTGGAACCTGCTATCTCATCGCACTTCCGTAATGCCGCACAATACATTAAAGCGCTCGACCTGTATACGCAACGAAAAGAATTACAGGCTACTGCCAAAATGCATATTATAAATGTGCTTAAGGAGCACTTCATCGATTCTAAGGATACACTGATAGCAGATGTGGTGTTGCCTGTAGAACTTACCAGGATTGTGTCTGACAAGCAGATAGCAGAACAGGAAAAGATAACTTATAGAACACAAACAGAAGCCGAAGAGCAGCGCAAAATGCTGGCAAACATGAGGGCACAGGCAGACATGCAGCCTAAGGTGGTGGATTCCGAACGAGGTGTGGAAATATCCAAGAACATTGCAAACAGTGATGTGGAAAGGGCGATTGGTGCTGCCCGGGCTGTAGAGCTTACTGCAGAAGGCGCTGCCAAGGCCACAAGGCTCAAAGCAACAGCCGAAGCTGAGGCTACAAAGGTCACTGCCGCTGCGGATGCAGAGGCTACCTCAAAAGTAGGTCTTGCAGAAGCAGAGGTAATACTGGCAAAAGGCCGGTCAACTGCTGAATCGTACAAGCTGCAGACAGATGCTATGGGCAAAGATGTCTTCGGTCAGATACAGGTAGTGGAGAAAATTGCAGCAAGCAATATGAAGCTCATTCCTGATGTCCTCATAACAGGCGGTAGTCAGGGTGGCGGTAGCAACCTGGAGAATATGATGGGACTGATGCTTGTGGAAAAAATGAGCGGAAAGAAATTTGATGTACCGGAAGCGAAAGACGGGCCGACCGTATAAGGTGTATAGATAAGAAACTAAAAAGGCCCGTGTATCACGGGCCTTTTTAGTTTATGGCAACTTCTGCGTTAGCTGCCTTGGCGCTTACAATAAACTAAGAATAAATCCGTTTTCGTAATGCAATGTCTATGAGCTTTATAACAATAGGATGGAAAGTAATATCTGTCTGTGTCTTCTTACTATTATCAATTGTTAGCGTTGGCTATGCACAAATAGGTATCGGCGGTGGTTTCGAGTATGGAACTGCTATCTTCATCAACAAACAGGTATATATCAGGCGGCCATCCATGGCTATATCGGGTATGCTGAGCTTAGCGCCCCGCGAAAGCAAAATATTTCCCTCCTTCACCTATCTGCTGAAAAACATGGTCGTGCCGGTAGCCAACAGTTATTATGCAGATCAAGCAGGTTCAGCAACAGACCAGCATTTCGCACTGAATCTTAATTACCGGACCGCTTTAGAGGGTGATTATTATCAATGCTTTATAGGTGGAGGTATCGCACGTATAAATCCCGGGGAAGCGCTCAGTGACCAGTGGGGTAATGCCACATCCCTCATCGATTCGTCTGGTTCAGGCAATATATATCCGCTTATACAGTTAGGGGGCAAGTACATGCACAGGATATTAAGCAACAGCTCATTTTATTTAGGCATAGAGGCCAACCTTAAATATATCCGAATGCACTCTGAGAATGGTTATGCGTTGCAGTATGGCTCGGCATCAGTACCGGCAACTATTTCAGGAGACATTGTATTCCCAGGCCTCCTCCTCCATCTCGACTATATTTTTGACCGGAAAGAAGAATAGATATCTCCCACTTATGTTCGGTTTTTTCTCACTGTGTGTGTTCTTCGCAAAATGCATGATTTCAGTATAGTGTTTTACGTCAGGAAAAATATACTTTTACGGATAAAGCGCTCTGATATGAAGAAATGGATACTTATTCTTTTGCTTGCTCCAATCCTTGCTGCAGCCCAGGATAAACTTAGTGAAAAAAATTACCGCATATATTCTGTCCAGCAAGGCAAGGAAGTATCATTAATGGATGTCGCTGCAGCAATGGACAATTACGATGTGTTGTTCTTTGGCGAGGAACATAACGATAGTGTTACTCATTTTCTGGAGCGCTCTATGCTGGAAGCGTTGTATGGGCGATATAATAAGGAGCTCGCGCTTTCTATGGAGATGTTTGAGCGTGATGTGCAGCCGGTCATGAATGAATACCTGGGGGGATTTATCCGCGAAAAGAATTTTGTAAAGGACGCCCGCGCGTGGAGCAACTACCGCGATTATAAACCTATGGTGGAGTTTGCAAAAGAAAAGGGTCTCGATGTGGTTTGTGCCAATGCCGCAGGCAGGTACTCCAACCTTGCTGGTCGTAAAGGGCAGCAGGCATTAATGCAGTTGCCGGAAGCGTCTAAAGTGTTCTTTGCTCCGTTACCGTATGACACAGCACAGGGTGATTATTACCGGAAACTCACCGGGCTTGCTGATCATGGTCCGGCGCCAATAGCAGATTCAGGCAAAACTAAATCTGCGCCGGTAATGAATATGGGCGGTTTTAATCTTGTTATGGGTCAATCGTTATGGGATGCCACAATGGCCTATTCCATAGCTCAGTACCGTAAGCACAATAGGCACAAAAAGATCATGCAGGTAAATGGAAAATTTCATAGTGATGAAGGTTTTGCCGCAGCCACGCAGCTAAAGAAGTATAGCCCCAAAACTAAAATGATCATTATATCTACAGCTAGTGATGATGATTTCCCCAACGTAAAATGGGCTGATTACGTCAAGATGGGAGACTATATCATCATCACTGACCCGAAAGTTCCAAGAACATATAAAGATTAAGACCACTGGTCAAAACGGTCACTACGTCGGCGCATGAGGACGCGTCTCGCTTCCACATGCTTCAATGTTTTTATGATTTGTCGCTATCGCAGAGATACACTTCCGCAACCTGTTAAGGTCACCGAACTAGTTATTCGGGTGCCCGCTTTTTAGCCAGCATTTCACTAATGAAAATTGCGTACTATCTAGAGGTTTATCCTGTGGCATCGTATGATTGATAACAACGGAATAGTAGATGGCACTATCGTCCAGGTAGTGTTTTATGTTATTATAAACTGAGAAATCAAGCGGCATGTTATTTCCGTCATGACACCCCGATTTCGCACAAGACGATAAGAATATCGGCTGGATATCTCTCTTAAATGTGGGAGTAATGCCGGGACAGTCGTCGGGTATTGCCACCGGTTGAATTGGCACAAATGGTTCATGAACACAACCTGTAGCTAAAATTAATAGTAGCATACACAGGCAGCAACACTTCATAAAATGGTATGTCGACTCTAAAAGCAGATGCTAAATATCCAACTATAATGTTACCTGCATATTAAGTTGTGTTACTGCAGTAATAAAGGATCATTGCAACTAAAACAGCCAATAAGAAGTTGATTTCCGTGAATATAGCTGGTTTCAGTGCGAGTAGTTTCCGGAAGAAATAAAAAAGCAGTTACAAATGAATGCAACTGCTTGATTAATATTAGTTTGTAAGTGTGGGCCCACCAGGACTTGAACCTGGGACCACCTGATTATGAGTCAGGTGCTCTAACCAACTGAGCTATAGGCCCTAGACGTTTTACCGTCAAACCCGATGGTTAATCGGGGCTGCAAATGTATAGGTTTTTCTGAAAAAGAAAAAGTTTCTTTCTTTTCTTTTTGCTGGACCGATTTTGCTTACTGTAGCCTATATGCGTTACTTGTACTCCATATTTGCGTTGTTGATCATTTCCTGCCGGCCCGATCCTAAGCCCGCAGTTGTATCAATGATCGATACTTTTAGTTCCCTGCAGGCAGATGTTACCAGTGGGCTATTTGTCAAAGATTCGGTATCGCCGCAAGAGGTAGTCACATTTGCTAAAACATTGATCGGAACAAAATATGCTTTTGGCTGTTCCGCTCCCGCCACCGGGTTCGATTGTTCCGGCTTTATGACATATGTTTTTAACCATTTTAATATAGATGTGCCCCGGTCATCAGTTGATTTTACAAATGAAGGCATTTCGGTAGCGTTAGACAATGCCCATCCCGGTGACCTTATACTGTTTACAGGCACGGACAGCAGGGTCCGGACAGTCGGCCACATAGGCCTGGTTGTCTCTAATGATACCTCTGGCCTTAGCTTCATCCACTCTTCATCCGGCAAGGAGAATGCCGTCATTATCACTAAGTTGAACGATACCTATATGGTCCGTTTTGTGAAGGTGATAAAGATCATTAGATAAATAATTGGTATTATTTCACCTTACTTTTGCAACTATGATAAAGGGGATCAAACATATCATATTCGACCTTGGCGGCGTGCTGATCAATATCGACCACAAGCTCACTGAGCAGGCATTTATTGATTCAGGTATTACAAACTTTGGCGAGTTGTATTCTCAGTTGCAGCAGTCAGACCTATTCGATAAGTTTGAAATGGGTCAAATGACCAGGGAAGAATTCATTCGCACTATGCAGCAAATAGGGGCAACACCCCTTACGGAAGAACAGATAGTAACCGCCTGGAACGCCATGCTGTTGGACTTCCCCGTTCGCCGGTTACAGATATTGCAGCAACTACGCCTCTATTACGACCTGGTATTATTGAGCAATACTAATGAGATACATGAAGAGAGTTTTAATGCCATACTCATGCGGTCACATGGCATACCCAATATCGGTGTGTTCTTCGACAAAGTGTATTTCTCCCACAGGGTAGGCCTGCGAAAGCCCATGGCAGCAATTTTTCAGCGGGTATTGGACGATACCGGTTTCAAGCCGGAACAAACATTATTTATAGATGATAGTCCGCAGCATATAGCTGCTGCTAAGGCGTTGGGTATTCAAACTATCTACTTGGAAAAGGGAATGACAATAGAGGACAATGTCTTCAAGCCTCAGACACAATAGCCACATATTGGCATAATTGCCATTCAGGCAATACCAGGTCGCCCCTTTAGGGGTTTGGGGTTTAAGGCCTTTGGGGGTTTACTTGATCTCTTCGTAATCAATAAAATCACCTTCTTTTTCTACCGGCCGTGCTCTTGTTTGCTGTTGCTGGTTCTGCTGTTGGCGTCTCATTTCCTGTTGCTGCGCCTCCATTTGCTGCTGCATACGTTGCATATGGTCATTGGCTACATTAGTAATGCGCAACACCGGCAGTACAAAACGGCTAAACAATTTATAAATAAGGTATCCTATTAGAAAAAGTATTATTAAGTCTTTCAGCATGATGGTACAAAGATAGCGTATCGAAGATTTTACAGCACGTTAATGAAAATATAATTGTATATAATAAGATGTCAGTGATTGCAGAAATAGAAAAAAGGTGTACATTTGCATTGGATTTATTCAAAAGAGAGGGGACACTGGTTGTCCCCTCGTTTATTAAATATGGCCGAAATAATCGAAAAAGTACATTCAATTGTTGAACCGTTGCTCGAGGGTACTGATGTGTTCATAGTGAACATAAAAGTGAAACCGGTCAATAACATCAAGGTATTCCTTGATGCAGACAGTGGTTTGTCAATAGAAAAATGCACTGCTGTAAACCGCAAGTTATATGCGCAGATAGAGCTGGAACAAATGTTTCCTGATGGCGATTTTTCGCTGGAAGTTTCAAGCCCCGGCATAGATGAGCCATTGCTGCAGCAGCGCCAGTACAAAAAGAATGTAGGCCGAAAGGTTACTGTTAATACAGCCGATGGCGCAGAGCTTACCGGAATGATGACAGCAGCAACGGATGAGCACATAACACTGGAAATAAAAGGTGCTAAAGCAAAAGACCCGCTGATAACAAAGGAAATACCATTTTCAGATATTAAAAAGACAGTAGTACAAATCATTTTTTAATTAAAAATCTCCCTGTTCATTTACAGGGAGGCGAAAAAGAGAGCATATGCCAAGTATCAACCTCATTGACTCCTTCCAGGAGTTTAAAGACGCCGAAAACATTGACAGGCCCACCCTCATGAAGGTGTTGGAAGATGTTTTCAAAACGTTGCTGCGCAAAAAGTATGTAACCGACGAGAACTTTGACGTTATCGTGAATGACCAGACAGGTGATCTTGAGATCTTCCGCCGTCGCGAGATAGTGGAAGACGGTATGGTAGAAGATGAGAACCTGCAAATAGCTTATTCCGATGCTATAAAAATAGAGCCGGACTATAGCGTAGGTGAAGAAGTATATGAGGAAGTGGATGTGAGCAATTTTGGTCGTCGTGCCATACTTGCTGCCAAGCAAACACTTGCTGCCCGTATCGGCGATCTGAAAAAGAATAACTTATTGAAGAAGTATGCGGACCGCATTGGTGATATCATTAGCGGAGAAGTATACCAGATATGGAAGAAAGAGATATTGCTGCTTGATGATGAAGGTAATGAACTGATCATGCCTAAGTCTGAACAGATACCTACCGACTTTTTCAAAAAAGGCGAAGGTGTACGCGCAGTAGTGAAGAAAGTGGAGATGCGTAACAACTCTCCTATCATCATCCTTAGCCGCACACATCCTTCATTCCTGGAAAAACTGCTTGAAATAGAAGTGCCTGAAATAATGGATGGCCTGATAGTTGTGAAGAAAATAGTAAGGGAACCTGGCGAGCGTGCTAAAGTAGCTGTAGAAAGCTATGACGATCGCATAGATCCGGTAGGTGCATGCGTGGGTATGAAAGGTAGCCGTATTCACGGCATAGTTCGCGAGCTACGCAATGAAAATATTGATATCATCAACTATACGAATAATGTGCAATTGTTGCTGCAGCGCTCGCTTACGCCTGCCCGCATCAACAAGATGGAGCTGAACAATGAAGATATGAGCGCAGATGTTTACCTCGATCCGGACCAGGTATCCCTGGCTATCGGTAAGAAGGGTGTAAATATCAAGCTGGCACAGGAGCTGACTGGCTATAGCATAGACGTTTACCGTGATGTGAAAGAAGAGGTTGCTGAATACGATATCGACCTTGATGAATTTGCAGATGAGATCGAACCATGGGTTATCGATGAGTTCAAGCGTATAGGCTGCGATACTGCGTTAAGTGTACTGGCGCTGTCTGCTGAAGAATTGATACGTCGTACAGATCTTGAAGAAGAAACTGTTCAGGATGTGCGCAAGGTACTTGAGGCTGAGTTCAACAATGAATAACATAATAAGCTTCATCGCTTGTTATTTTTAAGGTTTTTAGGTTAGAATATGACGTTGTAGAGCGGCATTTTAGGTAAAAATGACGTAGGTTTGTAATATATGGCTCAGGTTGAAGGCAACTTCACCAAAATTATCAGAAGGAAAATAGAAGAATGACTACAGAAACATCAAAAACACCCAGGTTACTGGCAGCTGCCAAAGAATTTAATATCGGTAAAGAGACGCTTGTTGAGTTTCTTGCTGATAAAGGCTTTGAAGTAAACAGTAGCCCAAGCACCAAGCTTACAGAGCAGATGTATAATGCTTTGCAGGTAGAGTTTGCTCAGGATAAAGCGGCAAAACGCAAGAGCGAGCAGATCGCATTGCCTAAAGGCTCTATGCTTGATAACATCAAAAAAACAAAGGAAGACCTTGACATTACGGCAAAAGATAAAAAAGAAGAGCCTAAAGCAGTAGTAGCAGAGCCAAAGAAAGAAGAGAAACCTAAAGAAGCAGAAAAACTTAAAGTTGTTGCTGTAGAGCCAGCAGCAAAAGAAGAGCCTAAAAAAGCTGCTGCTCCGAAAGTGGAAAAGGTGGAAGAACCTGCAAAAAAAGCAGAAGAGCCTAAGAAAGAAGCTGTTGAAACGCCAAAAGCAGAAGTTGAGGTGCCAAAAACGGCTAAGGCAAAGACCAAAGAAAAAGAGCCGGAAGCTACAGAAGCGCCGGAACACTTAGACATAAAAGCGCCAAAGATAGAAGGGCCAAACATACTGGGTAAGATCAACCTGGATGATATGAACCTTACTTCGCGGCCTAAAAAAGGTGCTGCGGCGACAGTTGCAAAGAAAAAAGAAGCGCCTAAAAAAGAGGTAGCTGAAGCGCCTAAAGCCAAGGTAGCTAAAACGGCGCCTAAAGCTGAAGAGCAATTGCCTGTGCAGGAGGTAGAAGTGCCACCGGCAGCACCGGAAAAAGAGATACCCCAGGATGACGACAGTAAGCCGGAACACATTGAGATGCGCGCTCCAAGACTGGAAGGTCCGAAGATAATAGGCAGAATTGAGTTACCGGTATCTCAGCCTGCAGGCAACAGGCCCGATAACAGAGCTGGTAATGCCGACAGGGAAAAACGTAAACGTAAGCGTATACCGGTAGAAAAGAAGCCGGAAACACACAAGCCGGGAGACCAGAGGGGTGTTCCCCGTGCTCCGGGTACAGGTTCCGGAGTAGGAACTCCACGAACTCCGGGTGCAGCTCCATTCAATCGTGAACGCCGTCCTCCGGGCAGCGGGCAGGCAGGTCCTAATGGCACGCCTCGTCAAGGTGGCGGCGGACCATTCAGGCCGGGTGGCGGACAGGGCGGAGATCGCCGTGGCGCCCCACGCAATGCTCCGGTAAGTGCACAGCAGCAGGAAATAGATACAAAGGCAATACAGGACAAGATACGCGAAACACAGGCTAAGCTTACCGGGTCTACCCGCAGCAAGAACCTGAAGGCTAAATACCGCCGTAACAAGCGTGACGATCTGGCTGATAAGCGTGCTGCTGCTGAGAATGCAGAGCAAGGCAACTTGATACAGGTTACCGAATTCATATCAGTGAGTGAGCTGGCAAGCTTGCTTAACGTAAGCTTTGCAGATGTTATCAGCAAGTGTATGAGCCTGGGTATTATGGTGTCTATCAACCAGCGCCTTGATGCAGAGGTGATAGAACTGGTGTCAAGCGAGTTTGGGTTTGATGTGGAATTCATTAATCTGGAGCAGGAATCAGAAGAAGTAATAGAAGATATTGATGATGAAGCTGATCTGTCTCCGCGTGCGCCTATTGTTACGATAATGGGTCACGTCGATCACGGTAAGACTTCGTTGCTTGACTATATACGCAGTGCGAATGTGGTAGCCGGCGAGGCCGGTGGTATCACGCAGCATATAGGTGCATACCAGGTGACAACAGCAACGGAAAAGAAGATCACCTTCCTTGATACTCCGGGTCACGAAGCCTTTACTGCTATGCGTGCTCGTGGTGCCAAGGTCGCGGATATTGCGATCATAGTTGTTGCTGCGGATGATGCTATCATGCCTCAGACAAGGGAAGCAATATCGCATGCGCAGGCGGCGAACCTGCCTATGATATTTGCGATCAATAAGATAGATAAAGAGGGTGCAAATCCTGAAAAAATAAAAGAACAGCTGGCTCAGTTGAACATACTTGTGGAAGATTGGGGTGGTAAATATCAGAGCCAGGAAATATCAGCCAAGAAAGGACTGAATATAGACCTGCTGCTTGAAAAGATAGGCCTTGAAGCAGAACTGCTGGAGCTGAAAGCTAATCCTGACCGTACTGCTACTGGTAGTGTTATTGAAGCATCGCTCGATAAGGGCCGTGGCTACCAATCTACTATTCTTGTGCAGAATGGTACGCTGAACCAGGGCGATATGATTGCCTGCGGACAGCACTATGGCAAGATCAAGGCCATGTTCAACGAACGTGGACAGCGAGTAAAGGCAGCTGGTCCGTCGGCGCCGGTACAGATACTTGGTTTGAATGGCGCACCGCAGGCTGGTGAGAAGTTCAGGGTATTTGAAAATGAAGATGAAGCTAAGGAATTGGCTAACCACCGTGCGCAGATCATGCGTGAGCAGGGTATACGCGCTCGTAAGCACATTACGCTTGATGAGATCGGACGTCGTCTGGCACTTGGTAGCTTCAAGGAACTTGGTGTTATCATCAAGGGTGACTTCGATGGTTCTGTAGAAGCCTTGAGTGACTCATTGCAGAAACTGTCTACTGAAGAGGTAGCTGTAAATGTGGTGCATAAGGGTGTTGGTCAGATCACGGAAAGTGATGTATTGCTGGCAACCGCTTCTGATGCCATTATCATCGGATTCCAGGTTCGTCCGTCTTTACAGGCAGGCAAGCTTGCAGAGCAGGAGAATATCGAGATCCGTACATACTCTATCATCTACGATGCGATCGAAGAGATCAAGAGTGCGATGGAGGGCCTGCTGGAGCCTAAGGTAGAGAAGAAGATAGTATGTAATATAGAAGTGCGTGAAGTGTTCAAGATAAGCGGAGTCGGTACCATAGCAGGTTGTTATGTACTGGATGGCAAGATGACCCGCCAGACCAAGCTGAACATTATACGTGACGGTATAGTAGTGTACAACGGTGAGCTTGCTTCCCTGAAACGCTTCAAGGATGATGTGAAGGAAGTGAATTTCGGCTACGAGTGTGGTCTTTCTATCAAGAATTACAACGATATACGCGCGGCAGACATCATAGAAGGATACGAAGAAGTAGAGGTGAAGCGTACTTTATAATACTCAATGGTACTAAGACAATAAAAGTAAAAGCCTGCGATAGCGCAGGCTTTTACTTTTATAACATAACCGGTCATAATTTCGTTAATTTCGAATCCTCAATGCCCGGTTAATCAGCCGGAAAGCCATTGAGTCATTCAGTCATTGAGTCATTCAGTCATAACATTATTATCAGACCTCGGCACACGTGATGCCGCGGTAACTGTTGCAAAAGCAACGCTGATGAAGTATGCACCAGGGGCTACTATTGTTGACTTATCGCATAATGTAAAGCAGTATGACCTGCAGCAGGCCGCTTACCTGTTACTGTCTGCATACAAGCACTTTGCTGCAGGTACTGTACACATATCTATGGTGGACGTATATGCAGGGGATGTGCCACGCATGGTATTAGCTAAGAAAGGAGATCATTACTTTATCGCTCCGGATAATGGCATACTGCCTCTTGCGTTCGGTACAGAGATCGATCTGACGCTGGCATGCTACGAACTTCATAGATCGTATACTTTCAGTGACTGGGTAAATAATGCTGGTAAAGTGATGGAGTTATTGGTGACCGGTAAAAGTGAGTTGCCATTCACGAATTGCGAAGTGAGGAATGCTGTAAAACTGTTGCAGCCAAAATTTACGGAGAACAGTATTGAATGTAACATCCTCTATATTGATCGTTATGAGAATATTGTACTCGATATTTCAAAAGCACAATTTGATGAGGTAGTAGGAGATCTGCCATTCAGAATTATTCTGAGGAAGGTCGGCGACATCACCAGTGTCAGCAATAACTACAATGATGTGCCTGAAGGTGCCGCGTTGTGCCGTTTTAATGATGCCGGTTATTTGGAAATAGCACTGAACCGGGAGGGTATTGCGTCACTGCTTGGGCTTGGCGCAAATGGTGTAGGTATACGTTATCCAACCATCAATATATTCTTTTAGCGCCCCATCTAGGTATCCCGTCCACACACGGACGTAACCGCATCTCGCTATGTTTGTTTAATTTTGCAACTTACTGATGATCTCGTCCTTATTTTTCCCTGCTGATGTCTCTTGGTACTTTTCTGAGGAGAAGTATGACGGGAGTATACTATCAGAAAACGAGAGGGAGTTAGCCAAGACATATGGGACAAAGCGGTTTACTGATTTTTGTACAGGTCGCTTCTGTATGCGACAGGCAACAGCATCACTTGGTTTTACAGGAGATATCCTTATTGGTGAAAGAGGTATGCCGCTATTACCGGGGAATATAACAGCATCGCTTAGCCATTCAAAAAAAATATCAGGCGCTATTGCCGGGCACAAAGACAATTATCTGTCGTTGGGTATTGATATTGAAACCTGCGGCCGGGTTAAGCAGGATATGTGGTATCTTTTGTTCACCGAAAATGAACTTCTATTCCTGAACGACAAGAACGAAGAACAAATCCAGTTCTACGCAACGGCCTTTTTTTCTTTAAAGGAAGCATTTTATAAGATGCAATACCCGCTTACCTGCATCTATCTTGATTTCCCGGAGGTGGAGGTAGTGGTCACCAACGATCAGTATTATGTAAAGCCGCTTAGGCATGTCGCCGGCTTGTTTACTGAAGGACGTTTATTCCCGGGCCAGGTGATCAGGTATAAAGAACAGGTGGTCACCTACCTTACATTACCCGCCGGTGCCGTTGCTGCTAACTAGGCAGCTTTTGCAGAGCGCCAGTTTTTATCATAACGAACAAAGAATGCGATCCAAATAGATCTTGACAGGCGCTGGATAAGTGGCTGTAATAAGATCAGCAATGCAGCATTAACTCCCAGCCACCAGAATACCCGGTTATCCCTGATGCCCATACCAATAGTGAACCACCATAATACAAACGTAACTCCACTCAGGAAAACAGTAAGCGCATAGCTGACAAAGCCGGTGCCAAAATAAAAGCCTGTTTGCAATTCGAAACGCTGGCCACATACAGGGCAGGCTTCGGGCATCTTCATAGTTGTTTTTAGCGCGTAAGGATTGCGCGCACTAAAAAGATCCCCCTTTCGGCAATGAGGGCATTTGTTGCTGATAACACTCGAAAATAGTCCGGGCTTTGATTGTTCTGCACACATAATGGTTATTTTTTGACGTTGCCTGTGAAATTCTTTCTGAATTCCTCCGGGGTAACATTCGTATACTTTTTAAAAAACTTAGTAAAATGAGA
>Ga0209023_10003238_pt1 | contig 19583 bp, 20 predicted proteins | sample LakOneMetagenome_FD_187468 | JGI IMG/M metagenome (GOLD analysis project Ga0209023, IMG submission 187468) | Freshwater and sediment microbial communities from Lake Erie, Canada (SPAdes) (version 2) | ecosystem: Environmental > Aquatic > Freshwater > Lentic | place: Lake Erie, Canada...
CTCAAAGGCGGCGCGGTAGCCGCCGCAGGTGCCGCACCAGGCGGCGCACAGGCAGGCGACGACCCAGCGGTCGCCGCCGATGGCGTCGGCGACGGCGCCGCGGTTGTCGTTGTCGAGTGTCAGGCTATGCATGGGCGAATTCTACCTCGCGCGGACGAATCCGGCAGCAGTGGGATCGGTCGGCGCCATGGCCGGGCCGGGCGCGGCGGGTTAAAATACGGTATGCCTATCATCCTTGCCATCGAAACCTCGTCGGAACTCGCCTCGTGCGCGCTGCTGCTTGACGCCCCGCGCGGCGCCAAGGTCCTGTCGCGCGAATCGGGCGGCGTACGCACCCATTCCCAGTCCGTTTTGCCGATGGTGCAGGAACTCCTGAACGAAGCCGGTATCAAGCTGGCCGACTGCGACGCCATTGCCTTTGGCGCCGGCCCCGGCTCGTTCACCGGCGTGCGCACCGCCTGCGGCGTGGCCCAGGGCCTGGCCTTCGGCGCCGATTTGCCGGTGCTCCCGCTGCTGACGCTGGCCGCGATGGCCGAAGCCTGCCGCGCCCGTACCGGCGCGGTCGAGGTGCTGGCCGTGCTCGATGCGCGCATGAACGAAGTCTACTGGGCGCAGTACCGTTACGACGGCGGCTGGACCACGGTGGTCGAGCCGGTGCTGTCGGCGCCGGAGGCCGTGCAGCCGCTGGCGGTCGACGGCCTGGCCGCCTGCGGCAACGGTTTCGCCGCTTACCCGCAAGCCTTCGAGGGCAAGGTCTTTGCCGCCGGCGCCCACCCCGACATCGTGCCGCATGCGCGCGAGCTGGCCGTGCTGGCCGCACCGGCGCTGGCCGCCGGGCAGGCGCTGCCGGCCGCCGCGGCCCAGCCGCTCTACCTGCGCAACAAGGTCGCCTACACCAGCGCCGAGCGCCAGGCGATCAACGCCGCCAAGGCCGGCGCATGACGGCATTGCAGCACGCCAGCCTGGCGCTGGCGCCGATGGAGATCGGCGACGTCGACGAAGTCCATGCGCTCGAATGCAGCGTCTTCCCGCATCCCTGGACGCGCGGGAACTTCGTCGACTGCATCGCCAGCGGCTACGACGCCTGGGTCGCGCGCGACGCGGACGGCAAGCTGGCCGGCTACTTCCTGTTGATGTATGCGCTCGACGAAGCCCACCTGCTCGACGTGGCGCTGGCCGGCGAGCGCCATGGCACGGGGCTCGGGCGCTGGCTGCTCGACACGCTGGGCGCGCGCGCCCGTGCCTGCGGCGCCGAGTCGGTGCTGCTCGAAGTGCGGCCCTCGAACGCGCGCGCCCTGCACGTGTACACGCGTTACGGTTTCAGGGAGATCGGGCGGCGCAAGGGGTATTATCCGGCGCATGAGGGAACGCGCGAGGATGCGATCGTGATGAGGCTGGAATTATGAGTACGAGCGAACGCGACGAAGTCTTCCTGCAGGAGATGGGCATCGCGCCGTTGTGGCGCTTGCGCCGCCCGCAGCAGGAAGAGTCCGTCGAGGCCGAACCGGCCGTGGAGCTTGCCGCCGAGGCGCCCGCGCCCGCAGCCGCATCTACGACACCTGCGCCTGCACCCGCCCGCGCGCCGGCGCCGCCCTTCATCCCGCCGCCGCCGCGCGACCCGGCCTGGGGCGAGGTGCCGATGACCTCGGCCCCGCCGCCCGCACCCTATGTGCCGCCGGCACCGCCCCCAGCCGTCGAGGAAGACACCGGCCCATCGCCTGAAGAAATCGCGAAGATGGACTGGGACGAGCTGCGCACGGCGATTGCTTCTTGCCGTCGCTGCGGCGCCTGCGAAGGCGGACGCAAGCCGGTGTACGGCGCCGGCGCCCGCACGGCGCGCTGGTTCGTCGCCGCCGGCGCCACCTCGAGCGTCGACGAAAAGGCCGGCCAGCCCCTGGCGGGCGAGGCCGGCAAGCTGCTCGACAACATGCTGGCCGCGGTCGACCTGTCGCGCGGGCAGGACGTGTACGTCACCAGCCTGGTGAAATGCCGTCCGGCCAGCGCCAACGGCGGCGACCGCGCCCCGACCTTCGATGAAGCCGCCGCCTGCCGCCCCTTCCTGGAGCGCGAATTGGCCTTGACCGGTGCGCCCACGGTGCTGACCCTGGGCCAGATCGCCGCGAATGGCCTGCTCGGCAAGCCGCTGCAGGAACCGCTGGCCGGTTCGCGCGGCGCCGTGCACGCGCTGGGCGGGGCCGATCTGGTGGCCACCCTGCATCCGGGCGAACTGCTGCGCCGTGGGGCCGACAAAGCCCAGGCCTGGGCCGACTTGTGCCGCGCGCGGGCTGCGCATGCGCGACGGGGCCGATAGCTACCAGGCAGGTTTCCACCGCCGCTGGTCGCACCTGCGGCGCGCACGGGTGCGTGCGCTGGCCTGGCTGCTCGACTCTCCGGACCTGCTTGACGGCGCCGCGCCGCACTGGCAGGGCCGCATCGCGTCGCTCGGCCCGGTCACGCCGGAGGTCGCGCGCTGGCTGCTTGCGCTCGACCACGATCCGGCCGCGCTCGACGCGGCGCTCGGGCCGCGCGTCTACACCCGTCTCGGGCTGTATGCCGAAAAGCTGATGGCCTTTTATTTCCAGCACCAGGGCCGCCTCGTCAAGCATGGCCTGCAGGTCCGCGCCAGCCGCAACGACACCGTCGGCGAGTTCGACTTCCTGCTCGATGCCGGGCCGGAGGCGCTGGAACACATCGAGTTCGCCACCAAGTTCTATCTGCTGCAAGGCGGGGAAGGGCAGGCGTTCGACGCCCTGGTCGGCCCGAACCTGGCCGACAGCCTGGGCGCCAAGATGCGCAAGATCTTCGAGCGCCAGCTGGAACTGGGCGCGCATCCGGCGGCCCAGGCCCTGTTGCCGCGTCCGGTGACGGCGGCGCGGGCCCTGGTGAAAGGCTGGCTGTTTTATCCGGCCGGCAGCTGGGACGCGATGAGCGGGATCACGGCGGGGCACTGCCGCGGCTTCTGGTGCGCCCTGGACGAACTCGATGCGACCGGGGCCGACGCCTTCCTGATCCTGCCGAAGCTGCAATGGCTGGCGCCGTTTCGCGCGGCGCAGGCGGCCTCGCTCCTGAACCGCGCGCAGCTGCATGCGGAGCTGGAGGCGCAGTTCGAGGCGTCGGGGGCGCCGGTGCTGGTGGCCGTGGTGCGTGAAACGCGAGGGTGTGTGGAAGAAGTCGAGCGTGGATTCATCGTGCCGAACGATTGGCGCGAGCGGGCGGCGGCGCGTTATCCGGCGAATGTACCGAGAAATATTATTTGGTAATATTGCAATTATTGCAAATATTGTTAGCAAGCCGTAGGGTGGGCACTCCGTGCCCACGCGGTACGCACGTGTCAAGATAGCGTTGGCCGCACCGTCATCTTCCCGAAGCGTTCGCAGTATTGCTGACGTCAGCGAGCGACATTTTCCACGCACGTGTCCAAGAGATGAGCACGTAACCGCGTGGGCACAGCGTGCCCACCGTACGGGAAACGCCGTGGCCGATTCCGATCAGTGCTTGTGCTCGCCAATCAAGGCCAGCGAATCATGCTGCTTCTGGTTCTGCTGGTGCCGCCGCAGGATCAGCCAGGTGATGCCTGCAATCGACAGTCCGAAGATCACGATAATGATGTTCAGGTCGAGGTTCAGCGTGATCATGATCGCGTACATCGCCAGCATGGTCAGGATCGACAGGTTCTCATTGAAGTTCTGCACCGCGATCGAGTGTCCCGCGCTCATCAGCACGTGGCCGCGGTGCTGCAGCAGCGCGTTCATCGGCACCACGAAGAAGCCCGACAGGAAGCCGATCAGGGCCAGCAGCGGGTAGGCGACGATCACGTCGTGCACGAACACCATCACGGTCACGACCAGGCCCATGAAGATGCCCATCGGGATCACGGTCAGCGATTTCTTCAGCGGGATGACCTTCGCCGCCAGCGCCGCGCCGACCGCCACGCCGATCGCCACCACGCCAATCAAACTGGTCGCTTTATCCAGCGGCATGTGCAGCGAACGTTCGGCCCACTTCAGCACGATGAATTGCAGGGTTGCGCCGGCGCCCCAGAACAGCGTAGTCACGGCCAGCGAGATCTGGCCGAGTTTATCTTTCCACAGCGTGGCCGAGCAGTTGGCGAAGTCGGCGATCAGCTTGACCGGGTTGCGTTCCTGGTGCTCGTAGCGCGCGCCGGTATCGGGGATGCGCAGATTGAACAGGGCCGCGAGGATGTAGATGATGACCACGATGGCCATTGCCGCTTCGCTGGTGCTGTCGATGCCGGGGATGCCCAGGCCGAGCAACAGGGTTGATCCGGCGTCGCTCACCAGGGCGCCGCCGAGCACGGTACCGAAGATGATCGACATCACCGTCAGGCCCTCGATCCAGCCGTTGGCGGCGACGAGTTTTTCCGGCGGCAGGAGTTCGGTCAGGATGCCGTACTTGGCCGGCGAATACACGGCCGCGCCGAAGCCGACCACGGCGTAGGAGAGCAGGGGATGGACGGTCAGGAACATCAGGCCGCAGCCGAAGATCTTGATCAGGTTCGCGATGAACATCACGCGGCCCTTGAGCAGCGAATCGGCAAAGGCGCCGACAAAGGCGGCCAGCAGCACATAGAACAGCACGAACGACAGCTTCAGCAACGGCGTCAGCGATGCCGGGGCGTTCATCGTCACCAGGATGTCAATGGCTACGAACAGCAGCGCATTGTCTGCCAGCGACGAAAAGAACTGCGCCGCCATGATGGTGTAGAAACCACGGTTCATCGAAAGTATCTGAAAACAAGTCTGGGTTGCTTTATACCATGAAAGGGTGGCTCGCCAAAGAATTCAGCCCGGCAGAAAGGGGGGCTGTCCGGTAAAATAGAGCCTTTCACCTAATACTGTTTCTCTTCTTTTTCCGGTCCCTTTCCCCATATAGTTGCCATGCCACGCCCCCTCTGCGCCACCATCCACCTCGATTCGATGCAGCATAACCTGGCGCGCGCCCGCGCCTGCGCCCCGCAGTCCAAGGCCTGGGCCGTGGTGAAGGCGAACGCCTATGGCCATGGCCTGGAACGCGGCATGAAGGGCTTTGTCCTGGCCGACGGCCTGGCCCTGATCGAAACCGAGAATGCCCTGCGCCTGCGCGAACTCGGCTGGATCAAGCCGATCCTGCTGCTGGAAGGGATCTTCGACGCGTCCGACGTGCCGCTGCTGGCCGAGCACAATATCAACAGCACCGTGCACTGCCTCGAGCAGATCAGGATGCTGGAGTACACCCAGCTGTACCGCCCGATCGACGTGCACCTGAAGATGAACACCGGGATGAACCGCCTGGGCTTCCGCCCCGACGAATACGCGGCTGCGTACAAGCGCCTGCGCGCGATTCCGGGTGTGCGCAACATCACCCACATGACCCACTTCGCGAATGCCGACGAGCTGGAGCACCCGCGCCTGACCATCAGCGAGCAGGTGCGCCGCTTCCGTGCCGGCGTCGAGGGCCTGGCGGGCGAACGCAGTTTGTCGAATTCGGCCGGCGTGCTGCACCAGGAAGTGCTGGCGCAGGAACTGCAGAACGACTGGGTCCGTCCCGGCATCATGCTGTACGGCGGCACCCCGGGCGGCGGCCGCACGGCCCACGACTTCGGCCTGCGCCCGACCATGACCCTGAGTTCCGAGATCATCGCGATCCAGCAGCTGGAAGCCGGCGACACCGTCGGCTACGGCAGCCGCTTCGAGGCCACGGGCGCCATGCAGGTGGGCGTGGTGGCCTGCGGTTACGCCGACGGCTACCCGCGCCACGCGCCGCACGGCACCCCGGTGATCGTCGACGGCGTGCGCACCAGCGTGGTGGGGCGGGTATCGATGGACATGATGACGGTCGACCTGACGCCGATCCCGAATGCGCGGGTCGGCAGCAAGGTCACGCTCTGGGGCGACGGCTTGCCGATCGACGAAGTGGCCGCCGCCTCGGGCACGATCGGCTATGAATTGATGTGCGCACTCGCGCCGCGCGTGCGCGTGAACGAAGGACGGATGGGAACCCATGGCTAAGGCAAAAACCCAGTTTGTATGCAGCGAATGCGGCAGCGTGAGCAGCCGCTGGATGGGGCAGTGCCCCGACTGCAAGGCCTGGAATACGCTGGTCGAGTCGGCGGTGGAAACCGCCGGCGTGAACCGCATGTCGCAAACGGTGAACCACAAGGCGCTGGCGCAGACGGCGCCGGTGCTGTCCCTGGCCGACATCGAGGCCACCGACGTGCCGCGCTTCGGCACCGGCATCGAGGAATTCGACCGCGTGCTGGGCGGCGGCCTGGTGGCCGGCGGCGTGGTGCTGATCGGCGGCGACCCGGGCATCGGCAAATCGACCCTGCTGCTGCAGGCGCTCGCCAACCTGGCGTCGGTGCGCAGTACTTTATATGTGAGCGGCGAGGAATCCGGCGCCCAGATCGCGCTGCGCGCCAAGCGCCTGGCGGTCGATGCCAAGGACCTCAAGCTGCAGGCCGAGATCCAGCTCGAGAAAATCCTCGGCACCCTGGCCGATCTGAAGCCGGAAGTGGCGGTGATCGACTCGATCCAGACCCTGTATTCGGATGCGCTCACCGCGGCCCCGGGTTCGGTGTCCCAGGTGCGCGAATGCGCGGCGCAACTCACGCGCGTGGCGAAGCAGACCGGCGTCACCATCATCCTGGTCGGCCACGTGACGAAGGAAGGCGCGCTGGCCGGCCCGCGCGTGCTGGAACACATCGTCGACACCGTGCTGTACTTCGAGGGCGACACCCAGTCCAGCTTCCGCCTGGTGCGCGCCATTAAAAACCGCTTCGGCGCGGTGAACGAGCTGGGCGTGTTCGCCATGACCGAGAAGGGCTTGAAGGGCGTGTCGAACCCGTCGGCGCTGTTCCTGTCGCAGCACGACAGCCAGGTGCCCGGTTCTTGCGTGATGGTGACGCAGGAGGGCACCCGGCCGCTGCTGGTGGAAATCCAGGCCCTGGTCGATGCCAGCCACTTGCCGAATGCACGCCGGCTGTCCGTCGGCCTGGAGCAGAACCGGCTGGCAATGCTGCTGGCGGTGCTGCACCGGCATGCCGGCATCGCCGCCTTCGACCAGGACGTGTTCATCAACGCGGTGGGCGGCGTGAAGATCGCCGAACCGGCGGCCGACCTGGCCGTGCTGCTGGCGATTAACTCGTCGATGCGCAACAAGCCGCTGCCGCGCGGCCTCGTCGTATTCGGCGAAGTGGGTCTCGCCGGCGAAATCCGCCCGGCGCCGCGCGGCCAGGAACGCCTGAAGGAAGCGGCCAAGCTGGGCTTCTCGACGGCGATCATCCCGAAAGCCAACGTGCCGAAGCAAAAGATCGAGGGCATGAACATCATTGCCGTCGAGCGCATCGACCAGGCATTCAGCAAGCTGCGCGAACTGGACTAACCCTGTAAGGACTGACGGGGCCGCTGCTTTCTTCTTATAATAGGCCTCGTTCCACAGGCAAGAGCTGGTGAATTCGTGACAGAACAAAGGCAGTCCCCACGCAAAGTACTGAAAACCCGCGCCATGCTGGCCTTCGAAGGCAGTGCCCCGGTGCTGGGCCGTACCACCGACCTCAGCGCCCAGGGTGTCAGCATCAGCGTGCCGCATCCGGTCGTGGCCGGTCAGACGGCACAATTGCGCTTCGACCTGCTGGTCGACGGCAACATCGTTCCTATCAACACCCGCGCCAAGGCCTCGCACTGCATCCTCAGCCATGGCGAGTTCAAGGTCGGCTTCCAGTTTCTGAACCTGGACCTGGGCGCCATGACGGCGCTGGCGCGCTTCCTGCGCTAGGACAGGGCAGGGCCAACGCAGGGATCAAAACGAAGCGGCGAGCGCCCAGGGGCCTCGCCGCTTTTTGTCGTCTTGACGTCTGGCCCATGATGGGCCGTGCACTATTCGTGATAGTGGTCGTGCAGGGCTTCCGAACTGCCGCCGATCTCCTGGAAGATTTCGTAGGCAATCAGGCCAACCATGCCACTCAGGATTGCAAATACAAACATGTTAAACATACGACTGAAACGCCCTTCAGCATCCCCCTCCATGTAAAGACTACGCCTTGAGCATAGCAGCCGGTGGCGTCTTTACAAGAGCCTTGCCGCCCGATTTTTTGCAGTCCAGGTCGCTTGACAGAGGGGCTTACCAGGCGCTGGCGGGAATCGCATCCGGGCAGGGCGACGCGGCGGTATTCACCATGATCTGCTTCAGCATCTGCGCCATCTGCGAGGCGTAAGCGAGGTGATCGGCGCGGGTGGACACGCTGGCCTTGAAAGCGGCGCCGGCGCAGGCGGTCCACAGTTGGACATTGTCGGGGTCGCTGATCGAGCGCTGCTGGTAATTCATGGCAATCTCGCGGAAGCGTTCGCTGTCGCCTTCGTCGACCTGGGCCGGCGCCGCGCCGCCCACCAGGACCAGGCGCGAGGGCGCGCCGTTCGCCGGCACCTTGCCGGCCTCGAGGGTGCGGGCGTCGACGATGCGCAGCGAATACGTGATGCCGTTGTTCGGATTGGTGAAGTGGTACATGCCCGGCGCTGCCTGGGTGTACACCGACTGCTTGTTCGGTTCCTTGACCACCAGGGTGTTCCCGGACCCGCTCACGTCGATGGAATAGCTGCCGCCCTCCAGCATATAGGTACCGGCGGTGAAAGCTTGCTGTGCGCTTGCGGATGCCGCGACGGCGACGGCCACGGCGAGACCGGCCAGGTGCTTTGCCTCGATCATGTCACTTCCCCCGTATTGACGTGTTGGAGTGTCAACTCTAGCGCAGCTGCTGTGTCCGTCAAATATTTCTTTCGTGGTCAGCGGCGCGGCGTTGTAGTTTTGGCACGCCCAGGTCGCCGTCATCAATTGTGTGACGGCCATTCCGGTAACACGGCACTATGGCGCAAAAATGCATTTTGCGGGGCGTGGACGGCTTTGTCACGAGGCGGTAACGAGGCTGAAATACGTGTGTGACACGCCCATGACCCTATGTCATCGTTTTCATGACAAGGATTTTTGCGATGTCATTAACTTGTCATATTCGATCAGTAGACTGCGCTGCAATCACCCCGGAAGCTCCGGGGCGCGGTTTGCACCACACCTTGAAAGGATATCGATATGCGTATGAAGCACCTGTTCCTCACCGTCGCGCTTGCCGCTGCCACCCTGGCAACGACTGCCCAGGCAGCGAACATCACCGGCGCCGGCGCAACCTTCCCTTATCCGATCTACGCCAAGTGGGCGGAAATGTACAAGGCGGCCAGCGGCACCGGCCTGAACTACCAGTCGGTGGGCTCGGGCGCCGGCATCAAGCAGATCAAGGCCAAGACCGTCGACTTCGGCGCTTCCGACATGCCGCTGCCGGCCAAGGATTTGAACGACGCCGGCCTGTTCCAGTTCCCGGCCGTGATGGGCGGCGTGGTCCCGATCGTCAACCTGCCGGGCGTCGGCCCGGGCCAGGTGAAGCTCACCGGCGCCGTGCTGGCCGATATCTTCATGGGCAAGATCACCAAGTGGAACGCCCAGCCGATCGCGGCCCTGAACCCGGGCGTCAAGCTGCCGGCCGACGACATCACCGTCGTGCACCGCGCCGACAGCTCGGGCACCTCCTTCCTGTTCACCGACTACCTGTCGAAAACCAACCCGGACTGGAAGCTGAAGATCGGCGCCGGCACCTCGGTGAAGTGGGCGACCGGCGTCGGCGGCAAGGGCAACGAAGGCGTGGCCGCCAACGTCCAGCGCATCAAGGGCTCGATCGGCTACGTCGAGTGGGCCTACGCCAAGAAGAACAAGATGTCGCATACCCAGCTGCAGAACCGCGAAGGCGCCTTCCTCCAGCCCGACGACGAAGCCTTCAAGGCCGCCGCCGCCAGCGCCGACTGGGCCAAGGCCCCGGGCTTCGCCGTGGTCCTGACCGACCAGCCGGGCAAGGCCAGCTGGCCGATCACCGGCGCCTCCTACATCCTGGTGCACAAGTCGCAGGCCGACGCGGCCAAGGGCAAGGAAGTCCTGAAGTTCTTCGACTGGGCCTACAAGAACGGCGCCGGCGCAGCCGCCGACCTGGATTACGTGCCGATGCCGGCCAGCGTCACCAAGCTGGTCCAGGATGCATGGAAAGCCAACCTGAAGGACGCTTCGGGCAAGGCGGTCTGGTAAGTGAAGTAATCCCGCCGCCGGCACCTGATCAGGCCGGCGGCGCCTGTTTGTCCCTGAAAGCAGCACACTCAATAAAAACATCACATGAGCGCACATCCATCCGTCGCCCTCGACAAGCCAGCCAGCGCGGTGCACGCCGACAAGCAGCAGGCGGCCCTCAACAAGACCATGCGTAACCAGCGCATCCAGGACTTCATCTTCCACAAGGTCACCCTGCTGTTCGCGGCCAGTGTGCTCATCGCACTGGTCGGCATCATCATTTCGCTGGCGATCGGCGCCGCGCCCGCGTTTGCGGAGTTCGGCCCGGCCTTCATCAGCACCGTCGAGTGGGACCCGGTCGACGACAAGTTCGGCGCCCTGATCGCGATCTGGGGCACGCTCGCGACCTCGCTGATCGCGCTGGCCGTCGCCTTCCCGATCAGCTTCGGCATCGCGCTCTTCCTCACCGAGATCTGCCCGGTCTGGCTGCGCCGCCCGATGGGCACCGCGGTCGAGCTGCTGGCGGGCGTGCCGTCGATCATCTACGGCATGTGGGGCCTGTTCGTGTTCGCGCCGCTGTTCGCCGACCACGTGCAGCCGCTGCTGAAATCGACCCTCGGCCAGCTGCCGGTGATCGGCCAGCTGTTCCAGGGTCCGACCATGGGCATCGGCATCCTGACCGCCGGCCTGATCCTGGCCGTGATGATCATCCCCTTCATTTCCTCGGTGATGCGCGACGTGTTCGAGATCGTGCCGACCGTACTCAAGGAATCGGCCTACGGCCTGGGCTGCACCAAGTGGGAAGTGGTGCGCAAGGTGGTGCTGCCTTATACCCGCAACGGCGTGGTCGGCGGCGTGATGCTGGGCCTGGGCCGCGCCCTCGGCGAAACCATGGCGGTCACCTTCGTCATCGGCAACGCGCATGAATTGAGCTGGTCGCTGTTCTCGGCCGGTAACTCGATTTCCTCGACCCTGGCGAACGAATTCGCCGAAGCGGCCTCGCCGCTGCACGTGTCCTCGCTGTTTGCGCTGGCACTGATCCTGTTCGCCATCACCTTCGTCGTGCTGTCGGCTGCAAAACTGATGTTGGCGGGGATGTCCCGCAAGGAAGGCACGAAATGAACACCACGAATCCTGTCTACCGCAAGCGCCTGCTGGCGCACCGCATCGGCATCGCCCTGTCGGTGCTGGCGATGGCGATCGGCCTGGCCTTCCTGGCCTGGATCCTGTGGACCCTGCTGGCCAACGGCTTCGGCGCACTGTCGACCACGATGTTCAGCGGCGACACCCCGGCGCCGGGCAGCGAAGGCGGCGGCCTGCGCAATGCGATCGTCGGCAGCCTGATGATGGTCGGCCTGTCGACCCTGGTGTCGACCCCGATCGGCATCCTGGCCGGCATCTACCTGGCCGAGTACGGCGAGACCAACCGCTTCGGCCAGATCACGCGTTTCGTCACCGACATCATGCTGTCGGCCCCGTCGATCGTGATCGGCCTGTTCGTCTACGCCCTGTACGTGGCCAACGTCAAGCACTTCTCGGGCTATGCCGGCACCATCGCGCTGTCGCTGATCGCCATTCCCGTGGTCGTGCGCACCACCGACAACATGCTGCGCCTCGTACCGAATAGTTTGCTGGAAGCGGCGTTCGCTCTCGGCGCGCCGCGCTGGAAGGTGGCGATGCTGGTGCGTCTGCGCGCCGTGAAGGCCGGCGTGATCACGGGCGTGCTGCTGGCCCTGGCCCGTATCTCGGGCGAGACCGCGCCGCTGCTGTTCACGGCCCTGAACAACCAGTTCTTCAGCACCGACATGAATGCACCGATGGCCAACCTGCCGGTGGTCATTTACCAGTTCGCGATGAGCCCTTACGATGACTGGCGCTCGCTGGCCTGGGGCGGCGCACTGCTGGTGACCTTCACCGTGCTGTTCCTGAACATCCTGTCGCGCACCGTCTTCACCCAGAAGACCCCACGTTAATTTATCCTGACGAATTATGACCCTTGCTATGGCAACCCCGACCGCAGCTCCAAGCGCTAAAACCAAGACCATCGAGATTGCGGGCCTGAATTTCTTCTACGGTAAAACGCAGAGCCTGAAAAACGTGTCGCTCGACATCCACGACAAGCAGGTGACCGCTTTCATCGGCCCTTCGGGCTGCGGCAAGTCGACCCTGCTGCGCACCCTGAACCGCATGTACGATCTGTACCCGGGGCAGCGCGCCGAAGGCCAGATCAACTACCGCGGCCGCAACATCCTGGAGCCGGGCGTCGACGTGAACGCCTTGCGCGCGAAAATCGGCATGGTGTTCCAGAAGCCGACCCCGTTCCCGATGTCGATCTACGACAACATCGCCTTCGGCGTGCGCCTCTACGAAAACCTGTCGAAGGGCGAGATGGACGAGCGCGTCGAATGGGCGCTGAAAAAGGCGGCGCTGTGGGAAGAAGCCAAGGATAAGCTGAACAAGAGCGGCCTGTCGCTGTCGGGCGGCCAGCAGCAGCGCCTGTGCATCGCGCGCGGCGTGGCGGTCAAGCCGGACGTGCTGCTGCTCGATGAGCCGACCTCGGCGCTGGACCCGATCTCGACCGCCAAGATCGAGGAACTGATCAGCGAACTGAAGCAGGACTACACGATCACCATCGTGACCCACAACATGCAGCAGGCGGCACGCTGCTCCGATTACACTGCGTACATGTACCTCGGGGAACTGGTGGAATTCGGCGAGACCGACCAGCTGTTCATGAACCCGGCCCGCAAGGAAACGCAGGATTACATCACCGGCCGCTTTGGTTAATCGACGCCCGGTACGATAACAATATTCAAGATTAGGGAGAAGCGAATGATCGGCGAACACTCATCCAAGCAGTACGACCAGGAACTCGAGGGCATCCGCTCCAAGGTGCTCCTGATGGGCGGCATGGTGGAAACCCAGTTCGAGGAAGCGCTGAACTGCTTCCGCGTCGACGACGCCGCCAAGGCCGACAAGGTCATGGCCGACGACCACGCGGTGAACCAGCTCGAAGTCCAGCTCGACGACGCCTGCAGCCACCTGATCGTGAAACGCCAGCCCACCGCGAACGACCTGCGCACCGTGATGGCCACCATCAAGGTCATCACCGACCTGGAACGCATCGGCGACGAGTCGAGCAAGATCGCGCGTACCGCAAAAAGCCTGCACGTGCGCGGCGTGGGCAGCTTCGCCCACTACGACATGATCCGCACCATCGGCAAGGCGACCTCCGACCTGCTGCACGATGCCCTCGACGCCTTTGCGCGCCTGGACGGCAAGCAGGCCTTGCAGATCATCGCGGCTGACGAAATCGTCGATCACGAGTTCCGCACCATCCTGCGCAACCTGATCACCTTCATGATGGAAGACCCGCGCACGATTTCGTCGGCGCTGGACACGCTGTGGGTGGCGAAAGCCATCGAGCGCATCGGCGACCACGCGAAGAACATCGCCGAATACGTGATCTACGTGGTTGAAGGGCGCGACATCCGCCACAGCAAACCAGCCGTGCAAGAGGGCTGATCGACGATGCAGAACACGAGCGTACTGGTGGTGGAGGACGAGCCGGCGATCGTCGAGCTGGTGAGCTATTCGCTGCGCGAAGCCGGCTGGACCATCCGCTCGGTCGGCACCACGGCCGCGGCCTGGGACAGCATCGCGCACGGCAAGCCCGACCTGCTGCTGCTCGACTGGATGCTGCCCGACCAGAGCGGCCTGCGCCTGCTGGCGCGGCTGCGCGGCGACCGCGACTTCCAGGACATCCCGGTCATCATGCTGACCGCGAAGAGCATGGAAGAAGACAAGCTGGCCGGTTTGAACACGGGCGCCGACGATTACGTCACCAAGCCGTTCTCGCCGCGCGAGCTGCTGGCCCGGTCGCGCGCGCTGCTGCGCCGCAAAAGCCCGCACCTGGCCGAGGCGCCGCTGCGCGCCGGCAGCGTGGTGCTCGATCCGGCCAGCTGCACCGTCAGTATCGAGGGCAGCCAGATCGACATCGGCAATGCCGAATACAAGCTGCTGAAATTCCTGCTGGCGCACCGCGAGCGCGTGTTTTCGCGCGCCCAGCTGCTCGACAAGGTGTGGGGCGACCACGCCGTGATCGAGGAGCGCACGGTCGACGTGCACGTACTCCGCTTGCGCAAGGCGCTGAAGGGCGCCGAGGGGCTGATCCGCACGGTGCGCAGCGTCGGGTATATGCTCTCGGAAAAATAACGCTTCCTTGAAGGCCAGATGAATCCCACATTGCTGTTCTGGGTGCCCGCGCTGTTGCGCATGGCGTCCCTCTTCGTTGCCGCCGGCGTGATCTGGTGGATGGGCGGGCTGTTGGCGGGCCTGGTGGCCGCGCTGCTGGGCATGATCGTGGTGCTGGTATCGCAGTTGCGTTACCTGCAGCAGCTGGGGCACTGGCTGGACGACCCGCAGTCGGGCAAGCTGCCCGACGGCTGGGGCGCCTGGACCGACGTCTTCGCCCGCCTGTACCGCCTGCGCCGCGAGGACGAGCGTCACCAGAGCGAATTGGCGGAATGGCTGGCGCGCTTCCGCCAGGCCATGAGCCTGCTGCCGGAAGGCGTGGCGATCATGGACGACGTGCTGTTCCTGGAGTGGTGCAACCCGGCGGCCGAGCGCCACCTGGGCCTGACCTTGGAGCGCGACAAGGGCCTGCGCGTGACCAACCTGGTGCGCCATCCCGACTTCATCGACTACATCATCCTGGGGCGCTACGAGCAGCCGCTGACCCTGTCCTTCCGCGGCCGCAAGATCGAATGCCGCATCATCCCGTTCGAGAACCGGCGCCAGATCCTGGTCACCCACGACGCCACCGACACCGAGCGCATCGAGGCGATGCGGCGCGACTTCATCGCGAACGCCTCGCACGAACTGCGCACGCCGCTGACGGTGATCGTCGGTTTCCTGGAAATCGCGATGTCGGACCCGTGCATGGATGCGGCCACGCGCCAGGCCCACCTGAAACTGATGACCGAGCAGGGCGGGCGCATGCAGCGCCTGATCGAGGACATGCTGACCCTGTCGCGGCTGGAGTCGGACGAATTCCCGCTGCGCCGCGAGCGGGTCGATATCGCCGGGCTGGTGGAGTCGGTGGCGGCCGAGGCGCGGGCCTTGTCGGGCGGGCGCCACGAGATCGCGGTGTCGGTCGACGGGCCGGACGTGATGGGCAGCGTGGAAGAGCTGCGCAGCGCGTTTGCGAATCTTGCGTCGAACGCGGTGCGCTATTCGCCCGAAGGCGGACGCATCGACCTGTCGTGGAAGCGCGGCGAGGACGATCTGCAGTTCTCGGTGAAGGACAGCGGGATCGGGATCGACCCGCAGCATATCTCGCGCCTGACCGAGCGTTTCTACCGCGTCGACAAGAGCCGTTCGCGCGAGACGCAGGGCACGGGGCTGGGGCTGGCGATCGTCAAGCACGTGCTGCTGCGGCATGGCGGGCGGGTGAAGATCTGTTCGAAGCCGGGGGAGGGGAGTACCTTCACCGCGTCTTTACCCAACACCTCGCTGCCGGGGTGAATTCGACGCGTTTGGTTGGCGCAATGCCGTAGGGTGGGTTCTCGAACCCACCAGTGCCGTAGGGTGGACACCTGTGTCCACGCGGTACGACGGTCGCGACCACGTCACACGTGACATTGGCTCGCGGCGCTTGCGGCCTCCGGTCGCTTTGCGTGACGCATCGGCACGACCGCGTGGGCACAAGTGCCTTTCGCGGCCCGGCCCACCCTACAAAACCGATATTCGAACGTCCGCATCCGAGTCACGCCGCCCATAAGCCCAGCCTCATCCACCACCCCACATTGCGCGGTACAATCGAGAATTGTCCCTCTCGACCCGCACATGTTCTCTCGACGCACCACTCTCATCGCGCTCGGCGCGCTTGCATTGGCCGGCTGCGGCAGCACCCCGCCGCCCGTCACTCCCACTCCCGCCGTGGTCGCCACCCCGGCTCCCCCGAAGAAAATCCGCATCGGCCTGGCCCTGGGCGGCGGCGCGGCGCGCGGCTTCGCCCACATCGGCGTGATCAAGGCCCTCGAAGCCCAGGGCATCCACCCGGAAATCGTGGTCGGTACCAGCGCCGGCTCGGTGGTCGGCGCCCTGTACGCCTCCGGCCTGGACGGCTTCACCCTGCAGCGCACCGCGATGAGCATGGACGAAGCCACGATCTCGGATTGGGCGCTGCCGCTGTTCTCCAAGTCCCCGGGCGTGCTGAAGGGCGAGGCGCTGCAGAACTACGTCAACAAGGCGGTCAATAATGTGCCGATGGAACGCCTGAAAAAGCGTTTCGGCGCCGTCGCCACCGACCTCAAGACGGGCGAATCCATCCTCTTCAACAAGGGCAACACCGGCCTGGCCGTGCGCGCCTCGTCCTCGGTGCCGAGCGTGTTCCAGCCGGTGAAAATCGGGACCAAGACCTACGTCGACGGCGGCCTGGTGGCGCCGGTGCCGGTGAAGTACACGCGCGAGATGGGCGCCGACTTCATCATCGCGGTCAACATCTCGACCCAGGCCGATTCGCAAGCCACGGCCAGCTCGGTCGACGTGCTGCTGCAGACCTTCTCGATCATGGGCCAGCGCATCAATTCGTATGAGCTGAAGGATGCCGACGTCGTCATCACGCCTGCGCTGGGCAAGATGGGCAGCGCCGACTTTGCCGGCCGTAACCTGGCGATCCTGGCCGGCGAACAGGCAGCTGCCGCAGTGATGCCGCAGCTGAAGGCCAGGCTGAAGGCCAAACAGCAGCAGCCATAACAATCAAAACAGTTTTAACAAGGAAACGATATGAAAACCAAGCCATTCCTCACCCTGGAAGACGTGAAAACCATCGCCGCCGCGGCCGAAGCCGAAGCGCTGGCGAATAACTGGGCGGTGACCTTCTCGATCGTCGACGACGGCGGCCACCTGCTGTGGCTGCAGCGCCTGGACGGCGCGCCGCCGGTGTCGTCGCACATCTCGCCAGCCAAGGCCAAGACCGCCGCGCTCGGCCGCCGCGAGTCGAAGATCTATGAAGACGTGATCAATGGCGGGCGCGTCTCCTTCCTGTCGGCGCCGGAAATCGAAGGCATGCTGGAAGGCGGCGTGCCGGTGATCGTCGACGGGCACGTGATCGGCGCGGTGGGCGTGTCGGGCGTGAAGTCGGAGCAGGACGCGCAGATTGCCAAGGCGGGGATCGCCGCGCTGGTTGGCTGATCGTAGGGTGGACGGCTGCACCCGGTTATTTGCATGAACGCGACGTTTGCGCCGTCCACGCGTTCAACCGGCTTCGCTCATAGCCGCATCAGGTCAAGCACGGATTGAACGCGTGGGCGGCGCAGCGGCAGCGTGTCCGCCAGCCGCCGGGTGTAGCCGACCACCCTAAGCCATTAACGCCCGGAAAAGTCCCGCTCATCGGTAAGTAAAAACACGCATTTCCCCTGAAATCGAGCCGCCGGTACATTGCCGCCACCCTCGAAGCGCGCTATAATTGAGGGGTTTAACCATTCTACTTACTTGCCGTAGCGCCTACCTTCCATTCCTCATTCCAAACGACCTCCATACTCGGATTGCACCCGTGCATCCGCGGTTCTTGGGTGTCGGTCTGACGTGGCGCCGCTACGGTAACTTTATTGGGAGTTACCCTTGCCGCCGTTTTTTTCTGGCCCCGCCGTCCCGGCCATCCTGGCCCTCGCAGACGGAACGATTTTCAAAGGTGTGTCCATTGGTGCCGCCGGCCACACGACCGGTGAAGTGGTCTTCAATACCGCGATCACTGGCTACCAGGAAATCCTGACCGACCCCAGCTACTCGCGTCAGATTGTCACCCTGACCTACCCGCACATCGGCAACTATGGCGTTAACACGGCCGACGTCGAAGCCGGTAAAGTCCACGCTGCGGGCCTGATCATCCGCGACCTGCCGCTGCTGGCATCGAACTTCCGTTCCACCCAATCGCTGTCGGACTACCTGAAGGCGGAAAATGTCGTGGCCATCTCGGGCATCGACACCCGCAAGCTGACCCGCCTGCTGCGCGAAAAGGGCGCCCAGGCCGGCGCCATCCTCACCGGCACCCAGGGCAACCAGCCATCCGAAGCGCAGGCGCTCGAGCTGGCCCGTTCCTTCCCCGGCCTGGCCGGCATGGACCTGGCGAAAGTCGTGTCCGTGAAAGAGCCGTACGTCTTCACCGAAACCGAGTGGAAACTCGGCAGCGGCTTCGGCAAGCAGGACAATCCTGAATACCACGTCGTCGCTTTCGACTACGGCGTCAAGCGCAACATCCTGCGCATGCTGGCCGAACGCGGCTGCAAGGTCACCGTGCTGCCTGCGGAGTCCACCGCCGCCGACGCGCTGGCCCTGAACCCGGACGGCATCTTCCTGGCCAACGGCCCCGGCGACCCGGAGCCATGCGACTACGCCATCAAGGCGACCGCGGAGCTGATTGAAAAGGGCATCCCGACCTTCGGCATCTGCCTCGGCCACCAGATCATGGCGCTCGCCTCGGGCGCCAAGACCATGAAGATGAAGTTCGGCCACCACGGCGCAAACCACCCGGTGCAGGACCTCGATTCGAAGAAGGTCTTGATCACCTCGCAAAACCACGGCTTCGCGGTCGATCCGGAAACCTTGCCGGAGAACTGCCGCGTGACCCACGTCTCGCTGTTCGACGGTTCGCTGCAGGGCTTTGCCCGCACCGACAAACCCGCTTTTTGCTTCCAGGGCCACCCGGAAGCGTCGCCAGGCCCGACCGACGTTGCCTACCTGTTTGACCGCTTCATCGGCCTGATGCAAGCGCAGGAGAAAAAATAATATGCCAAAACGTAGTGATATCAACAGCATCCTGATCATCGGCGCCGGCCCGATCGTCATCGGCCAGGCCGCGGAGTTCGACTATTCCGGCGCCCAGGCCTGTAAAGCCCTGCGCGACGAAGGCTACAAGGTTATCCTGGTCAACAGCAACCCGGCGACCATCATGACCGACCCGGAGATGGCCGACGTCACCTACATCGAGCCGATCACCTGGAAGGTCGTCGAGCGCATCATCGCCAAGGAAAAGCCGGACGCGATCCTGCCGACCATGGGCGGCCAGACCGCGCTGAACTGCGCGCTCGACCTGCACCGCCACGGCATCCTGGAAAAGTACAACGTCGAACTGATCGGCGCCTCGCCGGAAGCCATCGACAAGGCCGAGGACCGCTCCAAGTTCAAGGATGCGATGACCAAGATCGGCCTGGGTTCGGCACGCTCGGGCGTGGCGCACTCGATGGACGAGGCACGCGCCGTACAGCGCGAACTGGGCTTCCCGACCATCATCCGTCCATCGTTCACGATGGGCGGCTCGGGCGGCGGCATCGCCTACAACGAAGAAGAATTCGAATCGATCTGCAAGCGCGGCCTGGAAGCCTCGCCGACCTCGGAGCTGCTGATCGAAGAGTCGCTGCTGGGCTGGAAAGAGTACGAGATGGAAGTCGTGCGCGACAAGGCCGACAACTGCATCATCATCTGCT
>Ga0209023_10003240_pt1 | contig 19576 bp, 13 predicted proteins | sample LakOneMetagenome_FD_187468 | JGI IMG/M metagenome (GOLD analysis project Ga0209023, IMG submission 187468) | Freshwater and sediment microbial communities from Lake Erie, Canada (SPAdes) (version 2) | ecosystem: Environmental > Aquatic > Freshwater > Lentic | place: Lake Erie, Canada...
CACAGTAAATTATTTCGCAGGAATTGGCTTGAGAATATCTAATACAATTTTCCACTTTCTTTTAGAAAATTTCCATATCTGCACCGCATTACCCTTTTGGATGTGGTTGTCGAGATCGGTAAACGTGTAAGCCTTTACCAAATAGGCAAGATTGCCCGCCGAATATACCGTCCCGCCGACCTCGTATTCCAACTTTCCTTTTTCGATCTTTGTCTGAGCAATAGCGGCAGGCTTTCCCAAAAATGGTGCTTTTTCTTCTCGATATAGGCGAATATTGTCATCCGCGTAAGTATTGAGAGCTTTTACAAGCCCTTTCTGCACCACGATTTTTTCAAAATCCGTAACCGCGTTTGGCGCACTAAAAAAGCGTTTGTTCGGGTCGGTTTTGTCTTTTGTCGTGACCCAATCGGTAGAATATCGTGCCGGCTTTGCATGCTCGACGCCGATATCAACAACGAACTTGTATTTGCCGTCCGGCTGACGCACCCAAACCGTTATAAATTCCCCGAAACCAACTGGGTCGTCCGTCTTAGTCCGCCGAAACTCCCAATTCCCCGTCGTATATCCAACCGAACCATCAGCCGATACATCAGCAAAATTCGGAGCCCACGAAAGCAGCGATTTGGACTCGCCGCGTGATTCCCAAAGGGCTTTTGCGTTTAGCTTATCAGGATTAAATATCACCGCATCATCGGTCATATTTGCCAGGAATGCGGCCCTCGTACCCTTTTCCGCGGCGAGTGCTGCGAACGAATGTTCCGTCTCTACAACCTTTTGGAGAGGAATTTGAGCAATCGCCGCTTCGGCAGCCAGCACTAACATAAATATGGTGAATAAAGCTTTCATAACTACCACGTGCAGTAATATTGGCGCGTGACTTCCAATTTATCAACTTTTTCGGCGCATTTGAGCGGAACGACAATGAATTTCCCAATGTTATGTCCGTTGACGCACGTTTAGGGCGAAATGTTTGTGTAAAATCAAATCAATGAAAAAGGGCAGTCTCATTTCGCTCACGACGCGCGGCCTCTACTGCAAACGGGGAGATTTTTATATCGATCCGTGGCTGCCGGTTGAGAAAGCTGTCCTAACTCATGCTCACGCCGATCACGCGTATCGGGGGAGTAAGAACTATCTGGTCGCGTCCGAAGGCGAGTCGCTGGCCCGAATACGCCTTGATCCGGATTCGACGATCGTCGGACAAAAGTATGGAAAAGTTAGTGACATGAATGGAGTAAAGCTCTCGTTTCATCCTGCCGGACACATCTTAGGCTCGGCACAGGTCCGCGTTGAATACAACGGCGAGATCTGGGTCGCTTCGGGAGATTACAAATTGACTCCCGACGCTACGTGTGCGCCGTTCGAGCCGGTAAAATGCCATTATTTTATCACTGAGGCCACCTTCGGGTTGCCGATCTATACCTGGCCTTCGCCGAAATCTGTTTTTGCTGAGATAGACGAATGGTGGCGTCGCAATCGCGAAAATGGCAAGTCATCAGTGATATTCGCCTATTCTCTAGGCAAGGCTCAGCGCATTTTGAACGGAGTCGACCGCTCCATCGGGCCGATCTTTACGCACGGTTCGGTCGAGCGCCTAACGCAAGCCTATAGAGAATCAGGTATCGACCTACCCGAAACAACTTACGTTGGCAATGTATCAAATAAAAAGGAGTTCGCCGGATCGCTGATCGTCGCGCCGCCGTCCGCACAGATGTCCACCTGGATGAAGCGTTTTGGGCCGCAATCGATCGGTTTTGCGTCCGGTTGGATGATGGTCCGCGGGGCGAGACGACGGCGGGCAGTAGATCGCGGGTTTGTTCTCAGCGATCACGCCGACTGGCCCGAATTGCTCACCGCCATCCGTGCTACCGATGCTGAAACCGTTTATGTTACCCACGGTTTTGCCGAAGAAGTAGTTAGATATCTCAACGAAACAGGCACAAATGCACTGCCGCTAAAAACTAGATTTGTCGGAGACGATGAAGCCGGCGATATGATCGACGAGGAGGGCGAACCGCATCGATGAAACTCTTCACCGAACTCTACGTCCTCCTGGACCAAACAAACAAGACCAGCGAAAAGGTCGAGGCGATGAGATTTTACTTCGAACACGCCGAAAGGCACGACGCTGCGTGGGCTTTGTATTTCTTATCTGGGCGTAAGCCTCGGCAGATCGTCCCTTCTAAAAAGCTGCGCGAATGGGCCTTGGAGCTTTCAGGTATTCCAGAATGGCTTTTTATGGAATCGCGTGACACCGTCGGTGACAGTGCTGAAACGATGGCTTTGCTGCTGCCGAATAATAGTGAGACGGACGAAACGGCGCTGCATATTCTGGTCGAGGATAAGTTGCTGCCGTTACGCAAATCGGACGATCAGACCCAAAAAGCGGCGGTCACCGAGGCGTGGGCTTCGATGAACTACTCGCAGCGGCTTGTTTATAACAAGTTGATCACCGGAGCGTTTCGTGTCGGGGTTTCGCAACTTTTGGTCACACGTGCTCTGTCTCAGCTTTCGGAATTGCCGACCGATGTCATTGCGATGCGGCTGATGGGTGAGTGGACACCGACGGCGGAATTTTTTGTGCATCTTCTCGACCCCGAACTCGACTCTGACGAAACCCCGATCGCACGTCCTTTTCCATTTCACGTTGCGCATCAAGCGGATTTTCCAATTACTGATCTCGGCAAGATATCCGACTGGCAGGCTGAGTGGAAATGGGACGGAATTCGTGCACAGGTGATTAAGCGTCAGGATGAGGTTTTCATTTGGTCGCGGGGCGAGGATCTGATGACGGAGCGATTTCCTGAGATCGAACTCGCCGCTCGTCAATTGCCGAACGGAACGGTTCTTGACGGCGAAATTCTGCCGTGGAAAGACGATCGAGTCCTTGCGTTCACCGAGATGCAAAAGAGGATCGGACGCAAAAACCTCTCTGCGAAAATACTCGCTGATCTTCCCGTTATACTTCAAAGCTATGATCTGCTGGAATATGAAGGCAGAGATATTCGGCAGTTTGAGTTCAAAGTGCGGCGGGAGTTTCTTGAGAAAACCGTTCGCGATCTCGGCTCGGACACGATCAAACTGACCGAATCCGTCGAAGCCGCGTCGTGGGATGATCTCGCTAAAACAAGAGAACAAAGCCGTTCTCTCGGTGTCGAGGGCTTTATGTTGAAAGAGCGAACGTCACGATACCGCGTCGGCCGACATCGCGGAGATTGGTGGAAATGGAAGATCGATCCTCTCACTATCGACGCGGTTCTGATCTACGCTCAAAAAGGCTCAGGGAAACGCTCGAACCTGTTCACCGACTACACGTTCGCCGTCTGGAAAGGCGACGAGTTGGTTCCGTTTGCAAAGGCGTATTCCGGGCTAACCGACGCCGAGATCCGAAAGGTAGACAGATTCATCAGGGATAATACGGTTGAGACGTTTGGTCCCGTTCGAAGTGTGAAGCCGGAGTTGGTTTTCGAACTGGCATTTGAGGCGATCCAGCGTTCGACACGCCACAAATCGGGCGTCGCCGTCAGATTTCCGCGCATTTCACGTTGGCGCGAGGACAAGAAGATCAAGGACGCAGATTCGCTGCATACCATATACGACATGCTTGATGCGTTTCAAAATCCGTCGCAATGATCAATGACCGAACAGCCAGCGTTTTTTCCGAAGACGGAGCAGATCTTTACCCGCATATGAAGATCACCGCGGAAGAATTCCCGCGTGTACTCGCGACGCGGCGTTTCGTGGATGACGGGAGCGAATATTTTGGTGCGTTTCTGTCGAAAACGGCGGTTCGCATTCTAATCGATTTCGTAAACAAGACCTTTCGGCTCAGGAGTTGTGATATAAAGATCAACGGCAAATATCCGGTACCCTGCACCCAGTATTACAGGAAAAGATGCCTTGGCCCGTGTGTCGAAAGTATTTGCGGGCTGGACGAATACCTCGAACAAGTATCGCTGGTGCGTCTTTTCCTTTCGAATCAGCGGGAACTGCTTCTTTCTGAGCTGAGCCGCCGAATAAAGGCAGCGTCGGAAGATCTGGATTTTGAAACGGCGGCCTCGTGGCGGGATATCTTGCTCGCGGTCGAAGAATTTTGGAGCAATCCGCGATGGCAGGTTTGGCTCGACGATGCCACGGATACTTTCGTTGCGGACGAGACCGTCGCGGGGGAATTTATTTATCTCGCCACCCAACGCGGACGCCATGTTCTCGGTCGAAAGGTTTTCCAATTGCCAAGAGGCGGCGGAATTTCACCCGACGAAGCGTTGGAACGGATAATTGGTAATTTTTATCAATTTCATCTACCCAAGGAGATCCATGTGTCGATAGATTTCGAGGGAAGAAAAGAAGTGTCGAAGACGCTGTCGCAAAAATTCGGACGCAAAGCGAAAATATCGCTCGTTCGGCCCGACAAACACCTCATTACCTCAATGCGTGCCTTACAATCTGCAAGATCGGAGAACGAACTCGATTTCGTAAAGGCGAAGGCCACGCCGCGACAGGTCATGGGCGAATTAAAGCGCTTGTTCGGCCTAAATGAACTACCGAAGCGCGTTGAAGCGTTTGACGTCGCACATATATCGGGAACGAGCTTTGTCGCTGCGTCTTCCGTTTGGCAGAACGGTAGATTCGTCACCGAGGAATATCAGATCATTGTTTCCGATCCAACGCGTTCAACCAGTGAACTGGAAGCTCTTTCTGACGCAGTTCTCTCCCGACTTTCAGATCCGTCACTCCCGAAGCCGGATGTGATATTGATCGACGGCGGGCGCCCTCAGCTGAATGCAGGTCGAAAGGCATGTGATACGAATCGTATTGACTCAAAGCTGATCGGCGCAGTAAAACCTGCCGGTAAGCACTCGGCAGTTTCGCACTTTCTGACGGAATCGGGCGAACGGATCGATTTCGACGCTTACAATCCTGCTCACTCCATGTTGCAGCTTTTGCGCGACGCGGCCCATGACCTCGCCAATCGAAGTCACCGGGATCTGCGCGATATGGTGCATCACTACGAGTTGTCTGCTCTTCTGCCATCGATCACGGAATCAGAGCGGCGAAAATTGATGAAGATCGTTGGTTCAGTTCGTAAGATTGCCAACTTGAGCGAATTGGAACTCAAGAAGATCGTAGACCGATCAACAGCCGCCAAAATAGCGGCCGATCTCGAGTCAGCGAGCGAAATTCATCGTCCGGCGGTTCCGTTCATCGTACCGATCTCGTTTGTCGCCGAAGGCGGAGACGCGGACGATCTGAGGCCTATCACAACCTGAACCTTTCCGGGATAAACATTCTCTGCCGTCTGGCGTATTATATCGATATTGTGTAAATCAAGAGCGGATAATCCGCTTAAGCTTTGTGCCCGAAAAACAATGAAAAAACTGATACTCGTTCACGTAGCACTTTTTGTATTCGCCGGAATTCTTCCTGCTCAGGGACTTTATATGCCGCGAAATGTTGCGGCAGCGTACAAGAAGGAAACGCGTTCGCCGGATGGTAAGCCGGGCAAGAACTACTGGCAGAACAAGGCGGTTTACAATATCAGCATTGATGTCGCACCGCCGAAAAAGACGGTCACTGGTTCCGAAGACATTACGTACACAAACAACAGCCCCGACACGCTCTCTGCCGTTGTCTTTCGGCTCGAACTAAACTCGCATGCGCCCGAGGCTCCGCGAGAGTTTTCAGTATCGCCAGAGTATTTGACGAAGGGCGTGACTATCGACGAGTTTAGCCAAAACGGCGTTGTCACTCCGTGGGAAGAATCCTATGGCGCGACCTGGGCTCGCGTGACACTCGCAAAACCGCTAGCTCCAAACGCGTCAGTCAAATTCACATTTAAATGGCATTATGACGTGTCCGAGCAAAGTAGCCGCGAGGGCAAGATCGATCCTACGACCTTTTTCCTGGCCTACTTTTATCCGCGAGTCGCCGTGTATGACGACACGATCGGCTGGGACACGACCAATTTTACCGAAGGACACGAATTTTACAACGATTTCAACGATTACACGTTTGAGGTAAATGCGCCAAAGAATTTCGTCGTGTGGGCCACGGGGGATCTGACGAATGCCGCTGACACTCTACAGCCAACTTATCTTGAAAGGTTCAACAGGTCGTTTACCAGCAACGACGTCGTTCACGTCGCGACGGCGGCGGAACTCGCGGGTAAGTCAGTGACCAAACAGACTGCGACGCTTGTCTGGAAATGGAAAGCGACCAACGTCTCGGATGTAGCGATCGCCCTCAGCGACCATTTTATATGGGATGCCGGAAGCGTGATTGTCGACAAAACGAACAACCGCCGTGCGAGCGTTCAGGCGGCATATAACATTGAAGCAAAAGACTTTGAAAAGATGGTCGAGTATGGCAAACACACGCTCGACTGGACATCCAATAATTTCCCGGGAACGCCGTATCCATTCCAGAAAACGACCATCGTCCGCGGGTTTGCCGACATGGAATATCCGATGATGGTCAACGACAGTTCGCAGCAGGACCCTAATTTCACGCGGTTTATCGTCGAGCACGAGATACTGCATTCGTGGTTTCCGTTTCACATGGGCATCAATGAACAGCGTTACGGATTTATGGACGAAGGCTGGACGACGGCGTTTGAAAATATGATCGGCCGGGCCGATCTCGGCAACGAGGTTGCGGATGAGCTTTTCAAGGGATTTCGTGTGAAGGGCTGGGCACAAGAACCTGTCGCAGAATCCGATCTGCCGATCATAACCCCAGGCGATTCGCTGACCGGAACCGCAATCGGCAATAATCAATACGGTAAAGCTGCTGTCGCGTATCTGGCGTTAAAAGATCTGCTTGGCGATGCCGAATTCAAACGTACGCTGCACATCTTCATTGACCGTTGGAACGGCAAGCATACGCTGCCGTGGGATATGTTCAATTCGTTTAACGACGCATCGGGCAAAGATCTCAACTGGTTTTTTAACAACTGGTTTTTCACCAACAGCTACATCGATCTGGCCGTCAAAGACTTAAAGCAGACTGACGGCGGAGCGACACTAATCATCAGCAACATCGGCGGATTTTGCACTCCCGTCGATCTCGTTATCACCTACGACGACGGCACGACGGAAACGATCCACCAGACGCCGGCGATCTGGGCCCAAAATCAACGCGAAGCAACTGTCACCTTTGCAGCGAAAAAGCAGATCCGCTCGCTCCGTTTAGACGGCGGAAAATGGATGGACGCCGACGAATCAGACAATAAGTGGGAAAGTAAATAACCGGTAGCTAAAGATTATTCCAGGAGAAAGATAATGACTCTAAAAACAAATCTAACGCTTTTGATCCCCGGCCGAAGGTATTACTGCGACTACGCGATCACGATGGAAGAGGTCGGAAACGGAAAAGCAACGGGACAATGGATGGTCATTGACTACATGCCGACGCCGACGAGGGAAGGATATACAAAATTCAACTCGTTCCCGTCGGCAAAAGGCGATGCATTTCTCGACAAAGGTTCCGCCCCAGGGTATCACATGTTCTTTTTTGACCTCGGTTATCTTAAAAGCAGTATGTCGAGCGTCTTTGCAAATGCCCATGTTCACGTTGAGATGGACGTAAAAGAACATATGTTCTCGCCCGGAAAAGGCACCTGGGCAAAAAAAGCCGAGTTAATCCCTTCCATGGAAGAAGCGATAGCCATCTTTTGGAAATAGGGGCCAACAGTCTGCCATTCGCATTGACAACCTCCAACTAACGCAAATAATATTCCGATGCGCGTCTTTTAGGCATGGTTCTCATATTTTCCGTTAGGAGGTTTCTAAAGAAATGGCAAAATTTACCTTAGTTGTTAAGCATAAAGGCGGCACGAAAGACTCGGTCGATAAAGCGATCGTACTGTTGAAAACTTATATCGCGAGCGTGATCGCAAAGGGGACTACGTTCGATAGCTGTGACGTTTTGTACGCGGACGATACCACGACGCCGACCCTCGGCGACACCGATGCCGTCGTCTATGTCGTGCGAAATCTATCTAAAAGCGTTATCAGCTCAAAAAAAGGCAGCGTGGCGATCGCGGAAACAAATACGAATATCCTCGGTCTGACCGACCTGAATCTCAAGATATGCGAGGTCTATTTCGACCGTCTGTACGAGGGCAGCAGCAAAGAGCTGTCGGGGGCGATCTACCACGAACTCGCCCACATCAAGTCGAACATGGACAATTCGATGCACAATAATCAGGACGGCTTTCTTAAGGGATCACCTGATTACAACGGTTCACCGACCGACAGCAACAATACCTTTCTCAACAAGCATCTTGGAAAGAAAGTCAGTATGAACGGCGGATACTAGATCTTTTTCGTCGTCATTTAGCAAAGTCGGTGAGTTGCGGTACAGCCAACCCTTTCTCGAACGCGGATCGAGCAGATCCAGCGGATCTTACGGATTTATTTAGTAATCCATATTGATCCGCCTGATCTGCTCGATCCGCGTTCAAAAAATAGAAGCCAATCTATTCCACGTTTACAAAGTCAGTTCCCGTCCGTCCAAAGGTTTCAGGATGGTACATCTCCTCGGCCTTTGCGGGCGGTACGACAAACTGTCCCGGCGTGGTTGCACGTGTGACGTACGAGTAGTTGTAAACGCCTTCCCAGAGAAGTGAAGCGAATGCCTCGGCTCGCTCGTCGCGGAAGTTCTGGTGGTCGAACCAGTATTGACGCCACCACCATGAGCCGTAGCCATACGAACGGCTGCCATATTCGAGTACCGAGGTATTGCCACCCGGATCGCTCGGAATCGCCTCGGTCGTCGCAAGTCCGGGGTTGAGGATCTCAAGCCCCGCCGGCAGATTATCGACCAGTGCGACGTGATAACGCCGTGCCTGCGCGACCATTGTCAACCGGATGCGAACCCTCGCGCCAGCTTTGATCGTCCAGCTACCGTCGGCGTTCTGTTTGACGTCGTCTTTGTCGTCAACCGCTTCGTATTTTCGGAGGACTGTGAAGCCATAATCCGCCGGATCGAGCTTCAGGTTCTTAGGCGCATATTTCATACCAATGCGGTAGTACAGTCTTCCAGCACCTTGTTTATCTAGGATGAGATTCGACGTTCCGCCTTGATCGGTGAGATAGGACATCGGAATGTTCAATTCTTTCGAATCGATCGAACGCCCCTTGAACACCTCTTCGCCCGCGTAAGTATTTCCAAGCCAGATCTTTGTTACAAAATCGGGCGTGACCTTTTCGAAGGTATTGAAATACTTGTCGAGTGCCAACAGAATAAACACATTCTCCTGCGTATTCGACCACGCACCCTTTGTCCGATGATCGAGCAGACCGCGAACGAGTTTTGGAATAAGATCGTTCTTAGGATCGGCCTTGATCATCGCTTCGAGTAGAACTCCATCGGCACGGCGGTTCGAGTACATGATGAGCCATGCACCGTCGCCGTAGTTCGTGACGAAATTCGCAGTCGCTGCTGTTTCCGTAGTGCGGTTCATCAAATGTCTGATGATCGCATCCGTCTCGACCTTCGATCCGGGATCATTCGCGAGAACAGATAGAACCCAGCCGAGGGCCTCGAACGGCATCTTCTCGATCGTTGCTTCTGAAAGCAGTTTCTTGGTTTTCGCCACGTCCTTGTCACCCATCAGGTCGCGGATGTAAAGGGCGTACGCCGAGATCGTCCAACGAACCTCAGGCGAGGCCTTGTACCATTCGTCGTAATGTTTTTCTACGTCTTTGAGGTACGGTTTGACCTTGTCGATCATTTCCTGCGGCACTTTGTAACCCTTTGCTTTCGCTAGCGCCAAAGCGTGAGCGACGTGAACCGTCATGAACGGATATTCATACCGCTCCTTGTCGCGTTTCCACAGGCCGAAACTTCCATCGCTTCGCTGACGAGACTGCAATATCTCGATATCGCGTTTGTAATAACCTTCGAGTTGCTCAGCGGTCGGCATATCTTTGGCTTTGAACGCCGACAGGACATCACGCATCGCGGCGATCGAGATCATTCTCGATGAGATCTGCTCCGAGCAAGCATATGGATAATTCGTCAGATAAAGGAACGCATCGGTCAGTTCCTGCAACTGTGTAGATGAGGTCGTAACGTCAAGCCCGCCAAATTGCGGGAATACATCACCCGGAGTTTGGACCGGCTGAACGATCGCGCCGTTCTGATCGGTCGTGCCATAGGTCGCAAACGCCTCGGTCGTTGCCGGTGTCCAAACCGGTAGACTGATCTCCGCCGCATCATTGAATTTGCCTGACGTGACCGCGATCTGAAATCTCGCCGTTCCGGCTTTGTCTGCCGAAACCGGGAACCGAACCTCTGCACGGTCATTGGCTTTGACGATCACTCGCTTGCCATTGCCGCCGGTCAGGTTTGCATTTGTCGCACGAACCGCGACATCTACCGCCATGTCTTTATCGGTCTGATTTTGGACGACCACCGGAAGCTCGATCTTGTCACCGAAGTTCATAAACCTCGGTGCCGACGGGCGAACCATCAGGGGTTGTTTGGCCGTAATATTCGATTCGGCCTTGCCAAAACGCTTTCCGGCATCGACCGAGACCGCTGTGATACGGTAACGCGTCAGGTTGTCGGGCAGCTTGATATCGATCACGGCCCGGCCATTCGAATCGGTCTTAACAGTCGGCGAGAACAATGCCAGGGCATCAAAATTCTGCCGCAGATTGATCGGCGTGTCAGGCGACTGGGATTGCTCTTCGTCAGCGGCCATTTTGTCATCCATGTCCGCCCGGCCCTTTTCTTTTTTCATCGGAGCCATCGCCGGCTTAGCACTACCAAGTGCTCGCGTGTTTATCGCCCCTCCGGTAGCACCACCGTATTCTGCTTCGAATTCACTTGAGACCGGCTGAGGTGGCGTTTTTTTAATGTCTTCCGGGTTCGCCAACAAAATGTCTTTTCGTAGGTGATAATCCGTCGTCCCAATGCCGCGTGATGTGTAGAAAACGTCCATCGGGTCGCTGATCGTGTATCGCGTCAGAGCAAGCACGCTTTCATCGACCACGATCACCGCGACCTCGCTATTAGCAACCGGCTCGCCATGATTGTCATTGACCTGCACGTTGACCTTTGTTTCGCCTCCGGGAGCGAGGGTTTTGTCCACCGGGTCGGCGGTCACCGTCAATTTGCGTAATGCCGTTGAGATCGAGAGATTGATATTTCCCGCCGCGAAGGCCGGACGTTTTGCTAGCTTTGGATCGACCTCGCCTTTGTCATCGGTTCTCGATTCGGCTCCGACCAGATCAATCTGGGCGGTTATGTTGGGCAGATATCTCTCTTCGAGGGGAATCTTGAGCGTCATCGACGAATCTTTCATCGTAAACCGCTCGGTCTTGACCAATCCATCACGGCGAAGCGTCAGAACTCCCTCGGCCGGGGTGAACGGCGAAATGACAAGTAGTTCGGCCACGTCGCCCGGTGCAAAATCTTTTTTGCTTGGAATTATCTGGACAACTTCCTGTTCGACGTTGCGTTTCGGCGGAGTTTTTCCGCCCGGAACCCAAACGGTCATTTCGGTCTCGTTGAACCGTTCTTTGTCGTCCATCACGGTTGCCGTGATCGTATAACGTCCACCGGCTTTCGCGACAAAACTGCATTTCTGTGCAGTCTCCGCCGATTTGATCGAGCACATTTGCTCGTCGATGACCTTTTCGATCCACGCTCCTTTTTCAAAAACCCAATCTTTCAAAACTGCCTTGATCTCAGAGTCGCGCCCGGCCACAAGCTTGCCATCGATGTCCGAGACGATTGCTTCGAGCTTTATATTCTCGCCTTTCTGGACAAACGTACGCTCGGTTTTCACACCGATATAAAGGTCGGACGGATGAACAAGCAGCGATGTCGATGCACCCCAAGTCTGACGGTTTACGTCCATCACCGAAGCTGAAGCCGAAACAGTGTAAGGCCGAGGCGGTTTGACCGATTCGAAATCGATCTTGAGCAAATGCTTACCGCCCGCGTCGGTCACGCCTTTGAACGACTGCGACGAACCGCCGCCATAACCGCCACGTCCGCCATAATATTCGCCGTCAAAACCGCCCCACCACGGCGTCCACGTGCCAAACGTGTAGTCACCACGGTTCGGCGGTGTGTAATTTGTCGGCGATGCGGTCACCGTCCAGTTTGTCTCGGCATTAGCGAGTCCGCCGCCGGCGTAGTATTTGCCCTCGACCGATAACATCGCTTTGCCGCCGACAAAATGCGGAGCTTCGGTCTCGACCTTGGCCGAAACCTCAAACTCGGGCCGCCGAAATTCCTGTATCTGGAATTGATGTGAATACGTTCCACCGCCGTAAACATTAGTGTTCGTCGTCAGATCGATCCGTGCGTAGCCGAGATTGGCGTTGTCCGGTAGCTTGAATTTGAAATCGAATGCGCCAAACGCATTTAGATTTCCCGTTCCTTTCGCGATCTCGTTGTTTCGCGGATCCTTGACCGAGTATGTGATGCCATTCGCCGCGTCGCCCAGTCCTTCGACATCGCCGAGTTTGCCGCCTGTGATCTTTCGGATATAACCCTTGATGGCAACTTCCTCTTTTGGTTTATAGAGATTGCGGTCGTTAAAAACGAACCAGCGAAGCTGATCGTACTCGGGCTTTTTATACCAGCTACCGCGATCCTGCCAGTAGTAATCGGTATTTTCGGGCAGAAACGCAGTGTCCTTGCCTTTTTTCGCGATCAGTAGATTCATTCCCGACATCGCCTGCTCGTTCGCAAGCTGCAGACGCAGAATGCCGTTTTCGCCCGTTCTGTTTGTCTGTGCTTCCTCGATCGGCTCGGCCGTTGCCGCTGTGCCGTCGGTATCGATCGATTCGATATCACTCGCCCTCGGTCCGCCCGCTACCCAATTCCAAAGTCGCTCGATGATTCCCGGCTCCATCTCTGCCGTTTTGCCGCTTGCCGAGTTTCCATTGGGGTATATCGAGAGATCAACGCCAGCGATCGGCTTTCCGGTCTTAAGCTCGGTCGCAAATGCGACAAGTTCATTGTTATCAACAAATGCATCAAGGCCGATCTGCGTCGATTGCAGCCAGGTGAAAATTCGTGCGCGATCGTTTTTGTCGCGTTTGACCGTAGGTTCGATATCGACGATAACATTGCCAAAACCGCCGTCCAGAGCTTCCGAAATGTCGATGCGCGTCTCGACCATCTCGTCAGGCTTACTTGCAACATCGACGGTCTTGTCCGAAACCAGTCGCCCGGGAATCCTTGGACGCTGATTGTCGTCATAGTTCAGGCGTTTTACGTATTCCTGAAATTGCTGCCAGTCCTGCGGCGTGACGCTGTAAAGGCGCACTTTGACCGATTTGTGATTGGTCGAATAGATCGAGAACGTCGGTTTCGCGGTCGGGTCGAGAACGGTCATGTTACCGCCCTGCGCATAAAGATTCTGTGCCGCTTGGCCCACCTTGATCGTCGCGGTTCCGCCCTTTGTTAGAAGCTGGCCGTAAATGTCGTTGATAGAAGCGTCAACCGTGATCTTGTACGTGGTGCTTCCCTTTTTGTAGCCTTGGATATAGACGTAATTGCCTGATGGATATATATTTAGCCCTTCGACCGCGGGTTCGATCTTGATCGATTCCTTGGCAAATTTCGCCGCGTCGATCGCATTGCTAAATTCCAAATACCAAGTCTCGAACGGCGAGCAATTCTTATTCTCGCGCCAACCGCACCAACCGCCGGTAAACGTCATCGGTCCGTATGTCGAATAGCTGAACGTCTGCGGTTTGACGGTAGTGAGCGGGCCTTCGGCGGACTGCGTGCCTTTGTCGAACGTCACCACGATCGACGACGCCCCGGGCAGAGCGTTTTCCGTTAGACCTTCGTTCGTGACCGCACGAAACGCGAGCCAGCGTTTTGGCTGAGCTTGTTTTGAGTAATACGAAATACTGCTGTCCGCGTCGATCTCGGCCTGTGTTGCAAGGCGGATCGGCAGACGCTTACCGCCGCCGGTGACCGTCGTGGTTCGAAGCACGGCTTCCGGATTTATGTCCTGATCGAATTGGGCATACATCAGAGCATCGCGACGCGTCGTCGTGTTGCTCGGAACCATGTTTTCAAGCTTTGGCGGAGGTGTGGTAAACGTCCAGATGACATCTTTCTGAGTCGTTTGACCGGTTGCCGATTTTGTTCCAGCCGGGACGCGGGCCGTGAATTTTGTCGCCATCGGAAAACGCTTTGTCGTGTCGAACATCAGCGTCTTTGTCCCGAGCCAACGCCAGTTTCCTTCGACCTGCGGCGATAGTTCGACTGGCACATATTTGGCCGCTTCTTCCTGCGAAGTGACCGCAACCATTGGCTGCGAAAATGTCACGCTAAGATCGGGGGCAAGCGGAATTTCGCCCTCGGGCGAATATCGAATTACCTGAAGAGCATCCTTGCTCTGCTCTACATTCAAGACTGCCCGCTGCTCATCGGACGGGAATTTCACCGGAATTTTATTCCCCGTTTTCGGTGCCGGAAGCGTGCCGATGCGTTTAGCAAACTCGGTCTTGTCATCCGTCGCGGTTTTGATCTCCGGGATTCGCTTTAGCAATCCGTTTGTATCGCTTTCGCTCAGCGGATCGGTCGTTGCGAGCGGCTGTTTTACGCGCGACTCGGCTCCCTCAACGCCTTCGCTGAGACGGAATTTCAGCCCGTCCGGCACATCTTTCATCTTTTCATTCATCGCTTTTCCGATAACCTGTGCGTTCGCCGTTGGAACCGCCGGAGCAATAAATCCGGCATAAATAGATAGCAATAGAGCCCACGCTGTCAGTCTTTTCATGATATTTTTTGCGAATCGTTTTTCGCTATAATCTTATCCCAAACAATTTTTCAAAACTAACCACTTAGTTGTAAAAGCGGTTCTATACGCTTGCTGAACGCTGCGATTACCGATTTCTTGCATTTTCGCCCGATTACCCAACATTAACACCAAACTTTGCTGTTAATAATTTTGCGATTCCTGTTATACTGACTTACGAAAAACGCAACTTTGGATATTTTACTGTCGTAAGGTTGTTGGCAAGAAGTTGTTGCGTAAAACTTTTTTGAGGAGCCTTTAGAAAACATGGGATTGTGGCAGAGAATAAGTAGAGTGTTTAGGGCAAGTACGGGCGCAGCTCTTGATAAGATAGAAAACCCCGAATTGGTGCTTCAGCAGACGATCCGCGATATGCGCGACCGTGTGCCTGAGCTTAACAATTCGGTTGCCCAGGTAATGGCGACTGAGCGTCTGCTGATCAAGCAGAAAGAGAATCTCTCGACACAGGTGGTTGACCTCGATTCCAAGATCAAAGCCTCGGTCAAAATGGGCCGCGACGACATTGCAACCGCCTACATCGGTCAATTGCAGCAAGCCCAGATGGACCTGACCCGTACGGAAGTACAGGCTGAACACGCAGGTGTTGCATCGAAACAGGCTCTCAAGGCCCGCGACAACTACGTCCTCAATATGAAAAAGCGCACCGCCGAGGCGATGCAGCTTATCAGCGCGTCAAAACAGGCGAAACTGCAGGAACAGCTCGCCCAGACGATGGATACGTTCAATATCGGCGACGATTCATCGACATTCAACGAGATGCGTGAGAAGATCGACCGCCGTGTGGCCGCCGCCGAAGCAAAACTACAGCTCGGTGCATCTAACGTCGACAACCAGATGCAGGACATCGAGCGCGAAGCGATGGACATCCAGCTACAGGACAAACTGCTCGAGTATAAACAGTCGATGGGAATGCTTGGTGCCGGAACGCCCGCCGCGAGCAAACAGATCGAGTCAGGTTCGGATATAAAGGAAGCCGACGTGCTCGATCAGGTGATCGTCAACGAATCAAGTCAATCGAACTAGGTAACGAAGTCGAAAGAAACGCAGAACGCGAACAAAGCATCTAGTTTGATATGGCAGATATCGCAAAATACCGTTCGGAGATCGAAAGATTTAACACGAGCTATGCTAAAGAAGCGGCTAAAGAACTCATAAATTTTTGGGCTCTCGCCGGTTTTTTGGCGGCTGCGGTATTTTCGTTGAGTCTAATTCCGCTGCTGATCGCTCTGGTTGCCGAGGCGATCTATCTCGTAGTTGTTCCGCAGCTTTCTTCCTATCGCCAGATCGTCAATAAACGCCACAATCAAAAGCTGCTCGAGGCCCACGTCGCTAATCGCGAAGGGTTGATCAAATCGTTCACGCCGCGCGAGCGTGAAGCGGTCGAGTATCTGCGCTGGTTAAAGAATAAGATCCAGGATAATTACAAGAAATTTGCTGGTGTTGGCAATCTGCCGTCGAATCTCACCGCTCTAGATCAACGTTGGGAAGATTTCGTCGACCTGCTCGACGTTTATCGCCGCCGCAAACAGCATCTTAAGACGATCAACCGTCAGGCCGTTCATAATCAGCTTTCACAGGCATTCCGTGCGATGGAGAGCGCGGGTGACGAAAAAACAAAACGCATTCAGCAGACAAACGTCGAGATCCTGAAACGCCGCATTGCGTCGTTCGACGAGATCGAAAAAAGCGTAAAACTGGTCGAGGGACAACTACAATCGATCGAGAATTTCTTTAGCTATCTGAATGACGAGATCGTCACCATCTCGACACCCGAGAAATTCTCCCTGCTCGATTTCGAACAGCTCTCTGATTCCATAGCGATGACCAAACAAATGCTCGACGCCACCGCCGACTCGGTCGGAGCATTGGATTCATACAATCGTGAAATGGGAAATTACGAGTTGCTGCCGGGAGTCAAATAACTAATCGTCACGACGACCAAATCTAGATGCTGATCATTCGGGGTTTCGTCTTCATTTTTTTACCTATCCGGTGAAGGAAAGATCTTTAGGTAATATCAATAATAGACACAGATACTACCCACACTTATTTATTGTGTGCCTTCTTCCTTATCCGAAACCTCCATCCAATTGCTTATCGAGTTGGCCTCGAGTTTGTCGACCTTTCGGCCCAAGCCTCTTTCCATTCGCTTTTTACTAAGGAATGCCAAAATTGAACCCACGATCGCTATGAAAATTAGCCCCGTGATCGAAATTACAGCGTACATACTCGTATTTCTCCTAAAAATAGGTCTTTGGACTCGCCAAAGACAAGAACGTAACAGACTACACAATCGTGAGGAATTGCCGCGAATATATACTACGTTCGATATAAAACGCAAACTTGTTTCGAATAATGTTCTGATTTAAACTGGGTCTTCTGCACAATTCGAACTTAAGGTCTGATCTTATTTGTGGCGAAGTTAATTATTAGGAAAACAATTTATGAAACGAGTAGGAATATTAGTGGGACGCGAAATCACGTTTCCCGAATCAATTATCAAAAGTATTAATGATAATGGCGGCGGCGAGGTAATCGCCGAGATGGTCAACATCGGCGGGATTACGCTTGATGAGACAAAGCGTTACGATGTTATCATCGACCGTATTTCACACGAGATCCCATATTATCGAGCCGCTCTCAAGCGGTTTGCCCTCGAAGGCACGTATGTGATCAACAACCCGTTCTGGTGGTCGGCGGACGACAAATTCTTTAACTTCGCTCTCGCCACCAAGCTCGGCGTAGCGATCCCGAAAACAGTTCTGCTCCCGCAGCACAGCTACATCAAAGACATTTCGACCGAATCGCTTCGCAATCTTCAGTTCCCGATCGACTGGGAGGGCGTGGTCGAGCATGTTGGCTTCCCTTCGTTTCTAAAACCGTTTGACGGCGGCGGGTGGAAGAATGTTTCAAAGGTCAACTCACTCGAAGAGCTGTGGCAGGAATATAATGCTTCGGGAATGCTCTGTATGACTTTGCAGGAAGGCATCGAATACGATCAATTCGTCCGTTGCTATTGTGTCGGCAGGGAAAAGGTTTTGATCATGCCGTACGATCCTTCGAAACCGTATCTTAGCGGTATGCAGTACGTCGATGTTGACGAATATCTCTCGCCCGAATTGCACGCTCGTGTCGAAAAGGATGTCAAAACGATTTGTAATGCTCTCGGCTACGATCTCAACACCGTCGAATTCGCTATCAAAGACGGCATCCCGTATGCGATCGATTTCATGAATCCCGCACCCGACGCAGAACTCGCTTCGGTCGGTGAAAAGAACCACCGCTGGATCGTCGATAATATGACCGAGTTTATCCTAAGATTGCTAGAATCGGGATGGGAAACGCCGGAATATCGTTGGACCTCGATGCTTAAAGGCCCGGGAGCAGCCGCAAAAGCGTAACCTTGTCAGCATTTATTAACTCAACAAGCCCCTGAGGTTCGCCTTAGGGGCTTTGTTATTTATCATGTGTAACCAGTCGCAGCAGAAAAACTTGCGTCGAAAGACACTTTGGATTAAAGTGTCTGTAAATTAAGCCTATGTCATATCCAAATCGCCTGGTAATAATGCTCCGGCGTTATGCGGCTCTAGCCGCAACCATGGCCTTGCTTGCAGTTTCGGTTTATCCGATCCTGCTCGATCCCTCGTTTGCGACGGGCGGACGCAGACTTCGGAACCGGCGGGATCGTATTGACCTCATTCAAAAATATTAACGTCGTCAATTCGCTCGCCCTTGCGTCCGACGGCAAAATAATTGCCGCGGGATCCTGCGGTGACAAGGCGGTACCGTCAAATCAAATGATGTTCACCTCACGCTTTTCGGAGAGCGGAAGTCGTGAGAGCTTTGCCCTTTCGAGTTTTTTCGCTGGCCGCGATGCCGGAGCCTCGGGTGTTGTCATTCAACCCGACGGAAAACTCATCTATGCCGGATACACGACCAACAGCAGCAATAATTTCCTGCAGTTCGCTGCAGTACGTTATCTTCCTTGATCAGCGCAAGCAACTACTATGAGACCGGTAATTTAATCATCTGATTCAACCAGTTCGTAGGGTATACGCGTGGCTAGAAATTTCACGCTGACGATAAGTCCGGTCCATATTAGAAGTGCGACCGCCGTGACGGCCCAGCCGATATCTGCAAATAGCGAATCGTCGACGACCAGGCCAAAGATAAGCGGCATTATCCCAAACGATGCGATACGGAGAACGGTCTTTTTTGCACCCTCGAGCGATTCGAGCAGATTGACGCGGCCGACCTCGACCTCCATGTATTCGTCATCGTTATTAAGATGGCCGAAATAGTCAGCTTCGGTGCGAGAATAGCGTCTTAGAGCAGGAGATTCGGCAAGGCGGGTCGCCGCTGAAAATTGGTGAATGACATGGGCGAGTTTGCCTTCGCGAAGTGCGATCTCCGCCATACCTCGTGCGGCGAGGAAATTACCGGCGGCGTCCAAAGAACGCTGAAATGCAGTACCGGCACGGCGCCATTCTCCGAGTTGAAAATATGCTTCGCCAAGTCTTGCAAGCAGATCGCTGTCATTGTCGGCCCGCTTTTCAGCCAGACGCATCGCCGCTATCGATCGCAAACCGAGCCGCGGATCGCGTTCGACACCAGCAAACGAATGCAGGCATCGGGCAAAATCAAAGAGCAGTCGGGCGTTCTTTGGCGTTAGAACTAAAGCACGTCGAAAAGATTCAAGGGCCTGATGCAAACGGCCGATCAGACGCAGTTCGTTACCGAGCCGCCGCAGATACTCGGCCTTTTCGACATCGG